>Ga0136634_10000573_pt1 | contig 15686 bp, 9 predicted proteins | sample AntDrymUQ8332106_2_FD_104654 | JGI IMG/M metagenome (GOLD analysis project Ga0136634, IMG submission 104654) | Polar desert sand microbial communities from Dry Valleys, Antarctica - metaG UQ833 (21.06) | ecosystem: Environmental > Terrestrial > Soil > Desert | place: Antarctica: Dry Valley... | reverse complement strand
ATTTCTTCATGGTATTTTTTCGAGAAATCCCTGGTATTGCCGAAGGCGGGGAATTTCAGCACTAACCCTAAATAGAATTACAAATATTCAATTACTTCCGCCAGATCAATAGTATGCTTTAGCCCCGCTTTTGGCAATACTTTGTTATCGGCTTCCGCTTATGTTGTCCTTTGAAGAGTTCGCGCTAAACATAAGCTTCATTCTAATGTTTAAGGACTATTTATTGTCCATCATTTGGACAATCTTTCTCACTGTTGCTTTATGTCCCCCGAAAATATTTTCTTTAGTAAATATTGTCATTTTAATATCAGGCTCTACACCAGATGCCTCATAATATTTACCATTTGGCTGGATTAGTCTTTGATCGGATAAAGTACAATAAAAACTGCCAATAGACTTACCCAACATGCTTGACAGAATTCCCAGGGTATTCGTGCCAACAAGTTTTACGTTTGAGTTTGCTTTCATTGTCATCGCAAAACCTTCTGCTTGACTTCTACTTCATTTTAAAATGTTTAAAAATCATGCTGCTTTTTGTATCACTGCCACAACACGAATTTCGTCATCGCAACACAAAAACCGCCATTGCATCCAGAACATCTCCGATGCTCTATTAACCTGTCTATATATCTTTTTTTAAGATATTTTCCTGGCCATTTAACAAACCCTGGAAATACGATTCACACGGCTCGCCTTTGCATTCCAGCGATGAACATAACATTGCCTCCCAGTTGAGATTTCTTTTGGAATACGATCAACAGTATTGCGCAGGTACATTGGCATTAGACCCTTGTCATCATTCTTTGACTTCTTTAAGTAGAAAAGCAGACTTAGATTTTTTCCATGCATAGTAAAACATTTGAAGGTTTACAAATTTCAGATTTGAGTTACTTGTCAACAATAGGGTTCAAAAATTGAACATCTTAGTTGCCACTGTCCTATCCTTGGTCCAGTGAGTCATTTTTATGTTTTCAGGGACTCATGAATTTCTCACTATTATTTTGAGCGGGTTGGAGCCATTTGAGAAGGTTGTAAAATAAAAAAAGCCCGCAGATCAACGAATTGCGAGCTTTTGACTTATTTGAATATCGACTCCGGCGGAGAGAGAGGGATTCGAACCCCCGGACCTGTGACAGTCAACGGTTTTCAAGACCGCCGCATTAGACCGCTCTGCCATCTCTCCGCGGCAAAAATAAAGGTTGAACCTTACCCACCAAAAAAAATAAATGACTACCCTGCTACGAGCGAATTTCTCAGGTTTGGAATGATAGAAAAGGCAGATTTGGTAATTATTTGATGTCGCTAAAAACAATACTGATAGATTCTTGTATCGAAAATTCATCCCCGGCAATGGTGTTGGCCAAAGCAGTTATTTAATTTTAGGTGAGCCGTTTAGCGGTAATGCTTAGAACTATAATTTAATTTTTCCCTCTTTGTTTTTTTGCCAGTATTGTACATAATTCCCTTTTACATGTATGAGAACCATTCCCGGAGTATCAATCCCTTTTTCAAACCATTGCCCAAGGCTTTCTACCCAATGTTCCTCAAACAAAGTCTTATTCCGGATTAGTTTTGCCTTTCCACTTACTGCAATGAAAAGATCCTTCTTTCCTTCAAAGTTTAAACTTATATAGGGACTCGCCTCTATGTCTTTAATCTTTTGCGAACCTTCATAAGTAAAAAAGTAGGAACTCCCACTGTATTTCACATCTCCATTATTACTCATCGGGCGGCTGGTTAAAGCTCCTTTTTTCGATTGTGTTACCATCATACAAATATCTAATTCCCTCATGTAACGAGCGATCGTACTCAAAGTGTAGGTTGCCATATTTTTTACGTATAACAAAAAAATAAAGCAAATAGTTCATATTATTACCTGGAGAATGCTAAAATTCTAACTGTAGTTCTATAAATATTTAGAAGTGGCGTGGCCAAAAAGGAGCAACATTCACTGATATACTCTTACATAGTCAATTTCCATGATCTGGGGAAAGATTGAATCATCAACACCATATCTCCCACCCCAGTTTCCACCAACAGCAATGTTGAGAATGATGTGAAACTCCTGGTCAAATGGCCAGGCACCAGGGCCTGATCGTTCATTTTTAAACTCATAATAGGTTTCACCATCAATTAAAAATAAAATTTTGTCTTCAAGCCATTCAATGGCATAGATATGAAAAGAAGTTGACAGATCTTTCAACAACAATCCTTTGGTTTTCTGGGTACCAATACTATGATTATATAACCCTGTATGTACACTTCCAAAAACTGAATCCGGCATATATCCTACAAATTCCATGATATCTATTTCTCCACTGGCAGGCCAACCACCATACACCCATTTGGTAGGCAACATCCAGATTGCAGGCCAGATCCCTTTTCCCCGGGGAAGTTTCGCCTTTATTTCCATCCGTCCGTATTTCCAATCGCCTTTATTCTTTGAGACCAATCGCACAGAAGTATAATTCCTGCCCTGCATATTTTCTTTCCGGGCTTCAATGATCAGGTGACCATTTTGTATCCTTGCATTTTCTTTTCTGGTTGCGGTATAATATTGAAGTTCATTATTACCCCAGCCGCATACGTCCGGACAGCCGTCTCCTTTATCATAACCCCATTTGGAACTATCGGGTAAACCATCACTGTTAAACTCATCTGCCCATACCAATTTTTTTGATTGACTTTTTGCACAGGATATCAGCAAAAGGAACAGTGCTATACATAGATACTTGATCGAGCATGAGTAAAGTGGCATACGTAATCTTTATGTTGAAAACACAATCCTCACCCGAGGATGATTTCTCCGGTACGAATAATTTATTTTACTTTTAAAGCCAGCGATTGAATTAGCTGAATCATTTTAATTTAATGAAGTTATGATTTCTAAAAAACTCTTCCATTTATTTCCTATTGTCTGTCTGTTTGTAACGATTGCCTGTAGTGTTCAGAAAAAAGGAATTCCAAAAATCAACACTGACTTGTTGCCTATCATTGAAAAGAATTTTGTGGATGCAGCCGCACAGTATAAAGTAATGATGAAGAAACTGACCCCGGACCGCCTGCCTAAAACGTATCATGCAAAAGAAGATAAGTTCGAAAGCTCCAATACAGGATGGTGGACAAGTGGTTTCTACCCAGGAACTTTATTATACCTGTATGAACAAACCAAAGATCAATCACTTTATGATGAAGCACTAAGAACCCTTTCACTTCTTGAAAAAGAAAAAAACAATACTACTACGCACGACCTCGGGTTTATGATGTTCTGCAGTTTTGGGAATGCGAACCGGTTAATACCTAAACCAGAGTACACAGAAATTCTCCTTACAAGTGCAAAATCACTATCCACCAGGTTCAACCCGAAAGTGGGTTGTATCAAATCATGGGATTCAAAACAAAATGACTTCCTGGTAATCGTTGATAATATGATGAACCTGGAGTTGCTATTCTGGGCAACAAGAATAAGCGGTGATTCTTCTTTTTATAAGATTGCCCTTACTCATGCAAACACTACTATGAAAAATCATTACAGACCTGATTTTAGTTCCTGGCATGTATTGAACTACAATGCTGAAACAGGAGCCATTCAACAAAAACGAACCGCGCAGGGCGCTGCAGATGAATCAGCATGGTCACGCGGAAATGCGTGGGGATTTTATGGCTATGTAGTCATGTACCGCGAAACAAAAGACAAAAAATACCTGGATCACGCAAACAATATAGCGGGCTTTCTCATAAAACATCCGAATTTGCCGGCAGACAAAATACCTTATTGGGATTATAATGCTCCGGGTATACCAAATGCTTTACGCGATGCATCCGCAGGTGCTGTGATTGCTTCAGCCTTGTTGGAGTTGAGTACATATGTAGACAAATCAAAAGCAAAAGAGTATATCGCAAATGCAAAAACGATGATCAGCACCTTAAGTTCCTCTCAATACAAAGCGGCTGCTGGTTCCAATGGCGGATTTGTTTTACTCCATGGTGTAGGCAACATGCCTGCAAATACAGAAATAGATACGCCACTTACTTATGGAGATTATTATTTTATAGAAGCGATGAAACGATACAAAGAATTGTCGAATTGAGAAAGAGAACTTGAACAAATAGAATTACTGGCAAATTCCTGGAACAAAACCCCCTCGCATAACGGATAAGATCTTTGCACCATTCTGTGGAGGAACACTTGCAAAACCTGAAAAGACTGAGCTTTATTAATTTCCAGTAATAAATTTCTTTTTGTACTGATCTGGTGACAATCCTACCTTTTCCTTAAAGAGTTTCGAAAAATAAAAGTATGATTCGAAATTTAATTCATAGGCTACTTCCTTAACAGACTTTAAAGGATTGCTTAAAAGCATTTTCGCTCTTTCAATTTTAAGCTGTATTAAATATTGTTGCGGTGCAATACCTGTATACTGTTTAAACATTTTACGAAACCACGCATAGCTCACCTGGAGTTCGTCTGCTATTTTTTGCATGCTGATATCCTCATCGATCCTGGTTCTTAATAAAACCCGAGCCTTATTTACGGTGATCTCAACCATATCCTCATCCTCAAATATTTTTTGCTTTGTAAGCGAATGAATATATCCAAGCAGATGTAATACGGCTCCCGAAATGAGTGGCTGATAGCCTGTTTTTTCCCTTCTGGTATGCTCAATAATTTCTGTTAGCATGATAATGATCTCTTCTTTAAACCCCGCATGAAGCAAAGCCTCTTCCGGATGAAAGAATTGCTTTTTAATAATGTTATCTATTACATCTCCTTTGAATCCTACCCAATATTCGTCCCATCCGGTAGCATCATTGGGTTTGAAACGATGCCATTCACCTGGAAACAAAAGAATAATTGAACCTTCATGGATTCTATTTTCAGCAATGCTTGATGATTCAAAAAGTCCTTCACCACCTACAATGTAAATTAACTGGTACTCATTCAGAATACGTCCATTCTCCCAATTGAAATAATGATGAGCAGGATGTTGAGTATAGGGGTATTGCTGATGTGGATGAATTCTTGTGCAACCCGTATTCAATACTGATAGTCCCCAATTCTCATCATCACTACTAAGAGGCAGATATTGATAATAATTCATCATAGCAAGTTCATTAATTATTCAGCCCACAATGAATGTAAAGTTATTATTCCAAAAATATCAAAATGTATATGTCAATTATCAAATTGAACATCTTGTTCGGTGTACAAAAAAATAGATTTACGGTGTCTTGCTAAATCAATTATTCAAAAAAACCAAAAACGACTTGCTATGTGGAAGCTACACCATGGTTTTTTTCGTGAAACATATATTTCGCGAATTCTCCCCATCTTTCTTCTTCTGATTATTTATTCCGGAACTTTTGCCCAAACATCTATTTCGGGAAAAGTAACTTCAGCCGACTCTGCATTAGCAGGTGTTTCAGTGATTATAAAAAATACAACAACCGGCACGGTAACGGATGCTAATGGAATGTTTAATATAAACGCACCGGCGAATGGTATTTTGGTTTTCAGCTTTACCGGTTATACTTCCAGAGAAATTAACATCAATGGCCAATCTTCGTTTAATGTTCAGCTCATGGTTGAATCAGGTACTCTCAGTGAAGTTGTTGTAGTGGCATATGGCAGCACAACACGACGAACCAGTACGGGATCCATACAAACAGTGAATGCCAGGGAAATGCAGGATATTCCAGCATCACAAATTACCCAGAAACTACAGGGAAGGCTAGCGGGTGTACAGATCAATCAAACCACCGGAAGGCTGGGTGGAGGCATGCAGGTGCGGGTGAGAGGTTCGGCATCTATTTCAACAGGTTCAAGTCCATTATATGTGGTAGATGGCTTCCCTATATTCGGAGATATTAGCAATATCAACCCGGATGAAATAGAAACCATTACGGTGTTAAAAGATGCTGCATCCACTTCCTTATATGGCTCGCGGGCGGCATTCGGTGTAGTGGTGGTGACTACTAAAACTGCCAGATCAGGTCAAACGAATATTGGAGTAAGTGCCTATAACGGTGTACAGACAGTGCCTCAAAGAGGGAGGCCTGATATGATGAATGGAACAGAGTGGGCTCAATTCAAAAAAGAATATTACGAGGATTTAGGACAACCTGTACCTGCCCCTTTACAAAATCCTGCGCAATATGGAGAAGGTCATGATTGGTATGATGCGATGTTGCGTTCAGCCTCTATAAGCAACTATAGCATTTCACTGAGTTCAAGCAAAGAAAGATTGAGCACTTCTGTAGTTGCAGGTTATTTCAGGCAGGAAGGCGTTTTATTAAATTCTGAATATAAACGATTTTCCATACGCGCCAACTCGCTGTTTAAAATAAGGGATAATATACGGGTTGGACTTAACCTGGCGCCAACTTATACTATTAATAAGTCGCCTGCAACAGATGGAATGTTTTTCGGAGGTGGTGGGTTGATCAATAATGCATTATTAACCCCACCCATTGTTCCTTTTAAAAATCCCGATGGCAGTTTGCCTGTTTCGGTGAATACAACCGGGGTAACAGCATTTCCTACCCCTAACTGGGTACGCTCCATCCAGGATATTAATAACAGAAACAGGGCAAGCCTTGTATTAGCAAACGCGTTCCTCGAGTACGAGCCTATTAAAAAACTTGTTTTGAAATCAAGCATCAATGTGGATTTAGGACAAGCACTCGGTCATTCCTTTCAGCCGTCCACGGCATCAAGAGGCTTCGCTTCTACTCCAAGCCCACTTTCGGCAAACCTGTTTGAATCAAATTTCCAGTATTATTCCTGGCTTTCAGAAAATACGATCAGTTATTCAAAAGAAATAAAAGAACATTCATTTGATATTCTTGGTGGTTATACGGTGCAAAAATTCCGAAGCGATAACATTTCAATAAGCGGATCCAACTTTCCTGATGACAGGGTTCGTACCATTGCAGCAGCTTTAGTAAAAAACAACCCCAGTTCTGATATCCAGGAATGGAGTCTCATCTCTTACCTCGCCCGTCTGAATTATAATTTTAAAGGAAAATATTTATTAGGTGCCAGTATCCGCCGTGATGGGTCATCACGCTTCGGGATCAATAATAAATGGGGAAATTTCCCTTCTATTTCTGCAGGCTGGATCATAAGCGATGAATCTTTTGCTGCTAACTTAAAATTTCTTTCCTTTTTAAAACTCCGGGCAAGTTATGGTGTTACGGGTAATAATAATATTGGTAATTACGGCCAGTATGCTACAGTTAGCAATGCAAACTCAGTATTTGGTTCTACTGCTGCAAGTGGCGTGGCTGTAACCAATTTGGGCAACGAAGAACTAGGTTGGGAAGATACCAAACAACTGGACATTGGGGTCGACATCAGTTTATTCAACAACAGGATCAATTTTACATATGATTACTACACAAAAAAAACTTCTAATCTTTTATTCAATCTTTCCGTACCCAGGGAGTCAGGATTTACTTCTTTCTTAGGAAATGTTGGAGAAATAAAATTCTGGGGTCACGAATTTGCCATTAATTCAAATAATGTGGTGGGAGCATTTACCTGGAGCACCAACTTCAATATTGCTTTTGGTGATAATAAAGTATTGGCTCTATCCGGGTTGAGTGATAAGTTATATTATGGAACCAATTTAGGTACTGCCCGAACCATCTCCAGAGTGGGTGGAAGAATTGGCCAGTTTTGGGGGTTGATCCAGGAAGGCGTTTACGTTGACCAGGCGGATTTTGATAAATCACCTAAACATGGCAACTCACGTGTAGGAACTATCAAGTTCCGTGACCTCAATGGTGATGGTGTAATTAAGTTTGGTGATGAAGAAGGTGACAGGACCATTATCGGTAATCCATATCCCAAATTCATCTATGGTATTACCAATAATTTTACATTTAAAAATTTTGATCTTACTATTGTAGCTACAGGGTCCCAGGGAAATGATATTGCCAGGATGATGGATGAAGGGACCGCCAATCTTGATGGAGTATTTAATGTACTGAGAGAAGTTAAGGATAGGTGGAGATCTCCTCAAAATCCTGGCAGCGGCAGGTATGGCACCACCAAGGTTAACACCGCCGACGACCGCGCACAATTCCATACCCGTTATGTTCATGATGGGAGTTACCTCACTCTAAAGAATATAACGCTGGGGTATAGGCTGTCGGTAAAAAGGATCCCGGCATTCAGCAATATTCGATTGTACGCCAGTATTCAACAAGCTTTCGTTTTTACTAATTATGATGGCGTTAACCCGGAAATCAGCACCGATCTGAATGGTAATGCCCCAAATTCATTACAACAGGGGTTAGATTTTTCAGCGTACCCTGTTCCCAGGACTTTTACTATTGGGATTAATTTGAACCTGAAGTAAACAAATTCATTATCAAAATATTTTAATCATGAAGATCAAAATACTCACAGCAGCCCTTGTAACCATTTTAATGGGTGCATGTAAAAAAACTTTCTTAGAATTGCCTCAACAGACAGCTTTAAGCACACCGGTTTTCTTTAAAACTCAGTCTGACTTTCAACAAGCCATAAATGGAGCATATGCTCCATTGCGGGGCTTATATAGTGGCAACAACGGAGCATGGGCCATGGCCGAACAGCGATCTGACAACACCATGTATAAATTTAACCCTAATGACAGAGGGTCCATTCAGTCTGAATTTGTAAAAGATTTTACAGATGATGCCAACAGCCCGATTCCTGCAAATAAATACTTCACGAATTACAATATCATTGCACGCGTAAACCAGGTTTTAGAACCAATAGATGCAGTTGATTTTGATGCCGCGATAAAGAATAATATCAAGGGACAGGCATATTTCTTAAGGGCCTTCGCTTACTTCGACCTGGTACAATACTTCGGCAAAGTGCCGCTTCATTTGAAACCGGCAAAGACACTTACGGAAACCGCTTTACCACTTTCCAGTATTGATAGCATTTATCTGCAAATCATTGATGATGCAAAACAGGCAGCGGCTTTGCTTCCGAACAAAGCTACACAGGAGGCAGGACGTGCTACATCCGGTGCTGCGAAAACTCTATTGGGTAACGTTTACATTGTATTAAAAAGATGGGCAGAAGCAGAAACGATATTGAAAGAAGTTACCGGGTATTCACTGGTTGCGGATTATGCCGCAGTTTTTAACCCGGCACAAAAAAATAATTCTGAATCCATTTTTGAAATACAGTTCAAAGAAGGTACGGAAGGTTTTGCAAGTAACTTTTTCTATACATTCCTTATACAACCTATTACGGCAGCCGAAGTGACTGCAATCACCGGGATACCTGAAGTTCCCCGCACGATTCAAGGTTTCAATCTGCCAACACCGGATATTATTGCGGCTTATGAACCAGGTGATAAACGAAAAGATGCATCCATTGGTTATGTTACAGCTAGCGGAGTTAGCTATCCCTATATAAAAAAATATAGTCATCCGCATGCGTTAACCAACAACACAAACGACAACTGGCCGGTATACAGGTATGCAGAAGTATTATTGTTTTTAGCGGAAGCAGCTAATGAGCAAAACAAAACATCAGAAGCGCTTACCATTTTAAACTCTGTGCGGGCACATCCAAGGACCGGTTTATCAGTAAGCACTGCATCAGGGCAAGCAGCCATTCGTGATGCTATTATTGCTGAGAGAAGGATTGAACTTGCATTTGAAAATAAACGTTGGCTTGATTTAGTTCGTACCGGAACCGCCGACCCTGTAATGAAAGCATTTGGTGCAAAGGTGAAAGCGAATCCATTAGCATATTATTATCCTGCCGGTATCGGACCTTCTCCAGCTTCTTATACTACAATCAGATTGTTATTTCCAATTCCGGCTTCTGAAGTTGCTCTAAATCCATACTTCTAAGTTCTTTCATATAGCGTAGGAGAAACATAGTCCTCAAGGGAGGCTATGTTTCATTTTAAATTCCATTATTTTTACTTTCATCCTGTTTGTAACATTTATAATTTATTCATCTCAATACCTTACTGCTATGAGGTTTTAGTTTGACAAATACAAGGAGTCGTTATTAAAATTTTCAAAATCTTCTATTATGAATTCAGCAGGAACGTTTTTATTTCTATATACTCTGGTTTCTTTTAATACAGCAATTGCATTTGGTACCCCGGCAGGTAAATTTGCCCCTGCAGATCTGCAATGCGAATTACGTAAAGAGCCTGTGGGCATTGATATAAAAACTCCGGATTTGAGTTACATTTTAAAAGCTACAGATAGTAAACACAGGGGACTGTATCAAACTGCTTACGAGATCATGGTTTCGAGTTCCCGTGATTTATTACAAAATAACAAAGCCGACCTGTGGACTACTGGAAAAGTTATTACAGATAAGATGGCATACATCACTTATTCAGGTAAGCCTTTGCTGTCAAGTCAGAAATGTTGGTGGAAAGTTAGGGTCTGGGACCAGGATGGCAATGTCTCTGAATGGAGTCCAATCGCTTCCTGGACAATGGGACTTCTTAATGACAATGATTGGAAAGCAAAATGGATCAGCGCGAAGGGTGCCGAAAAATTTGCTCTAAGTCCTTTTGGTTATCGGGCAATCAAATCCGAAACACAAAACAACGTTAAATGGGTACAGGTCGATCTTCAGCAAGCATTGCCCATTTCTGAAATCCGGTTAATCCCGATGTTTTTTGAAGATCGGGCCGGTTATGGATTCCCGGTAGCTTTCAAAATAGAAGTTTCTAATGATGCCGGATTTGCCTCTCCTGCTTTGATTGCAAATCACCAGGACTTTCAAAATCCCGGTTGGAAACCTGTAGCTTTCCCGGTAACTAATGTAAAAGCCAGGTTCGTTCGGGTAACCGCGTTAAAACTGTGGGGAAGAAATAATAACTATCAATTTACCCTCCGGCAAATGGAAGTGTTGTGGAACAGTAAAAATATTGGTGCAGGTAAACCCGTGACTGCCTTCGATAGTAATGAAGCTGAAGGATGGACGAAAAAAAACCTTACGGACGGTCCGCTGGATTTCAAAGATTTACCCAATTTCTCCTCCATGATTCTTCGCCGGGAGTTCCCTGTAAAACCAGGGCTGCTTCGCGCAGTGATTCATGTTAGTGGAATGTCTGAATATGAATTATCAATTAATGGCAAAAAGGTAGGCGACTATTTGATAACTCCGGGCTGGACGAATTATTTGAAAACGATACTTTATGATAGTTATGAAGTGACCAAAGAATTGCAAACCGGAAGCAATGCGATAGGCATCATTATGGGTAATGGAATGTATAATATTCAACCCGATTCAGTGAGGTACGTAAAATTTTTGAATTCCTTCGGCCCGCTGAAAGCGATTGCACATCTTCGGTTAGAGTATACAGATGGAAGTGTACAGATAATCGGAACAGATCGTTCCTGGCATGTTTCCCCTGGCCCGGTAACTTATTCTAATATGTTTGGAGGAGAAGATTACGATGCAAACCTGGAACAGCCAGGCTGGAACAAACCTTCATTTAAACTGAATAAACAGTGGACCGTTGCCCTGGAATCTTCAAGTCCCGGTGGCAAATTGAAGGGATTATCCGCTGCATCAACTCCCATAAAAGCCATCGATACTTTAAAGCCTATTAAAATAGTAAAGCTAAAAGATAATGTATGGATCTATGATTGCGGTCAAAATGCTTCCATGATGCCGCGCATTATCGTTAACGGATCGAAAGGTTCTTATGTTAGAATGATTCCTTCAGAATTGTTAGGCACAGATGGCTATGTCGATCGCAGATCGGCTACACAGGATGGAGTACGACCCGCATGGTGGCAGTATACACTTGCAGGAAATGGCGATGAGCACTGGATGCCAAAATTTTTTTACCAGGGAGCGCGGTATCTACAGGTCGAATTATTTCCATCAAGCTCTAATGAACAATTACCAGAAATAAAATTATTAGAAGATATTATTGTTCATTCATCTTCAACACCCATTGGAAAATTTGCAAGCTCCAATGATTTATTTAACCGTACGTATGAATTGGTTAGGTGGGCGCAACGAAGTAATATGATGAGCGTGATGACTGATTGCCCGCACCGCGAAAAAATGGGATGGCTGGAAGAAAACCACCTCAATGGCCCTTCATTACGTTACAATTTTGATATGGCATCGTTGTTCCGTAAAAACATGAACGATATGGCTGATGCTCAACTTCCAAATGGTTTTGTTCCAAATATAGCTCCTGAATATTTTATAGCCGGTCCGCCTGACTTAACAAATGGTTTTCGCAATTCTCCGGAATGGGGAAGTTCATTTGTTATTGTACCCTGGCAACAATATTTATTTTCCGGAGACATATCCCTGCTTAAGAGGTATTACGATAAGATGAAACAATATGTAGCATTCCTGTCGGGCACTGCAAAGAATAATATTGTTACTGTTGGTCTTGGCGACTGGTATGATATAGGACCAAAAGAACCCTGGGGTTCGCAACTTACACCTGTGCCGTTTACGGCAACAGCTATATTTTATTATGATAATTGGATTATGTCAAGGGTTGCCGATCTATTAGGAAAAAATGAAGATGCTAAATACTTTTTAAAAGCTTCTCAGGATATTCGCATTTCCTTCAACAAGGAGTTTTACAAACCAGAACTTGGTCAGTATGCAACGGGTTCCCAAACCTGTAATTCAATGCCTATTTTCCTAAATCTTGTTGAAGAACAAAACCGCAATAAAGTTTTAAATGCAGTTGTGGAGGATATTAGAAAACGAGGAAATGCACTTACTTCAGGTGATGTTGGCTACCGGTTTTTATTGCGTGCTTTAGCAGATGAGGGGCGTTCTGATGTTATTTTCGACATGAACAATCAATCTGATAAACCCGGATACGGTTACCAGTTAAAAATGGGCGCCACAAGCCTTACGGAGAAATGGGATGCAGGGGTTGGAAATTTCGGATCCCAAAATCATTTTATGCTTGGTCAGATAAATGAATGGTTTTTTAATGACCTGGTGGGAATTAATACAGATGAAAAAGGAGCAGGCTTTAAAAAGATAATCATCAAGCCATCAATTACAGGAAATCTGACCTGGGTGAAAGGATCGTTTGCATCTGTCAGCGGCGAAATCAAATCTGAATGGAAAAAAGAAAATGGACGTTTGGAAATGAATATGCATATTCCTCCAAATACAACAGCTATGGTTTATATTCCCGGGAAGAATGAAAAAGATATCAAAGAAAATGATTCGCCTGTTTCCGGAACCAGTGGAGTGAAATTCATTAAATGTGAAAATGGAATTTGCTCGTATGAAGTGTCTTCGGGTAATTATCAATTCACAACCTCGTTGTGAGTGAATTTCATTAAAAAAACCCACCGGATGTTTTATACAGTACAAAATTGCTAAGATTATCAATATGCATATATTAATAGTTACATTAATTTTAGCACATACCTAAACAATACAAAATGTCTAATTCTTCCTTTAGAATAGGTTTGTTTGCTATTGGTCTTGATGCGTACTGGGATCAGTTTAATGGATTGAAAGAAAGGCTAGAAGGTTATTTGGAAATCGTTTATAAAAAATTACACCAAATCCATCCACAGATTATAAATGCAGGACTGATTGACACTATCGATAAAGCTTTCGAGGCAGGTAAACTCTTTAAAAGGGAAGATGTGGATATCATTTTTTTATATGTTCCCACGTACGCACTTTCATCTACTGTATTGCCTGTTGTAACACGTGCTAAAGTGCCTGTAATCATTTTGAATATAGCACCTGAAGCTTCAATAGATTATGATTCATTCAATGCAATGTCCGACCGCACTAAAATGACCAGTGAATGGCTGGCATTTTGCTCTGCATGTCCTGTTCCTGAAATCGCCAATGTTTTCAAAAGAACCGGCATCCGTTTTCACCAGGTAACTGGTATGCTGCACTATGATGAGGAATGCTGGAATGAAGTGAAAGAATGGATTGAAGCTGCATTGGTATCCAACACCATGTTCTATAACAGGATGGGCTGCATGGGTCATTACTATTCAGGGATGCTCGATATATATACAGATATTACTTTACAGGTAAAATATTTTGGCGGCCATTTTGAGATTATTGAAGTGGATGAACTCTCTGCAATGCGAAACGCAATCAGTGATGAAGAGATACATGCCCAGGTAACTCATTTCCATGAAGTTTTCGAAGTGCAGTCAGATTGTACGGCGGATGATCTTAACCAGGCAGCAAGAACAGCTGTGGCGCTTAACCATGTTGTTGAAAAATATAAACTTGGTTCGATGGCGTATTATTATAAAGGTACCGGAAATAGTGAAAACGAAAATACCATGAGTTCGATCATCCTGGGTAATTCATTACTTACAGCTAATGGTGTTCCGGTTGCAGGCGAATATGAAATTAAAAATGCACAGGCGATGAAGATCATGGACACGTTTGGTGCAGGAGGATCTTTCACGGAATACTATGCCATGGATTATAAAGATGATGTGGTATTAATGGGTCATGATGGACCAGGACATATCTCTATAGCGGAGGGCAAAACAAAAGTGCGGCCATTGCATGTGTACCATGGTAAGGTTGGAAAGGGATTGTCGGTTGAAATGGCCGTAAAGCATGGAGATATAACCTGTCTTTCCGTACTCGAAAATGAAAAAGGGGAGTTGGTATTATTGGTGGCAGAGGGTCAATCAGTTCCTGGTCCGATATTGCAGATTGGCAATACAAATAGCCGCTATAAATTTTCTACTGGTGCCAAAAGATTTATTAATGAATGGAACCGGCATGGACCAGCCCATCATTGTGCCGTTGGAGTAGGACATATTGCATCGAAGATTAAAAAGTTAGGGAAACTTTTAAATATGGATGTGATTCAGGTTTGTTAAGAATTCCATTGAAAAATAATTAGGATCGATCCCCAGGTAACAATTCGACATTTTGTTTCATCATTCCAGATAATGTTGAAGACCGACATTTAATCCCTACGGGATTGTCTCTTCTGGAATCTTTTTCTACCGATATTTAATCCCTACGGGATTTCTCAGGTTTAAATCTATTAACAATATAATCTCTATAATAAGTCATCGTCCGGCGATCCTAACGAAGTACAATCCCGTAGAGGATTTTCTTAGGATAAAATCTATTACCAATATAAACTCAATACTATAAGACATCGTCCGGGTAACCTTAACTAACTACAATCACGTAAAGGATTTTCTCAGGTTTAAATCTAACCAATATAGTTTCTATAATATAAGTCATCGTTCGGTTATCCTTAACAACTACAATCCGTAATGGATTTTCTCAGGATAAAATCTATTACCAATATAAACTCAATACTATAAGTCATCGTTCGGTTATTCTTAACTAACTCCATTCCCGTAAGTGATTTTCTCAGGTTCAAATCTAATCACTATAATCTCTATAATATAAGTCATCGTCAGGTTAAACTCAACTAACTACAATCCCGTAAGGGATTTTCTTAGGATAAAATCTATACCAATATAAACTCTATACTATAAGTCATCCTTCGGCTATCATAAACTAACTACAATCCATAAGTGATTTCCATAGGATTAAATCTATTACCAGTATAAACTCTATACTATAAGTCATCTTCCGGTTATCCTTAACTAACTACAATCCCGTAAGGGATTTTTCAGGATTAAATCTATTACCAATATAAACTCTATACTATAAGTCATCTGGTTATCCT
>Ga0136634_10000571_pt1 | contig 15706 bp, 19 predicted proteins | sample AntDrymUQ8332106_2_FD_104654 | JGI IMG/M metagenome (GOLD analysis project Ga0136634, IMG submission 104654) | Polar desert sand microbial communities from Dry Valleys, Antarctica - metaG UQ833 (21.06) | ecosystem: Environmental > Terrestrial > Soil > Desert | place: Antarctica: Dry Valley... | reverse complement strand
TGCCGAAACATCTCGATCAACACCTCATGCAGACTCGACGGCATACGACGGACGCTACGGACGACCACCGACAATCCCGGCGACACCGCCACGCGATGGCCGCAGCACCGACGCGCGATACCACCGCACCCCGCGCAGCGCACAGGTTCCCCGCCTCGCGCCAGAACCCCCCGCCACCCGCACGAGCCACCCACACCCCACCGGACCGACAAAGACGAATTGGCCAGCAGGGTCCGTTTCGTCGTGGCCAAGGCGATCACCGATCCGGCGATCAGGGCGGCGCTCGCGCCGTACGTGGGTGCCCGTGAGATCGTCGGCTGGACTCCGCCCGACCTGATCACGGAGGTGTGACGTGCTCGACGTGACCGGCTTGCGCGCCTGGCTGGACCATCACCACACGTTTGACCTGCTCCGTGTCCAGACGCTGCAGCACTACACGGTCGGCGGGGACCTGGGGCGCTACCTCCGCGGCGAGGACGGCCCCGAGCCGACAGCCAAGGCGGCGTGGCTGTAGCGCCTGCGCGACCTCACCGCCGCCGGCCGTCGGTGGCGGATCGTCCACGCGATACAGACCCCGCTGTCGGACTACCTGTGCTACGCCTGCGAGTGGGGCTACTCGCAGAATGTCGAGTCCGGCCAGGACGTCCGCCTGCTGGATGTCACCGGATCGGACCTCGTCGAGCAGCTCAGCCAGGTCGGGGACCTCTACGTCGCCGATCGTGAGCACGTGCTGCTGATGCGGTATGACTTCGCGGGCGGGCCGGTCGGGGCGGAACCGGTCGAGGACAGCGCGCAGACGGCGGCCCTGCTGCGCACTGTGGGTGAGCTGGCCTGGTTCCAGGCCACGCCGTTCACCTCCTGGTGGGACGATCACCGTGAGTACCGCCGCAGCGCCCGCGAGGCCGCCTGACCGATGCACGGCGAGGAGCGCGGCAGGGCACGGGACGATGAGCTGTCCCGTGCCCTGCGTGCGTTGCGCGCCGCCGCAGGCCTGGACCAGGTCCCCGCTGCCGAAGCCGCTGGGATTGGACAGGCCAGCCTGTCCCGGGCCGAACACGGCCACGGCCTGCCACGGCTCGAGAGCCTGGCCCGGTTGCTCGACGCTTATGGGGTGACCGACGAGGACGAGCGGGACCGGCTGCTCGCGCTCACCCGCATGAAGCGCGACGCGCGGATCGACGCGCGGGTGATCCTCCAGGCCGGTGCCCACCACGTACAGCGCCGGGTCCACGAGCTCGAGGAGAACGCTGCGCACATCCGCGCCTACCAGCCCGGCACCGTGTTCGGCATCCTCCAGATCCCCGACTACATGGCCGCGGTGTTCAGCCAGCGCGGCGCGACCCAGGCCGACGTGGCGCTGCGCGTGGCCGAGCGGACGCGTCGTCGCGACCTGCTCGACGAGCCGCAACGGCAGTGGACCCTGATCCATACCGAGGGCGCAATGCGCTGGCACCTGCACAGTCCCGCCGTGATGGCCGCCCAGCTCGATGACCTGACCGCCGCCACCAGCGGCCGCCACCACGTCCGCCTCGGCGTCGAGGACTGGCGTACCCCGGCGACGATCCTTGCCGTGCACGGCTTCCATGTCTATGACGAGCACACGGTGCAGGTCGGCACCCGGGACGGAACACTGTGACCCGCGCCGACACGGACCGGTGGAGGCCCGCTGACGCGCCACGTCCCCTCCCCGCTCGCGGGCCGGCGTCGGCCCGTTAGCCTGCACGCCTCACTCGGACGCGATCACCCGGAGGAGCCTTGGAGATCAGGGACGCACAGCAGCGGGCCTGGGACAACAAGATCGCCAAAGGTTTCAACACGACAGACGTGACGTTGGAGTTCGGCCTCCTCACCGCCGAGGTCGGCGAAGCGTTCACGGCCTGGCGCAAACGGCTGCCTGACTTCGGCGAAGAGCTTGCCGACGTCGCCCTCTACCTGATGTCCCTCGCTGAGATGAACGGCATCGAACTCGATATCGAGATTGAACGCAAGATAGCCAAGAACGAACAGCGTGTCTACCAGACAAACGCTCTCGGAGTTCCCATCCGAGTTAGCGAACCTACAGGCCATTAGCTTGATATTCGTGGAATTTTCCTCGGTCGCTTCTGGAGCTGGTCTATCAGGCATCACGAGGACGGCGCCGTCAGCCGGGCCGACAACCGCGGTCTCGCGCGTCGTCGAGACGCCTCGTCGTTCGCGAGCTCCGTGACCGACCAGGGTATTCTCGTCTGTTGACTCGAGCAGAGGCGTGCGCCAGCCCGCTGACCAGCTTGATCGCTTCCGCAGACCGGTACCGGCTCACTTGTTCCCGCAGGTCACCGGCGTCGCCACGACGATATCGTTCAAAGGAGCCTGAGCATGGCCGACGGGCAGCGCACCGACCCGGACCCCGATCCGGCCTCTAAGATCAATATAGAGGTACCGCACTCGGCGCGGATCTGGAACTACTTGATGGGCGGCAAGGACAACTATCAGGTCGACCGGGATGCTGGTGACGCCGCCGTCAGGGTGTATCCGGACCTCGTCACTGACGCCATACAGTCCCGGCAGTTCCTGATCCGCGCTGTGCGGTTCCTGGCTGGTGCGGCCGGGATCCGGCAGTTCCTCGACATCGGCACCGGTCTGCCCACGATGCAGAACACCCACGAGGTCGCTCAGCAGATCACGCCCGAGTCCCGGATCGTTTACGTCGACAACGACCCGCTGGTCCTCGCCCACGCCCGCGCCCTACTGGGCAACACCACCCCCGAAGGGGTGACCAGCTACGTGGACGCGGACCTCCACGATCCGGATCTGATCGTCGCCGATGTTCGCAACGTGCTGAACCTCTCCCAGCCGGTGGCGGTCATGTTCATGGGCGTGCTCGGCCACGTCGCCGCCGACGACGAGGTGCGGGCCATCGTGGCGCGGGTTATGGCTGCCGTCCCGTCCGGCAGCTATCTGGCGCTGTGGGACAGCTCCGAGACCGAGGCCAGCCGCAAGGCCGCTGAGGAGTATGTGGAAACCGGGGCTGTCCCCTATCACCTGCGTAGCCCAGAGCAGATCGGTCGGTGCTTCGACGGCCTGGAGATGGTGGACCCCGGTCTGGTGCCGATCACGCTGTGGCGGCCGAATCCCACCGAGGTCGGCGCGGCTGGGCCGATCAATGCCTACGGCGCTGTGGCGCGCAAGCCGTGAGAGACGGACCTGATGATCCAGTATGCTGGCTACGTCCAGGCTGGCGCAGGGTTGCTGGGTTCGTCGTCGTCTTCGTCTCTCAGCAGGGCGTGCAGTCGGCCGGACAGGTGCCAGTTGCGGAGCAGGGCGTGCTCGCTGAGCCAGCGCATCTCGCACACGACGCTGTCCGTGGTCGTTCCTTCGGGTTGCAGCCAGATGGGGTAGAGGCCGAGTCGCTGTTCGAGGTCGCTGATCTCGTCGAGGTCGGCGGATGACTGGGCGACGAACGTGAACACCGCGCGGCCGGACTCCGCGAACGTGGTGAGCGCCTCGTCGTTGATCGGGTTCGCCGGGCTGGCCATGGCGGCGAACCCGCGCAGCTTGGGTGACACCAGGAACAGATGAGTGGCCGCTGTCAGCTCCGGTGTCGGGGTCAGGGTGCCGTTGGTCTCGATCTCGACGCGGTACCCCAGCTCGGTCAGCCGGCTGGCCAGCGGGACCAGGCCGGTCTGCTGCAGCAGCGGCTCACCACCGGTGATGACGATCAACCGGGCCGGCGAGCTCGCCGCCCACTTCACCAGCTCGTCGACGGTGAGACGTCGGCTCTGCGCCCCCGGCTCGAACCGTGACCAGTCCCAGGTGAACGGGACGTCGCACGACGGGCAGGACAGGTTGCACCAGGCCAGCCGCACGACGAGCGCGAGCTGGCCGGTCGAGGGGCCCTCGCTCTGGAACGTCGGGCCGTAGTGTTCCGCGACCAGCAGGCTGCTGGCCGGGTTGTGCTTGAGCGAGGCCATCATCGTCTCCGATCTGCTGTGGCCTGGGCGGCGTTCAGCACCGCTCCCAGCCTGCGGGCCTGCCGGGCGGTCAGCCGCAGCGTTCCCGGCGACGACACCGACAGCACCACGCCGTCGTCGTCCGGGCACACCACCAGCCGGGCGGTGCCGCCGGTGATGTCCCGGCACGCCACGGCCCGCTCCCGGCCGAGCCCTATCCGCCGGAGCACGTCCGTGACTCCCCCGAGCGGTCGGGAACGAGCACCGTGCGTGTGCGCGGCACCGGACGGTGGATGGCCGCCTGGGTCGTAGTCGGTGCGCTCCACGGGCGCTGTAGATCGTGGGTCTGGGTGGGTCACGTCACTTCCCCTCCGTTGGGACTGCCAGACTGGGCCATCCTGACCGACTCGATGACCGAAACTGATGCTGGTTACAGTACTCCACCCCTGTAGCGCCAGAGTAACCAAGTGGCGTGTAGGGTAGCGCATCTGATCACAGACACCACACCAGTGGAAGGAAGGTCTATGCCGCCGCTATCACCGACCGTGGCAGGCTGGGAACTCAGCCTGCGGCTGCGCCAGCGCCGCGCCCAGCTGGGCGTCGACGTCGAGACGATCACCGACCAGCTCGGCTTCACCCGCAACTACTGGTCGGCGGTGGAGCACGAACGCAAGATCCTCGCCACCGACAAGCTGCACCGTGTCCTGGACCTGTTCGAGTACGACGACGAGGAGCGCGCGGAGCTGATCGAGCTGCGCGAGGTGGCCAAGCAGCGCGGCTGGTGGTCGGGCTACTCGGCGCTGTTCAGCGACGAGCTGCTGCGCTACCACGGTCTGGAGCACGGCGCGCAGAGCATCCGTACTTACGAGAGCCTGTTGATCCCCGGCCTGCTGCAGACGCCGGACTACGCTCGGGCGATGATTGCGGCCGAGCTTTCTGTTCGTCCGGTTGAGGTCGATCAGCGGGTCGCCGCGCGGCTGCGTCGCCAGGAGCGGCTCTCCGGCGACGAGCCGCTGCAGCTGAAGGCCGTCGTCAGTGAAGCCGCGCTGCTCCAGCAGGTCGGCGGTCCTCAGGTGCTGCGCGAGCAGCTGCGTCATCTGGCCGCCGTGGTGGCCGACCACCCCGACACCATCGAGCTACGGGTGATCCCGTTCACCGCTCCCGCCTGCGGGGTGTTCGGCGCCTCGACCTTCCACCTGATCGACTTCGCCAGCGCGCGGTTGCCCACCATGGCCTGGCAGGAGACTGTCACCGCCATGGGCATCCTTGACAAGGACACGCAGGTGCGAGAGCTAGACTTCGCCCACGTCGAGGCACTCCGGCGTAGCCTCAGCCCGGATGACTCACTGCGGCTAGTGAACGAGTACGTCAGAACGATGGGATGATCACAATGGGGTCCGAGCCTTCGATGGGGGCGTCGTGCCGGAGCGAGTGGTTCAAGAGCAGCGCCAGCAATGGCGCTGGAACCTGCGTCGAGGTGCGGTTCCACGACGACCTCGTCTCCATCCGCGACAGCAAGTACCGCCGCGACCCCGCCCACGACCCCCACCGTGAACCGATCCTCACGGTCACCGCCGAGCAGTGGATAGCCTTCCTCAACGACCTCACCGCCCCTGCCACCGACGGCCCGCTGATCTTCGAGAGCACCCCAGGCGGCCTGCTGCTACACGCCACCAACCAGAACACGACCCTGCACTTCACCCACGCCGAGTGGCAAAGCTTCCTCACCGGCGTCCACACCCGCGAGTTCGACCACTCCGGGAGACCGTACCCCGTATCGGCCTGAACACCAGGACGCGATCGATCGCGGCTGCGTTGGGCTCGTCCTGGGGTGGCTACCGAATTGTCGCCATCGGCGGTGCGAAGCCGCGTGTCAACCCATCCCGACTACGTGGCGCACGTGTCCTCGTAATCCAGCCCAGTGACGTAGCGGTCCCATTCCTCCTGGTTGAGCCCACGTTCTATGATCGAACAAGCGTGTTCCTTCGCGTGCTCTCGGACGTAGTTCATTCCAGTGAGGTCCCAGAGCCGGACGGTGGCGTCGGAGCCGGCGGTGGCCAGGGTGGTGCCGTCGGGGGAGAACGCCACCGAGAACACCAGTCTGGTGTGGCCGGTGAGGGGGTCGCCGAGGGGTCTCGGTTGGGTGGGGTCGGTGAGGTCCCAGAGCCGGACGGTGGCGTCGGAGCCGGCGGTGGCCAGGGTGGTGCCGTCGGGGGAGAACGCCACCGAGTTCACCGGGTCGGTGTGGCCGGTGAGGGGGTCGCCGAGGGGTCTCGGTTGGGTGGGGTCGGTGAGGTCCCAGAGCCGGACGGTGGCGTCGTCGCCGGCGGTGGCCAGGGTGGTGCCGTCGGGGGAGAACGCCACCGAGGACACCGGGTCGGTGTGGCCGGTGAGGGTACTGGGGAACCGGGTTGTCGTGAGGGTGTGGACAAGGCCGGACAGCATTTCCGGGTCAGGGTGGATGGCCTGGGCGGCGATACTGAGGCGCAGCGCGGTGCGCTTGTCGGTGTCTCGGGTTGCGTCGGCTTGGGTGAGGAGCTGGCGAGCCGTCGCGAGCCGTTGCCGGTCCTCGGCTGCCTGTTGTTGACCGATCGCGACACCAGTTGCTACTAGAGCGAGTACGAGCAGCGCCGAGAGGATGATGGTGCTGCGTCCGCGCCGGTAGCGGTCGCGCTGAATGCTGGCGAGGAGGAAATCGCAGGCCGCGGGTGTGAGCTGGACCCGGTCGGTGACCAGTATGCGGTGCTGTCCTGGCCACCAGCGCAGCAGCCGTTGTGGTGGCGAGGGCTGGTTATCGGCCGCCGTCGTTGTTGTGTGGGGTGGTTGGCCGGAGTGGATGCGGGCGGCGGTATCGGCGAGCGCGGCGGCGAGCTGCCCGCGTTCCCATAACCGGGACGGTGAACGTTCGTCCTCGAGCCATTCGGCGGTGGCCTGCTCGATGTTGCGGCGCGCGCGTAGCGCCGACGATGCGGCCGCGACCGCCTCGGCCAGCGGAGGCCACACGGACAGGAACGCTTCGTGGGCGACCCCGATGACCACGTCGCCGTTGTCGGCGTCGGTGGTCAGCAGCCGGCGGGTGACGAACGCGTCCAGCTCGGCTGCGGCGGTCTCCGACAGCTCGTCCCGGCTGATCCGCAGCCGGGTGGGTCGGCCCTGGTCGTCGACGGTGACCAGCCGCAGCAGCTCCGCGAGCACCTGGTCCCGGCTCCGGCTGGCGACCGTCATCGCCTCGGTGAGGGCCGCGTCGGCCTGGCGGGTCAGCGCGCCCTGCACTCCGCCGAGTTCCTCGTAGCGGGCGGTGCGCAGCTGGCCGCCGTGTGCGACGCCGCCGGCGAGCTGGGCCAGGGTGTAGGCCAGCAGCGGTAACGCGTCGCCGCTGTCGGTGTCGGTGACCAGTCGGGCCACCAGATCGGCCTCGACCTCGATACCCGCCAGCCGTGCTGGTTTCTCGATCACCTCGCGCAGCGCCGCGCGCCGCAGCGGCCGCACCGGGAAAGTCCGCACCGGCAGCGCGGCCAGCTCGGAGCTGGCCAGCACCTGTTCGAGGAACTCCGGCCGCAACGTGGCCACGACCTGCACCGGTCCCTCCAACGCCGGACGTAGCAGCTCGGCGAACCGGGCCCGCTCGGTCGGGGTGGTCCGTGTGATCAGCTCCTCGAACTGGTCCACCACCAGCAGCAGACGTCGCCGCTCACGTCCTGGGGCGGCGAGGAGAAGCTCGTCGGCCAGCTCCGCCAGACCCGTGTCCGCGAGCCGGCCGCGCACCTGCGCGACCGTCCAGCCCAAGCACAGCTCTCCAGCCACGACGGCCAACGCGCGGGTCAGCGCCGCGACCGGATCGGTGCCCGGAACGACGGCCGGCACCCTCCACCACCCTGGTTCGTCGGCCATCACCGGTAGCAGCCCGGCTCGGACCAGTGACGACTTACCGCACCCTGACGGGCCCACGACCAGCGTCACCGCGTCCTCGGCACGTTCGGCGGGGGAGCGCAGCAACGCGACGAGCTGGTCGACCTCGTGGGTGCGTCCGAAGAACACTCGGTGCTGGTCGGAGTTGAACGGGCGCAACCCCGGGAACGGGCAACGGCCGTCCGCCCAGCCCGATCCCCCCGCCGCATCGACCTGGCGCAACGCCTCGGACAGCTTCGCCCGGGCAGCGCTCGTGTTCATCCTCATATCCACGTACTGAACGGATGTCAGCAGCGGGTGAACAACACCACGCTCGGCCAGCACCGGCAGCACCCGGCTTCCCCGAGACCGCGCGATCGCGACCTCTGCGGTGCACCATTCCGAGGCCCGGTAGGCCGAGGTGATGATGCAGACCACGGCGTCGGCCCACCGCAGTCGCTCGTGCAGTCGTTGCTCCCACTCCTCGCCGATGGCGATACCGTCGCGCAGGTTCTGGTCCAGGAACGCTTCGTGGCTGTCGTCGCGCAGCCACCGATGCACCTCGGCCGCCAGCTCCACGTCATCGCTTGCGTGACTGATGAATACCCTGGCCACAGCACCCCCACCCACCTGCGCTGATCGCCACCAGCTCTGGCTGGCGACCTGCTTGTCAACGACCAGCTAGGGTAGCCCGCCCTGGACCAGTCCGGCTGCGTGGATAGGTGGGACACCTCGCGAGACAGCTCCGGCTGTCACAACACGCACTGATGCGTTTGAAGCCGACTGAGGGTTCCGGGCGGCACTAATGGGACCTGACCAGCACCACCAGCAGGACAGGCACCGCCCCAATGCCACTTCTTTTAGCAGCGTTTTCGCTGGTCAGGGGCGGTTTTGAGGAGGCTGGCAGGTGGAGCGTGTGCAGCGTTGCCCGGCGGGCTGTCGTGATCCCACCTGGGACTTTGCCGAAAACGATCACTACGGGATGCTGTCCTGGCTGCCGAACCGACACATCTCGGCTGTCCCAAACCCGCCTTGAGCAGGCAAAACTACCTTAAGGCAGTGACATTGGGCACCGCCCGAGCACCCACAACCGACGACAGCGCCCAGTCAACCAGTTCTGGATACCTGCTGCGCCGACCACACCACGGCCCGCTCAGCCCACCCCGAGCCGTGGTCGGGTCCCACCCGCCGACACCATCGCCCAGAGCACACTGCTTCACACCAGCTGCCTAGTGCCAATACGCTGGACGTGTCAGAACGAGGCCGGTGGGTGTCGTGACTGTCGATGGCAGCAGGGAGTTGCGAATCTTGGCGTGCCCGATGGTGAACGCGGCTCCGTTGACTGCCTGTCGTAGGTCGCCGCTGTTTCGTGCCGGGGGAAAGGCCGCGACGACCCGCTTCTTCGGATAGAGACGCCCGAGGGCGCGTACTGCCGGGCACAAATCACTGTCTGCGGAGATCAACAGGGCAACGTCGAAGACGTCGTTCACCCCGTCTTCCAGAAGTGTGACAGCGATGCTGACGTCCGTCTCCTTCTCCTCGTGGTCCACCCATGACCGGTGACACTGGCGACACTCGCGTGTCTTCTGCTGGAAGCGGCCTTCCACAACGCGGACGGCACCGCAGGTGACGGTGAGCGCGTTGAGGTAGGTGGCCTGGCGCTGCTCTGAGGTCGGCTGCTGTCTGACCCGCGCGGTGAAGTAGTCAATCTCGTACAGGGTCTGTGACGGCCGTAGCAACTTCGTGACCAGGGCCTCCAGGTCCAGCCAGTGGTACCGGCGTCCGTACTTCTCTCTCAGACCGTGGTACAGATTGAACCCATCGATGTACGCCTTGACCCGCTCCACAGCGCTCCCTGGCGGTCGTAGCGCACGTTGAGGTACGCTGGCCTCGTAACCCCGCTCAAGTGAGTAGCTTGAGCCCGACGGCCCCCGCAAGGGGGCCGTTTCTCTTCGACCGTCATCGTCGCAGCCCCGCTCGGACCGGCGACGACTGGCCGCACCTCGACGGGCCCCTGGAAACGGGCAGCGGTCGTCTGCCCAGCCTGATCTGCCCGCCGCGTCGACTCGCGCAACGGCGGCCGCAGCCGGGTTGCCGGTCGTGCCCACGTACTGGACGGAAACCAGGAGCGGGTGCACCAGCTCGCGCTCGGCTGACACGGGCAGCAACCGGCTGCCCCGGGACCGCGCGATCGCGCCCTCCGCGGTGCACAACTCCGAGGCCGGTAGGCCGACGTGATCACGCAGACGATGGTGTCCGCCCACCGCAGCCGATCGCGCAGCCATTGTTCCCACTCCTCGCCGGGAGCGATACCGTCGCGCAGGTCCTGGTCCAAGAACGTTCGTGGTCGTCGTCGCACAGCCACCGATGCACTTGGGCGGCCAGCTCCGCGTCGTCGCTGGGCGTGGCTGATGAATACCCTGGCCACAGTGCTCCTCAGCCGACCTGCGTTGATCGTCAACAGTTCTGGTCGGTGACCTGATCGTCAACGACCTTTCCTGCCAGCCGTCCTGGTCCTCGTCGCCATCGGTGTCTCCTCGATGAGAACATCCGAGGGTGGAGTCTGCACGCCAATGCTGATCGCGTTGTCCGGACACACGTCGGTGGGTTCGCCCGCCGAGTATGTCCAGGTCTCGGCCGAGGTGCTGGGTGAGCGGCAGGTCGAGCGTGACTCTGCGGTCGGCCGCGCCGGTGGTGGGTGATGAGCCGGGCCCGTGCACGACTCGCTACGGGTGGTTCATCGAGCAGGTTCGGCTGGACCCACACGCCAGCACCGGTCGCTACCCGTTCACCGTGCCCGTGGTGCGGCACCTGGACCGGGCGGGCGGACTGGACCTGGACCCGCGTCTGACATTCCTGGTCGGCGACAACGGCACCGGCAAGTCCACCCTGGTTGAGGCGCTGACGGTGGCCGCGGGGTTCAACGCCGAGGGCGGCTCGCAGTCCTTCCGGTTCGCCACCCGAGCCAGTGAGTCCAGCCTCGGTGATCATCTGATTCTGCGGTGGGGCACCCGCAAGCCACGGACCGGGTACTTCCTCCGGGCGGAGTCGTTCTACAACATGGTCACCGCGCGTCGCTGCACGTCTACGCTACCTGGTCGCCGTGGTCGTCGATCACCTCGGCGCCATCGAGCTGCGGGTGATCCCGTTCGCGGTCCCAGCCCGTGACGTGTTCGGCGCCTCGATCTTCCACCTGATCGACTTCGCCAGCGCCCGGCTGTCACCCCGGCCTTGACAGGAGACCGCCACCGCCATGAGCGTCCTCGACGAGCAGACCCACGCGCGGGAACTGCACTTCACCCACGCTGCGGCGTTCCAGATGAGCCTCAGCCCGGAGGACTCGCTGCAGCTGGTGAACGAGCGCATCCCACGACCCCCACCGCGAACCGATCCTCACGGTCACCGCCGAGCAGTGGACAGCCTTCCTCAACGACCTCACTGCGCCCACTACTCCTGCCACCGACGGGGCACTGATCGTCGAGAGCAGCCCGGCGGCCCGCTGCTGCGCGCCACCAACCAAGAAAACGACCCTGCGTGCTCTCGCCGGCTCCTCGGCACGCGCCGGTGAACGGTTCTCAGCCAGCTGTGGCCGGACACGATCGCAGGTCGGCCGGCAACTCCGCGGTCGCTGCTCTCATCAGCTCCACCATCGGTGTCGATGCCAGGTCCGCGGGAGGACTCGCGCCGCACCCGGGCGGCCAACTCCAGGCAGGTCGCGCCAGAAGATTCTTGATCTTCACCCCTCGGGGTTTTGCCGCCGGACGGTTGCAAGGCGGTGCTGGCGATTGCGACGATGGTGACTCAACTAACCAAGAGGAGACCGGCGATGCGCGAGGACCCCAGCGACGACGATCTGCTCGTCACGGTCGAGACGTTGAGCACCATCCAGGATCGATGCGCTTTCGAGCAGTCTGACGGCGGCAGCACCGGCAAGAGCGACGGCGGCCAAGGCGGGGGCGGCGACGGACTGAACTACCCCGAGTCCTAGACAGCCGATGTGGGCGAGCTAGTGGATCATCAACTTGTCGTAGCCGTCCAGAAGGCGCTGTGCTGGTCTGGCCCTGAGCCGTTGGGCACCGGATTCGCCCGAGGCGTCTTGTCCGGACGCGGGACTGTGCACGCGGCTTCTGACGCCATCCAAGCTCCTCGACGTGATTATGCGTCGGAGCCTGGAACCACCGCAGTTCCGCTGCTTTCAGGGTGGCCACGAACTGCACCCCAACGAGTATGTCATGCCCACAGTCACCCGACGACGTCAGGCCATCCGCATGGCGGACATGCACAGCTTGGCGCGGCTGGCCAGAGAGGGTTTCACAGCCGTTCTGGATGCCTTGGACGTGTTCGACCCGACGATGGAAGTGGCGTGCCGATCGCTGCAGTGGTGGTCGCGAGAACGCGTTCAAGTCAACGCCTACCTCACCACGCAGGACGCATCAGGTTTCCCGCTTCACTTCGATGATCACGATGTTCTGATCGTCCAGCTCGCCGGGCTCAAGACCTGGGAAGTACGGGGAAACGCACGCGCGGTGCCCATGTATCGCGACGCCGAGCCGAACACGACTCCCAGCGAGCACATCGTCTGGTCTGGTGCAATGCGGGCAGGTGACGTCATGCACATACCGCGCGGGTACTGGCATCAGGCCACCCGCGACGACTGCGGCGCAGGGCTGAGCTTGCACGTCACCTTCGGGTTCGTGAAACGCACCGGCGTGGACTGGCTGGCCTGGGCCGCTGATCGATCTCGGAAGGACGAGGTATTCCGCCGCGACTTGATCCGCTCCGGTTCGCCTGACGCCTGCCGCGCCGAGCACGAGACTCTTGCATCCACCGCATCCGAATTGCTCACGAACTGGACTCCAGAGGAGTTCTTGACGCGGCGTGAACAGGAATCTGCGAACACGCGGACGGTGCCGATGCTCGCCGGACTGGACGAGTCCAGCTCGATCGTCTGCACGACCGAGTTTCCGCCCGAGATCCAGCGAACCACAGAACACGTGGTCGTCCTCGGCGCTGGCAAGAAGCTGACCTTCAAGGTCGGGGCCGAATCGGCGCTGCGCTGGCTGGTAAGCGGGAATCCTGTCCACATCGGACGACTGAGCGCACGTACCGGGATCGACGTTCGACGCCTCGGCGAAGTGCTCGTCCAGGAGGAAATGTGCGCCGAACTGACCACAGAGTTGTCCTCGGGCTATACCGATCTCGTCCCGAGCGAGCCCTCCTAGAACACGCCCTTGACATTGGCGTCACCGATCTGGATACCGCATACAACTACCAAGGTGGGGCATCGCATCGCGGCCTTGCGCGGGTGGCCGCTGATCTGATGCCGTTGTTCAGCGTCTCCACGAAGGTCGGTTACTTCCCGCACGGCAGCTATACCGAGCATAGCCTGGACCCGGCCCGGCTGCGCGAGGCTATCCAGCGTGCAGTCGCCGAGCTCGGTTGTCCGCCAGCAGCGGTGTTGCTGCACAACCCGGAGGCGACGCTTCGAACTATCGACTCGAAAAGAGGACGGGACATGCTGTGCGCGGCCGTTGAGGTACTCATCCGGGCATGCGCGGCCGGCGAATGCCGGAGGTGGGGAGTCTCGGCCTGGGAGCCTGCGTCGCTGGTCACGGTCCTTGACGGCCCGCCCCCTCCACTGCTGCCACGGCCCGACGTGCTCATGGTCCGAGCCGGCCTGCTGGTGCACTCCCGAGGGCTCTCGGACGCCGACCGACTCTGCGCCGCGCTGGGTGTGGAACCGGCCAGGCGGTGGGGAATGAGCCCCTTCGGCGGACGCGCCGACGCAGCGCTATGGGAGCTGGTGAATCCACGGCAGTTCCTGACCGCAGGCCACCAGGCGTCTCAGCACGGGGCGGCGTTCCGCGTGGCCTACGAGCTGCCCGGCTGCGAACGTGTCGCCGTGAGCACGACCGGTTGCGAACACCTCACCGAACTGGTCCACGCCCGGAACCTGCAGGTGGACCGACCGAAGATCATTCGTTATCGGCAGTTTCTCGCAGCCCGCCAGAGCACGCTGGCCGACTGAGCCCCGAGACGTTTGCCGGGGCGACGGTCAGACCCGTAGCTGGTCGACGAGATCGCCGGCGGCCAGCGTGAGCGGCTCCTTCAACTCGGGATGGTCGCCGTGGTTGACGACCATGCGAAGCAACTCCGCGCAGGTGAACAGTTGCGCGAGCCGACCCGAGCGGGTGGCCAAGTCGGCGGCGAACTCGGTCTGGATGCGCTCGGCGAGTTCGGGTACGAGCAGGGAGTAGCCCCAGAGCGTCGCGGCGTCCAGCCCACGGGGGCCGGCGCCCCACCCCTCCCAGTCGAGGATCTCGCACCGCGGGCCGGTGAGGTTGGCCCAGTGCAGGTCGGCGTGGGCGGTGGCCCACTCGTCCACGCCAGCATCAACCTCCGGCCCGGCCAGCTCGGCGACACGCCGGTTGACCAGGTCCTGGCGAGCCCCGACCCGGACCGTGCGGTGGCAGGCCAGCGTTGCCAGCGAGGTCTTCAGCCCTGTCCACCAGGTGTTGGGCAGGTCGGGTGCGCTGATGATCTCGGGTGTTGTGCTGATCAACGGTGAACGGGCATGGGTCACCTCATCCACCCGCCACACCATCGCCTGATCGGCGTCCAGCCAGCGCAACGACCGCAGTAGCGTCGGCTTGGCCACGCCGGTCAGCACCGAAGCGCATTCCTCCCCGGTCCAGATCCGCTCGTTGATCTCGTCAGCGGGCCGGGCGGCCAGCCTAACCCACGTCGGGGGGATGGCCGTGGTTGCGAGACCGGCGGTCTTGCCCTGCCACCCGTAGACGGCCGTGCTCCGATCCAGCGCGACGTCCAGCATGATCTCCACCTGGTCAAGGACGCCGTCGACAGCCGTTGAACGAAGATCCGTGATCACACCAGTTCTCCCTCTCCTGCTCGTGGTCGCCAGGCGACACCATGCCAGCCCGGCAACCCGAGCGCGCCGCCGACCGCACGCTTGCCGGCGACGAACGCGTCGGCCCGGCGCAACGCCTCGGACAGCTTCTCGGCGGCCGCAGCCGGGTCGTCGATCGTGTCCGCGTATTTGGGCGGAGGGTAGGAGCGAGTGCACCACCCCCGCACTCGGCCGACACGGGCAGCAGCTGGCTTTCCCGTGCCCGCGCGACCGCGACATCCGCGGTGCACCACTCCAAAGCCCGGTAGGCCGACGTGATCACGCAGACCACGGCGTCGGCCCACCGCAGCCGCTCGTGCAGCCGCTGCTCCTACTGATCGCCGACGGCGATACAGTCGCGCAGGTCGTGGTTCAGGAACGCTTCGTGGCCGTCGTCGCGCAGCTGCCGATACACCTGGGCGGTCAGTTCCGCGTCGTCGCTGGCGTGGCTGATGCACACCCTTGCCGCAGCACCCCCAGCTGGCCTGCGCTGATTGCCATCACGCCTGGTTGGCGACATGCTCGTCAACGACCACCCAGCCCTGGCCCATCGCCTTCGGCGTCCCTCAATGAGAACATCCGAGGGTGGAATCTGCACGCCAATGCTGATGGCGTTGTCTGGACACACGTCGGTGGGTTCGCTCGCCGAGTATGTTCAGGTCTCGGCCGAGGTGCTGGGCGAGCGGCAGGTCGAGCGTGACTCTGCGGCCAGCCGCGCCGGTGGTGGGTGATGAGCCGGGCCCGCGCACGACCCGCCCCGGGCGGGTTCATCGAGCAGGTTCGGCTGGACCCACACGCCGGCACCGGCCGCTGCCCGTTCAACTTGCCCGTGGTGCGGCACCTGGACCGGGTGCGTGGACTAGTACTACAGAGACACTTGTTTGAGCGACCTGTGAAGATGCCGCGGGCGGGCGCCGAGCGGAGCGCTCGTGACCTGCGAGTTCTTTATGATCAACATATAACTGTCCCTGTAGTACTAGAC
>Ga0136634_10000570_pt1 | contig 15706 bp, 16 predicted proteins | sample AntDrymUQ8332106_2_FD_104654 | JGI IMG/M metagenome (GOLD analysis project Ga0136634, IMG submission 104654) | Polar desert sand microbial communities from Dry Valleys, Antarctica - metaG UQ833 (21.06) | ecosystem: Environmental > Terrestrial > Soil > Desert | place: Antarctica: Dry Valley... | reverse complement strand
TAAAGCTGCTGTTTTTCATGTGACTTTGTGCTTAGGCATCTATGTCTTTGTTCATCTGACTTTGGTTTAATAAAGTGAATGGTTATAATATTTTTCAATTACCTTCTGCAGCGTTAATAAATAATGACGCGGCTTTCCTATTTGATCGCCGCTGGTGATAACACCACGCGGCACTTAATGACGCGGCTTTCCTATTTGATCGCCGCTGGTGATAACACCACGCGGCACTTAATGACGCCACTTTCCTATTTGATCGCCGCTGGTGATAACACCACGCGGCAGGCAGGCAGGGGCGTTTAATCATTTAATCCCTTTCCATTGAGAATAGGCTTCAGAAATTTTTCAATCCTTGCCTCCCGGGTTTTTGATTGTTTAGCTGCAGAATAATAAAGAATGTATGCTCTTTGCCGGCCAGGTGTTAATGTATGAAAAGCAGTTTTTAAGGCAGGGATCTTATCCAGTTTATTTTGAAATTCTTCAGGAATGCTGAATTCAGTTGTCTTTTTTAAAGTTACTTTCAAACCGGCTTTTTCAACTTCAATAGCTTCATATATGTAAGATTTAACGATGGGTTTCATCTTCACTATTTCCTGAATATTGATGAACCGGATCTGGCGTGCCGCCTGCACATTTTTTGTTTGTTGAATAAGAATATTATTGGTATCATTTAATAAAGCCCCTTTGAAAAACAAAAGCGCACAGTATTCTTTAAATACATGTATTAATACAATGTTGCTTTTCTGAAAAGTGTAACAAGGAACACCCCATTTCAATTCTTCGGTTAGCCCACTGTCAAGAATGATCATTCTCAATTTCTCAATTTCCTCCTGCCACTTTTTGGCTTTATTAAAATAAAAATCTACGGCTGGATTCATTCTATTCATTTATTGTTACGATTGCCCCGGAAGTATCAGATGAAAAAAAATAAACGGTGATATGTGGGGAAACAAATATTACATACCGTTATGCAATGCCATCTATCCAATAGGATTTACATCACTTGATAAAGTACTATTTTCGATTTACTGATGCATCTATCATTTTCTTCAGAACTTTCAAATCTATATCTGCCAGCTTATTAATATAGAGGCAACCAACTCCGGTTTTGTGCTTGCCAAGTTTAGTAAGGGCTTCTGCATGCTCCTTAATACCAATGCTAATGTACAACGAGAGGTTCGCTTTGCGCGGTGAGAAACCAATCCGCAGCCAATCAACTTCCCTGTCAGTGGTGGGGCTTTTATATCTAACATTACCAAAACCGATGATTGAGCTGCCCCACATTTTTGGCTCTTCGCCTGTTGCTTTTTTCATCATTTCCAAAATCACAAAACTGTCTTTGCGCTTTTGTTCATCCTTAACATTATTAATATAATCCTCCACACTTGCAGCCGTTTCTTTGGTTTTAATTTCAGCTAATTTGCCCATGGGTAAGTGATTTAATTAAAGTTGATTGTTAATATATAAATATATAAATAATTGTTTTAACCTGATTAAAATTACACTCTCAACGATCCACGGAATGCCCTGGCCGCATAGTAAGATTCTGCACCGTTGTGATATACAAAGACATTGTTGTAGCGGCGATCACAAAAAATGGCACCGCCGAGTTTTCTGATATCAGCAGGTGTTGTTACCCAACTCGACGTCTTCATATCGAAATTTCCAAGTTTCTGCAACTCCCGGTATTGTTGTTCAGTTAAAAGTTCAATGCCCATGTCAGCGGCCATTTCAATTGCGCTATTTTCAGGTTTATGTTCTTTCCTTGACTCCAGGGCTTCATGATCGTAACAAATACTTCTGCGGCCTTTAGGACTTTCTGCCGAACAATCAAAAAAAATGTATTCACCTGTCTTTTTATCATGACCAACAACATCAGGTTCACCGCCCGTTATTTCCATTTCATTGAGCGCCCTGAGTTTTTCACTATCAGCTTCGAGCTTTGCTTGTACGTTAGCCCATTCAAGGCCTTTATGGCGGTTCATGTTTTTCTCAAAACGGGCTTTCAATGTGTTGAGTAATTCTTCAAATTTTTGTGAAGACAAGTTTTTTTTATTGCTTTTAATGTTGTTCATACTTTTTATATTATCTGAATGAATAAATGTATATGGGTTTATTTGTGATATTATGTATTTTAAAATCCAATCGTCTAAGGTCCATCATCTAATTTTAATCCCTACTATGGTCCATCGTCTATGGTCCATGGTCTAATTTACTTGCCTTGCCGGCAGGCAGGTTTCTCCTTTTCATAATGTAAATTTTAATTTGCTTGCGATGTCTTGTAACCGGTTATGTGCCATGGTTATGCCCTGGGTAAAGGGCAACTGCAGCAATTGGTCTCTTAGTGCTACAGATCTGTATATTACATGCATAATGAGCTTACTGGTGTCATCTGTGAGTTTTTCAAATTCTAAGAACTCGAGCCAAACACCAAAAGGTGTATTCTCCATTTCAAATGTCCGTGTGATCTTCTTGTCAGGGCTAAACTCGTGGATTACGCCATTGAACCCATATTTATTTCCTTTGGGATCGGTTGTTTCAAATTCGTAACTGCCATGCTTTTTATTTTCAAGTTTCAGCACTTTCGTTCCCATCCATTGCTCAACAATATCGGCCTCTACATACGCTTTAAAAAGTAACTCCACTGGCAAATCAAATTCCCTTGTAATCACTAATTCCTGTTTGCCTTCTTCAGTATTAATTTTTGTTTTTTGCTCCATGTTATTTGCTTTTATATTTTTTCATTATTGTTTCTAATTTGTTAAACCGGTCTTCCCACATTTTACGAAATGGTTCAATGAAGTTGGCTACCTCTTTCATTTTTTTTGCATTAATATGATAATAAATCTCTCTGCCGTTTTGCTCTTGTTTAAGCAATTCACATTCGGTGAGAATTTGCAGGTGTTTTGAAACGGTGGGCCTTGCGGTATTAAAGTTTGAAGCCAACGCACCGGCTGTCATTGCCTGCGAAGCAACCAACAGTAGTATTGCCCTTCTGGTTGGGTCTGCTATGGCCTGAAATACATCACGTCTTAGATTCATTGCGTAGTTATTTAACTACAAATATATATGTAGTTATTTAACTACGCAAGTTTTTTCTAAATATTTTTTTTGGAAAGAAAATATAAGGGAGGGGTATACTGGTTGATTGAAGATTTGCATTTACAAACTAGGTTGGCTTAGTATAGTTAATAGTTTTATTTTTATTTATAACTGGTGGATGAATTTATTTTCCCTCGTTATTTTTTTATGACCGGGTAAAAAGTTCGGTAATCATTGGTGTTTGGATTCCACAGTATTACAAGAACTGGTACATTTCTTTGCGCATCTTTCTGCTTTGACAGATTAAAACGGGCTGGTGCCTTTTCTCCAACATAGAGTAATTCTAAATACTCACCGTCAATGCGCCAGAAATTTTTATTGGTAGGTAGGGGAGCAGGTGTGGAACCTGTGAAATCCTGGTGTATATCATAAGTTCCATCGGCCCTGAACGTAATGTATACACTGTAGTTTTGCCCGTAATTTTTTTCAATATCATGGTACTTCCATGTGCCTGCAAGAGATGTATCAACTATTCCTTTCATTGGCACAGGTGGTTCCAGGATTTTTGTGTTTGTTACCGCCGGTTGTGTTAGTTCTTTTGTAACAGTTACGGTTTTGAGCGCAGTAGTTTTTTGCAGCTTTCCATCATGATCATAGTAATGCCATTCACCGTTAAGTTTCCCCCGGTATTCATTTTCTTCATCATAATTATTATAGTTCCAAATTTCCTCATATTGAGCAGGTATCACTTGCCTGCCTTTTTTATCAATTACACCCCATTTGCCATTCAATTTTACCATGGCAAGGTTATAATTAAATCCGGTCTCATCATCAAATTCAAAAATATAAGTTCCTATTTGATCATAGATAAGAGGTGTTACTTCTTTTCCTGTTGAATCGATAAAGCCCCACTTATCATTCAACTGTACAGGCCATAATCCTTCAGTGACTTTACCAATTGCCTGGTATTTAATGGAAGTCATTTCTTTACCATTTTTTATCAAGCCCCATTTGTCTTTTAATTGAACCAGGTAGTTATTAGAAAACAAACCTAAACTCACGATCTTCTGATATTTTACTGATAGCAGTTCATAGCCTTTTTGGTCAAAAACCCCATATTTATCATCCAGCTTTACAAGAAACAATCCATATGTGAAATCTTTTATCTCATCATACTTCACTTCAATTATTTCTTTACCTGCTTCATTCATATATCCCCATTTTTTACCTGAGCGGGCCGGTGCAATACCATTTAAGAAATAACCGACTGAGTCGTATTTAAATTCAGTGATTTCTTTTCCATCCTTATTAATCAAACCCCACATTTTATTTTCTTTTCTTACAACAGCGATTCCGTTTTTAAAATCCTTTGCATCAATGTTTACCGGTGCTACTACTTCCTTACCCGCGCGGTTGATAAATCCAATTTTATTTCCTACAGTTACTTTTGCCAAGTCTTCCACAAAAGTGTAGATTTCTTTGTATTTTAAAGGTGTAATTTCTTTACCGGTCTTAATAATATAACCCATGCTACTGTCCAGCTTCACCCAGGCAAGTCCATCTTTAAAATTTCCTGCCTGATCATATTTTATCTCAGTTACTTCTTTACCAGACTTGTCAACAAAACCCCATTTGTTATTTAATTTAACCCTGGCTAATCCTTCACTCAAAGTATCCAATGACTGGTATTTTATTTGAGAAATTTCTTTTCCTGTCTTATCAATAAAACCATATTTATTATTAATGCTTACCCAGGCAAGATCATCTTTAAAATTTCCTGCTGATTGATATTTAGCCGGAATTACTTGCTTACCAGTTTTGTCAATGAAGCCCCAAAGACTATCACCTTTTATGCAAATCATACCTTCAGTCATATTACCTGCTGCCCGGTATTGAAATGGAATTACTTCTTTGCCTGACTTATCTATAAATCCCCATTTGTCATTTAGTTTTACTCTTGCAAGGCCACCGCTAAACTTGTCTGCTTCCTGGTAATTGAGGGCGGTTATTTCTTTGCCTGTTTTATCAATGAATCCCCAATTCTCATCTAACTGAACTTTAGCGAAACCCTCACTGAAATAATCTGCTCCCTTATATTTTACTGGAATTATCTCTTTACCTGTTGTATCAATAAATCCAAATTTTTTATCGAGAACAACAGGAGACAAACCTTCTCTGGATTCAAATGCAGCATCATATTTTGGTTGAACGATGATTTTACCCGCTGAAGTGCGAAGACCATATTTACCGACGCTTTTAAAAGGTTTCAATTCTGTTTTCTGTGCATTAGTAAAAAGGAATAATAAAAAAACAAAGAGCATTAAAAAATAACAACGAACATGCCAGCCATGCGTTTGATGGCGGAGGCAGAATTCTTTTTTCATCACTGATAAAATTTAGATCCTTGAATAGTTAAACAGGCTAGGCTGTTTTTTTTAGAGTGTATATAACGGTCACCGGTTTGACTAAATAATGAGGAATAAATTAAGAGCGAGAAGAGCAAAAAAAGAAGCTTTGATACTTTCATCTTAGTGATTTTAAAATGAAAAATGAATCTGTAAAACTTTTACAGTAAGAAGCTTGTTTTTGTAAAATAAGAAATGGGAATTAAAAATTATAATAATTTGTGAACTAATTTGACAACAAATAATAATTTGGATTTAGTAAGTGAAGAAATTTATATAATATATAATTATGGTTTGTTTAAAGATTGTCTGAATGGTTGTAAGCGATGGTCACAAATATTGCTGCAAAAAATTGCAAAATGTCTCTAATGGTGGTCCATCTTAACCATAAATTTACCCTTTGCATTAATTCCGGGGTTTGTGCTTCACTCGCTGGAATCTTTGTAAAAGCGATCACTTCTTTTACAAAAAATAAACCGCTTAAAGCGCCTGTTAAACCAAAACAAATAATTGCACCGATGATATGAACTCTTGTCTCTCTATATTGCCAATTTAAAATTAGCGAACTACAAATAGAAATCATAAACATAGTTGAAAGTGGTATCCAGAAGAGCTTTGCTTTTTTACTTTGCTTTCTAATCAATTCAAAAGAGACAGGTGGATTAGAAAACCATTTCGGCATTTCAAATATTCTCTGGTAAGTACCAGCTATAACAGCTACCCAAATTAAAATAACAGCTAAAATCAAAATGTCTTGTCTCATTAAAAACATTTTTCAAATATCACCACGGCAACATTTAGATACATGGTTTTTATTAACTTCTTCATCAATTGCCCGGAAATCCGGTAGAGAAAGGAAAATAATAAACTTAATAAGTATATGAAATATTATACCATTTGTTCCAGGTATACAATTTAATTTTATTCTATTTTTTTTAATTCAGTTTTGATTCCCCCACTTATAAACCAGGCTTTATTTTTTTCATTTTTATCTTCATCAAATTCGATTTGCCTGTCACTCTTGTCCGCATAAAAGAACTTAGTTCCGGATTCAGGCTTAAGTTCAATTGTATTGAATTTATTTTTACGATAAAGCCTGCCACCCTGCTTTATTATTTCAAAAGCACCAACTCCTTCGTATTTTCCGGTATAATTATTTAAGGTTGTCGTATCTATTGATGTTTCTTTATGGATGTACGGAAAAATAACAGGCTCATTGAAAAGAATGTGCGTAAGTGCAAATGAGATACTTGTTACATTGGAAGAATTATTAGATAAAACAATAATTGTTATGTCTTCCTTTACATTTCGTGATAGCGAAGTTGCATATCCCGGCCAGCCACCAGAATGAGTTATTTCTTCTCCGAATTTATTCTTAACAATAAATACACCATAACCATAAGAATTTTTGGAAGCACTGTCAGTAGATTGAGGAGAAAGCATCGCTTCTTGCGAATGTTTATTTAACAAGGTATGATTCTTAATGGCCCTATCCCATTTAAGCAGGTCACCTATGGTTGAGTTGATAATACCATCGCCTTGTATCCCGTCAAGATAAATAACAAAATCATAAGCTGCCAAACTATCAGGAAGAATATATTTCTTCAGGCTGTCAGAATATACATATCCATAAGCATAATTTGGGATCGTATCCTTTGTCGAACGTCTTGTATTATAAACCCTGGTGTGTTTCATGTTTAGTGGCGTGAAAATATTTTGCTGCATGTAGTCATGAAAACTTTGGTTTGCTACTTTTTCTATGATAGAAGCCAGCATCTGAAATGCAGTATTTGAATATTCCCATTTACTGCCAGGAGTGAAGTTGAAAGGTATTTTTTCTTTGGCCAGGAAAGCAATGACATCATTGTTGAAAGCAATTTTTTTTCGATCCCATTTTTTTGCCATGTTAGTCTCATAATCCGGCAGGCCTGATGTGTGAGTCAATAGATGTTGGATGGTAACATGGTGATAAGGAAGCTCAGGAAAAAATTTCCTTAATGAATCCGATAATGCCAATTTTCCTTTTTCTTTCAGCAATAAAATTCCCATCGCGGTAAATTGTTTGGAGACTGAGGCCAGCTCAAACACGGAGTGAATATCCAACAGTTCCTTTGTTTCATAATTCCTATAACCAAAAGCTTTTTGATATAGTATATTTCCCGATTTTGCAACAAGGACATTGCCATTAAAATTGTTTATGGCAACCTGGGCCTTCATAAAACTATCAATTAAAGCCGGGAAATTACTTTGTGCTTTTACAAAAACCGGAAAAATCAGCAGGATCAGTATTTTATTCATAAGTATTCATTTACCGTTTTAGTTAACAATTATTTTGAACCCTGCTTTAATGTAAAGCTGCTGTTGGTTGTTGTTTATTTTACAACATCATTTTTTACATTTAAATTCTAACCAAAGTTGATTAAGAGTTATCCAATTGTTATGTGTGAAAGGCTTTGGTGATAATTCATAAAACAATATCGTCTTATTCTCCTCCTGGCACGATTTCAAGTGTACGATACAATTTAGTGTTATTGGCTTCTGTTGCATGTAATCTAACATTTCAATTATTCCGCTATAAGTTTTAATATCCCCTTTGTCTGTTTCAGTTTCTTTAAATGATGTCACTACTGGTATCAATTTTTCAAAGGGCACTTTATAGTTTTCACGATTCGTTTCAATAAGGCCGGAGTAGTAAGCTTTTAAATTGCCGGCAATTATATTTGCATCTGTTTCTGGTGAGCCTTCCAAATACCACAAAAAAGCGTATGTCCAATATTCGTCACTTTTTACATTTCCCCAACCCGGAGTGAAACGGATATCTTCAACACCTTTGTAATATATTTTTGGAGCAAAACTTATCGGGATAAGAAATCTTTCGATAGTCCAGTCTTTTAATATGGAAAAATTATATGGAGCTTCCCATTTATGACCGTCAAATGCTGTTTTAGTTGTTTCTTGTCCATGTATGCTCAAAGTAGCCAGGCAAAATATAAGAATTATTATTTTTTTCATTTTTCAAAATTAGAAGACGATACATAAAAAACACTACCACTTGTAATTATATATCCACGCATTTTCACTAGCTTCCTGATTTTCATTATACCCACCAGTAATCAAGACTTGTCCGTTCTTTAAAAGAGAAGCGCATGAAAACAAACGCTTAGTTCCCATACTTCCGTAAACCATTGCAAATTTTCCGGATGCAGTTTTATAGATTTCAGCACCGTTAGCACCGCCAGCAATAAGAACATTGCCATTCGGTAATAAAATTGATGTTCCGTTATGCTTATAGCGGGGAATATTCATATTACCGGCAACTTTGAATGAAGATGAAACGGGATCATAAAGTTCAGCACTTTTATAAGCTCCCCTGGAATCACGTTCATCGGAACCTCCTGTAATGAGAATCTTACCATCATCAAGTCTAATTGCATCATGCTTATGACGGATTAAACTCATGTTGCCAATTAATTTAAACTTTTCTGATACAGGGTCATACAGTTCTGCATTTGAATAAATTTTTATATTATCCCTTCTGTCTTTATGCCCTCCTGTTATCAGAACATTCCCATTTTTTAAAAGTGTGGCCGTGTGTGATTCCCGGGCGGTTGTCATAGAAGCAGTAGGGGTAAAAGTTTTTGTTTGTATATCATAAAGTTCTGCTGATTGTAAAAATGTCCAACCAACTCCAACACCTCCGGTAAGAAGAAACATTCCATTATTTAAAACTGTTGCAGTATGTTCGCTACGTTCGGTATTCATTTTAGATCCGGTAGAAAACATTTCAGTTTCCGGATCAAAAATTTCTGTGCTTGAGAGATAACTTCCATTGTAACCTCCGGCTATTAGTACTTGTCCATTCGGAAACAAAGTTGCAGTATGTCCTGACCTTGCCATAGACATCTGTCCCACGGAGGCAAATGTTTTTAAAGCGGGATCATAAATTTCTGCACTTGATAAAGAAGCACCTCCTGCAAATCCTCCTGTTATAAGCACCTTGCCGCTTTTTAATAATGTTGCTGTGTGTGCTGCACGGGCTGTTAGCATTTTTCCCGTAGAATTTATTAACCCATTTGTTGTATCCACTGCAGTTGCATGATCGCTGGTGTCAGAGGTTTCTTTAAGATCTGCCAAATTGTTTTGTGTACGCTCCCTACTTATTTGTGCACAACTTATTATGAATGAAAGAATAAAAAAGGGAAATATATTTATTGTCATAGTGAAGGCGTTGCATGAAATATTTAAAATGGATTAAAAAATGTCAATCTTTGGCTTCCCACAATTGAACTTTGTTTCCTTCAGCGTCCAGGATATGTACAAATTTACCATAGTCGTAAGTTTCAATATTGTCCACAATAGTCACGTCTTCTTTTTTCAATTCAATAACCAGTGCTTCTAAATTTTCAACCCTGTAATTAATCATAAATTCCCTTGTTGAAGGTTCAAAGTATTTTGTCGTTTCAGGAAACGGCGTCCATTGTGTTTGTCCTTTCTTTGTACTGTCTGCACCTTCATACCATTCAAAAGTTGCCCCATATGGATTTGTGTTTAAACCAAGGTGTTTTTGATACCATTCTGTCATTTTTTGGGGGTCTTTACATTTAAAAAAAACGCCACCAATGCCTGTTACTTTTTTCATGTTTATGTTATTATTTTTTTTCGTAAATATGTCTTAAATGCGAAACCCGAAATAAGGCAGCTTAATTGAAAAGCAAAAGTGAAAGACCCATTACGACAGCCTGCATTTGGCGATGCCATGTTAGCGGTTCGTGCATCTTTGTACATCATAAGGTCTGTTGTTATTTATTAAAATTTCAAGCCTTGCTTACGATTACTTAACTGCAGTTGGTGCATCTGAATATTTCTTAAACTTTCCCGACAGTTTGCCAATAACTAATAATATTGGAAATAGAAATGTTTTTACAGGCTTAGGAATAACAAGCATGTCCATTTCAGATTTATATTTTGTCAACAGAAAAGCTGCGTCAAATGCGCTGGGTTTGTCATCTTTAGCTTCGTTAGCAGATTGGTAAATATGTCTGATAAAATACTCATAATTATTGGATGGTTTTACATGCCCTGAATAATGTAGAGGTTGTTCACCCTCATTCCAAAATTGATGTGCTTCTCCCGGTTTGAAAACATATTCCTGTCCTTCAGTTAGTGAAAACTCTTTTGTCAAAGTTTTTACACGCATTTTACCTATTGATACCCGAACCAATTCTTCTTGTTTAAAGTGAACATGCATAGGTGGTCCAATGCCTGGCTCTTCAATGCCTTCAAATTCGGTTATTTGACCATTTGAATCAAGAGCAGATTTGGTGATTATTAGTGTCTCACCGTTTTTGTTGAGTTTTAGTATTTCTTTTTCCATGTTAAGTTGTCTGTCTTTATTTTAGTATGGTCGGCTATGGCTTGCGCAAACGTTCGGGTATTGCAGCTGGTGGGGAATTTTATAATGACCTGTCTGAAACTATGCATTCATTTATTTGTTGGCTCATAATAAATAATTATTGCACTACATCCAAATGTTTTTGCTTAGAATAAAGGTTTACACTAATGTATATATCATTCTTATATATTTGAAGTTTGAGGAATAAACATTTGTACTGTGTTCTCCTATGAGTACTCCTTTATTAATAAACAGTACCTGAATTTAATCTATTCCATAACAAATCCGGCAAAAATAAAACGATTGCTTTTATTGACTAATTTTAATACTTCTTAAGTACTTATCAGGCTTACCTAAACCCTATATAATGAAAGAATCCATTTACAGCCTGATTATTGATGATGATTTGGACGACCAGGAAATTTTTATAATGTGCGTTAAGGATATCCGTGAGGACATAGATTGCCGTACCGCTAATAATGGTATAGAAGCTCTTGCAATGCTTGAATCTCAAAAGGAATATATACCCAATTATATTTTTTTGGATGTAAACATGCCAAAAATGAATGGCATCGAATGCTTAGGACATTTAAGAAAAATTGATCGCTTTAGAAATACAAAAATTTTTATGTATTCCACAACATCTGAAAGCGATACGGTAGAGGAAAGTAGAAACCTGGGAGCAGACGATTTTATCATTAAGCCGGCGAAAACAGCCGTTTTGATTGAAAAATTGTCAAAAATATTTGGCATTACACCGGAAGAAAATGGCCTGCTACATGTAACTTAAATTAAAAATGGCAATAAATCAAAGAGAGGTTATCCTGGGAAATTTTAAAACTACAAATGACCTGTATAGGCGTATGATCGGGGAGGTACAGGATTATGCCATCATTTTGATGGACAGGGATGGAATAATCCGTAATTGGAATAAGGGTGCGGAAAAAATAAAATTATATAAAGACGAAGAGATTATAGGTAAGCATTTTAGTATCTTTTATCTGCCCGAGGATCTTGCAACTAATCTTCCTCAACAACTGTTGAATGAAGCCAGCACAACCGGAAGAGCAATGCAGGAAGGCTGGCGGAAGAGAAAAGATGGTTCCCGGTTTTGGGGCAGCGTAACAATCACTGCTTTACACGACGATGACAATAACATTGTTGGGTTTAGTAAAGTAACCAAGGATCTGACCGAGAAGAAGATCAATGAAGATAAATTAAGGATCAGTGAGGAACGATATCACCGTATGATCGCTGAAGTACAGGATTATGCTATTATTCTTTTAAGTGTGGAAGGAATCATTGAGAATTGGAATGTAGGAGCTGAAAAAATTAAGGGATATACCGCTAAAGAAGTAATCGGTAAAAAGTTTGATTTATTTTATACCGAAGAAGATCGCAACAGTAATCTGCCCGATATACTCCTTAATAGAGCTAAAGATAGGGGCAAAGCCACACAGGAAGGCTGGCGGGTAAGAAAAGATGGCTCAAAATTTTGGGGCACGATTGTAATTACAGCGCTTCATGACAAAGTTGGGCAGGTAATTGGGTTTTCAAAAGTAACACGTGATCTTACAGACAAAAAGATTGCGGAAGAAAAAGCGCTTGCGTATACCGCTGAACTTGAACAACAAAACAGTGAATTGGAACAATTCGCTTATGTTGCTTCACATGACTTGCAGGAACCACTACGAAAAATTCAAACCTTTGCTGATTTAATACAGAAGAATTATACCAATGAAACATTTGTTAGATCTTATTTTGAGAAATTAGATAAATCCGCTAAGCGGATGGCGGAACTTGTAAAATCATTATTGGATTATAGTCGCCTTTCTAAAGACAAAGACAAATACAAAAACAATCTGCGTATAACAAAAGTTCACCTGAATACCATCGTAACAGAGGTAAAGCAGGATTTTGAACTTCTCATAGAAGAAAAGCAAGCTATCATTAATTGCGGAACGCTTCCCACGATAACCGGCAATCATATACAATTGGGACAATTGTTTTCAAATATCATAAGTAATTCCTTAAAATTTTCAAATACGTTACCGGTTATAAATATAACTTCCACAACAGTTGATAAAGATCAAATCCCAAATGCTCCAGGCACAATGAGTGACGGGACATATTGCCAGATAAGCTTTGAAGACAATGGAATCGGATTTGAACAGAAATATGATAAAATTATATTTTCCCTCTTTCAAAGATTGCATGGAAAGCAGGATTATGCCGGAACAGGCATAGGATTGGCTTTATGTAAAAAAATCACAGAGAATCATGGCGGAACAATCAATGCAAGCAGTTCATTAGGTAGCGGGGCTAAATTTGATGTGTACCTGCCTTTGAATTAAGTTCAAATTTTCGTTACCTGTTTGTTGTTGTTAACCACCTTTCGTTATTTCATTTTTACGAACTTCATATTTTTAACACCGAAGTTTGAGATCACGAACCCGGTAACTGCCGATTTTTCACTTCTCAAAAACTCCAATTCAAAAGAAAAAGTTTGATCGCCTGAACCTGAAAATTTGTTTTCTCCAATCCGGTTTAGCTCAAGATCGCTCAATCTTATGTGTTTCATGATGAGTTTATTTCCCCGAATTTCAAAAGTATAATTTGTGCTTAGTTCATCATTGTAATATTCGCCCCCAAATTCATTTAAGTTTATGCTAAAGCTCACATTTGTTTTAGCACTTGTATTTTGCGGAATTACATTGGTTTTCTTTTTTTCCTGAAAATAATTTTTAATATAAAAATCGGCTATCTGCCACCGGGCATTTAAGTTTTCGTTATGTTCATCATTACTTAATGCAATAATTGAAAAATGGTGATCTGGAAAGCGCCCTAAAAATGTTCGAAATGCAGCTGTATGTCCTCCATGTGTAATCATAGTGACGCCTTTATATTTACTTAAGTTTTGCCCTTTAGCATGAAATATTGTGTCCCCGTCAATAACCCTTAAAACAACTTTTTTGCCATTGTCCAAATAAGAAGGTTCGTTAAAAGCTTTTATAAGTTTACTGTTTCCAACAATTGGTTTTTCAAAATTTACTACCCATTTACTTAAATCTTCTATTGTTGTCATTAAATTGGAAGAACCTACATTTGAAACGTTTAATGGTTTATGGTAATAAACGTTATTGACTAAATCGTAAGATTCAGCTCTATTTTTTACAATTTTTTCGTGGTTGTCATAAAACTGGGTACTTGTCATACCCAAAGGTTTGAAGATATTATCACTCGTAAATTCTGCAAACGTTTTTTCTGTTATGCGATGTATAATTTCTGCTAAAAGGGTGTAGCCTGTATTGTTGTAATTAAACATACTGCCGGGTGTAAAATTTATATTTTTTTGTTTGGCTACCAGCTTTAATATTTGTTCTGTTGTAATTACATCATCCAAACGCCATCCAGCTAACGTTAATATAGCCGACTGGTCTCTTAAGCCACTTGTATGAGCCAGCAAATGTTTGATTTTTATGGTTGCGCCATAATTGTGTAATTCGGGTATATATTTATTGACATTGTCCTCAAACGAGATCTTGCCTTCGCTTTCCAAAAGGTAAATGGCGAATGCCGTAAATTGTTTTGATACCGACGCAATATTAAAAACAGTTTGTGGCGTGATGGGTATGTTGTGGTCAAGATCAGCCATCCCATATCCTTTATTAAAAATAATGTTTCCGTCTTTTACAATGGCAACCGCTGCACCCGGTGTTTGTGAATTGTATGAAGCGAACAAAGAATCAATTTTCTTACCAGCTTCTTCATTTGATTGAGATAGTGCAAAGTTGAACAGAAAAAGGAAAAAAGTCAATGACAGTAGTTTTGATATTTGTATCATTACCGTATGATTTATAATTGCATGTTACGTTTTGCACTTGTGTATAGGGTTTTCATGTTAGTTCCGAAGCTTCATTTAAATTTAGCTTATGAGCATGTTGTATATTTGAAGAGTAGTAGTACTATATCTCCTTTTGCGGTTACGCTGTAACGGTAGTTTCATCTATGCTTTTATTTTATTTTGTTTCTATTATATTTCCTGTTTCAACCATGCCTGTTAACAGATCCCTTTTAAGTTGGCCTTCCAATAAATGAATATTATTAAAATAGGAGGGAAGCCCTTCGGCCTGATTAGTAATGGATGTCCTTATTTCGAAATGTAAATGTGGAAGGAAGGAACTGCCTGAAACACCAATCTGGGCCAATTCCTGGTTTGCATTAACCACAGCACCCAATTTTACTTTTATACTCTTCTCTTTAAGATGTCCATAAATGCTGACCGAGCTATCCGCATGCTGAATGGCAACACAATTTCCATAAAGCTCTAATGGATTTTCTTTCAGCTTTGATACATCGAAGCTTTTGTCATCTTTGTGGTGCGCTGCTATATAAACCACTTTTCCATCTGATGCTGCATACACGGGTTTACCGAAACTAAAATAATCATCATCAGTTTCGCCTTTATTTTTAAATTGCTTGTTTTCATCGTTCAGTATTATAAAGTCATAAGCATAACGCATAAAATTTGTAACCAAACCAAGTTCTTTTATTGGTTGAAAACTATAATCAAATCTCCGGTGGTGCGAATTGTAATCATGAGCATCATAAACAAGTATTCTGCCTTTTAAAGGAAAATATAATATATGTTTTTGCAGGTAAGTTTTTGGGTAAATGTCAGAATTAAAAACAAATTGTTTATTCGTCTTGTTCGTAAATGTCCATTCGTATGCTAAACGATGTATGGGGGTTACAATTTCAAATTCGGAGAATGGATTAAATACCAGGTGCGTGGTTACGCCATCCCACACTCGTTTGGGCAACAGAAAAATACTTGGTGCTGTCCCGTTGTTGTCAAGAAACCGAGTTT
>Ga0136634_10000569_pt1 | contig 15720 bp, 16 predicted proteins | sample AntDrymUQ8332106_2_FD_104654 | JGI IMG/M metagenome (GOLD analysis project Ga0136634, IMG submission 104654) | Polar desert sand microbial communities from Dry Valleys, Antarctica - metaG UQ833 (21.06) | ecosystem: Environmental > Terrestrial > Soil > Desert | place: Antarctica: Dry Valley... | reverse complement strand
TATTATTTCTTCTAAACAGGTAGGAAGTAAAACGGTGAATGAGCCTATACTTCAGGCCATTAATAATTCGCTTGTTGCGGGTAAAAATATTGAATGGATTCCTCTTTGGCGTGATTTAAGCGGACGTTTCAAAGACGCAGCGTCTAAAGAAAAATTTGACGATTATATTCCTCCGTATAAAAACCTGGGAGCAATATTTATTAAATCCTACAAAAAAGCAATGGGAGACTAAATGATAATGTGCTAATCTGCTGAGGTGCTAATGAAAACCAATTATACATATCAGTTAAGGTTACACAACTAAATGCTATTTCTTCTGAATCCTGTATTCTGCACTCAATCTCCCAAAATTTTCACATTAGCACATCAGCAGATAGCCCAATAGCTCATTATCTTTGATCCAACTTATGTCGGATAAAGCCACAGTAAAAAAAATATTTGATTTTCGGTTGTTGCGGCGTGTGCTGCATTACGCTGCTCCTTATAAAAGAAAATTCTTTGTTTCCCTGGCTTTGGCAATATTACTTGCCATTTTATCGCCGATACGGCCTTATCTAATTCAGCTTACGGTAAATGATTATATCAAGACCGGTGTTTCTGCCAACGGTAGTTACAAGATCCGTTTAGAGGAACTTGTCATCTGGATCACTGTAATCCAGATCGGATTGCTGCTGATCGAATCCGGTTTCCGTTTTTATTTTTCATACCTCACTGCGTGGCTGGGCCAAACCGTTGTAAAAGATCTGCGGGTAAAGGTGTATAAAAAAATATTAGGTCTTAATCTTTCACAATTCGACAAGACCCCTATCGGAACACTCACTACCAGGACCGTCGATGATATCGAACGCATCAACGATGTGTTTGCGGATGGGTTAATACCCATCATTGCCGATTTGCTTTCCATTGTTGCTATCCTGATTGTTATGTTTATAACGGATTGGCGCTTATCATTGATCAGCCTTGCACCTTTTCCTTTTTTGATCATTGCAACGTATTTTTTCAAGGAAAGCGTTAACAAATCTTTCATCCGCGTACGGAATGCAGTCGCGAATCTCAATGCATTTGTGCAGGAACATATAACAGGCATGCAAATCGTTCAGGGGTTCGCAGCAGAAGACAGGCAGTTTCAAAAATTCAGAAATATAAACCAGGAACATCGCAATGCAAACGTTAAAGCAATTTTTGCATACTCTGTTTTTTTCCCGATTGTTGAAATTGTACTGGCCGTTGGTACAGGTTTAATGGTATGGTGGGCTGCTACGCATGCCTTTAGTCTTGCAGCTGAAGAGGCGACAGATCTTATTGGTAAAATGATGGCTTTCTATTTATACCTGAATTTGTTATTCAGACCCCTGAGAGTGATTGCTGACAAATTCAATGTATTACAGATGGGTATGGTAGCCAGTGATCGTGTTTTTAAAGTAATCGACAATGAGGATTATATACAATCGGAAGGTGTGTATTCACCTGAAAAATTAAACGGAAAAATAGAATTCAATAATGTCTGGTTTGCCTATTCAAATGAAAATTATGTTTTGAAAAACATTTCTTTTGCAGTGGAGGCAGGAAAAACCATTGCCATAGTAGGACATACCGGAAGCGGGAAAACATCTATTATCAGTTTAATTAACAGGCTTTATCATATCCAGAAAGGGCAAATAAAAATTGACAATGTCAATATTGAACAGTACAAACTTGACAATCTAAGAACAAATATTGGCGTGGTTTTACAGGATGTTTTCTTATTCTCTGGTTCCATCATGGATAATATAACACTCCGCAATGCTGATATATCCAAAGAAAAAGTCATTCAGGCTGCCAAATTAATTGATATGCACGATTTCATTATGGAACTGCCTGGTGGATATGATTACAATGTTATGGAAAGGGGTAGTACACTATCATTGGGCCAGCGGCAGCTACTTTCGTTTATACGAGCCTTGCTGTACAATCCTGGTATTTTGATCCTCGATGAAGCTACCTCATCTGTAGATACTCAAAGTGAATTGCTCATTCAAAAAGCGATTGATAAATTAATTGCCGGAAGAACCTCTATCGTTATTGCTCATCGTTTGTCAACGATCCGAAAAGCCAGCAATATCATTGTGCTCGATAAAGGAGAAATAAAGGAGATGGGAACCCATGCAGAGCTATTGACTAAGGGAGGATTTTATAGTAAATTGCATGAGATGCAATTTGCGAAGCAAACGCCAGTTAAAGCTTTTTAGAACCGAAATATTTTTCTATGAACAATGAAAACTATAAAACAGAAAAGGAAAATTTGTCTACTGTTCAGGAAGATATGGGTTCCATGCGCTTTTATTCTTCTCCCGAAGCCCAGGAAATGGAAAAATTGAGAGAGGCTATTAATCGAACTGCTACTGAAAAGTTTCATGTTTTAATGCGATTGATGAAGATGGGCACTATGATGAAAAACGCAACTATTCATCATAAGGCATAATCTCCGTTACTATGGATATTTATGATGAAACCTTTCTCAATCTATGGAATTACCTTAATCGTAACCATGTTCGCTATATAATGGTGGGTGGATTTGCTACTAACTTAAACGGCTTTCAAAGATTTACAGCCGATGTTGATTTATATATAGAGGACTCCCTGGCTAACCGGAGAAATTTACGAAAAGCCTTTAGGGATCTGGGTTTGGGAGATTTTGAACCTATTGAGCGGATTGATTTTATACCGGGTTGGGTTGATTTTCAACTCAACAATGGTGTAAAAGTGGATATTATGACATCACTCGAGGGGGTGGAAGAATCTTTTGAAGAATGTTTGGCTCTCGCTCCTATTGCAGAAATCGAAAATCTTAAAATTCCGTTTCTCCATATCAATCACCTCATCGATAACAAAAGATCAGTCAATCGTCCAAAAGATCAGATTGACGTTATAGAACTTGAAAAAATCCGTCAAATTCTGGAACGAACAGACAAAAATCAGGGTTAAGGGTGTCCTTATCCAACTACTGCTGTATGAAATACTGGAAATTCCCGTCAATCCTTTTCAAATCTTAAGAATCCCAGTCAATCACGGGTTTTTTTAAGCGTCCATCCTTATCTTTGCGGCAAATTTACAGACAGGTATGGTCCTCCGGCGTATAAAATCCTTAGTGGTATTGAGTTTTAGCCTTTTTTTCCTTCTTTTTTCAAACACAACCCTGGCTCAAAACGAAGAGCACCAACAGCAGGAAAAAGGGAAGACTCATGGCACGAAAGAAAAAAAAGGTGGCTTCGATGCCAACGAAGTCATTTTCGGTCACGTTCTCGACGGGCATGAGTATCATTTTTTGAGCTATAAAGGAAGCGATGGAGAAGACCATCACGCTACGATTCCATTACCGGTAATCTTATATTCTCCCCAGCGTGGTGTTGATGTTTTTATGTCTTCAAAATTCCATCATGGGCACGAAGCTTATAACGGGTACAAATTGGAAGATGGCAAAATTCATCCTGTTACTGAAAATGGTAATATCGATGAGTCGGTAACCGTATATGATCTGTCGCTTACCCGCAACGTCGTTCAAATGCTTTTGGCTTTAACCCTTTTTGTGTTCCTCATGATAGGCGTTGCTAAAAAATACAAATCGGGCATTGGTAGAAATAAGGCTCCAACAGGTTTTCAAAATGCCATAGAAACAGTGATCGTTTTTATGCGTGATGACGTGGCCAGGCCAAACCTTGGACATAAGTACCAGAAATACATGCCCTACCTGCTAACCGTATTCTTCTTTATTCTCATCAATAATATTTTTGGTTTGATACCAGGTTCCGCGAACGTTACTGGTAATATTGCGTTTACGCTGGTATTGGGGGTTATCTCCTTTTTTGTTATTCTTTTCAGCAGCAACAAACATTTCTGGGGACATATTTTTAATCCTCCCGGTGTACCCGGTTTTGTAAAACCTATCCTGATACTGGTTGAATTTCTTGGAGTATTCATCAAGCCATTTGCCTTGATCATTCGTCTGTTCGCCAACATGGTTGCCGGGCATATTATTATCATTTGTTTGATTTCTTTGATATTTATTTTCGGTCAGCTTAATCCTGCCGTGGGCTGGGGCGCCTCACCGGTTGCGGTCGGGTTTACTGTGTTCATTTATATGATTGAGGTTTTGGTGGCTTTTTTGCAGGCGTATATTTTCACCAATCTTACCGCAGTTTTTATCGGCCTGGCGCAGGAAGAACCTCATCATGGCGACGATCACAAGCATCATCCGGAACTTAGTACCGCTAAATATGACGATCCGGTAATCGTATAAACAAAGCTTTTTTTAAACAGTATAAAAACACAATTATGGATTTACTGACAGTATTGTTAAGCGAAGTTGCCTGGGCAAACGCTGGTGGGGCCATTGGTGCAGGCTTATCTGCTATCGGTGCCGGTATCGGAATCGGCCAGATCGTTAAAGGTGCAGTAGAAGCTATTGCCCGTCAACCCGAGGCAATCAACGACATTCGCGCCAACATGATCCTGACTGCGGCTCTTATTGAAGGTGCTGCGCTGTTCGGAATCATCGTCGGCTTCCTTGCCATGGTACTATAAGGTAAGGACAAATTATTACTGCACCCAATGCAAAGGGCGGAGAGTGCAGTAATTTAATTGATCAAAATATTACTAGTATAAAGTTACATTATGAGATTACTTACTCCTGAATTCGGTTTGATCATCTGGACCTTACTGGCGTTCCTGATTGTACTTTTCATTCTTAAAAAATTTGCCTGGAAGCCAATTTTGAATTCACTGAAGGAAAGAGAAATGACTATTGCAGATTCTTTGGCCACTGCTGAGAGGGTGAAAGCGGAGATGTCTCAATTAAAAAGTGAAAACGAGGCCTTGCTCGCAAGAGCGCGTGAAGAAAGAGCACAATTGCTAAAAGAAGCCCGCGATATCAAGGACAAAATAATTTCCGATGCCAAAGAACAGGCAAAAATAGAAGCCAATAAAATCGTTATTGATGCACAGGCTGCTATTCAGCAACAAAAAATGGCTGCCTTAACTGACGTAAAAAACCAGGTAGGTACGCTGGTGATTGAAGTAGCTGAGAAAATATTGCGTCGTGAATTGGGAAACAAATCAGAACAGGAAAATTATATCAGGCAACTGGCTGAGGAAGTGAAATTGAATTAGAGAATGTGCCAATGTGCTAATCTGCTGATGTGCTAATGAAATTGATTAGGTAAGCGGATGGATTAGCAATTAAAGATTAGCAATTCACAAATTAAATTAAGAGTCTGTTGTTGAAACTGCCTTAGCACAGCAGCAGATTAGCAATTAGCAAATCAAATTATGCTCAATCCCCGTTTAGCTGGAAGATATGCGAAAAGTCTTATTGGTTTGGCTACAGAGCAAAACCAATTGGAGAATGTTTATAATGATATGCTGCTATTACAATCGGTTTGTAAGCATAACCGGGATTTTGTAGTTCTTTTGAAAAGTCCTGTAGTTGCACCGGAGAAGAAAGTGGCCATTCTTCATGCCGCCACTACCGGAAAAGTGACGGAATTGACCATGGCCTTCAACCGGCTGCTCATCAGGAAAGGCAGGGAGTCTGTTTTGCCGGAGATCGTTGATGCATTCATTGAGCAGTATAAACATCAGAAGGGTATTCACTCTATAAAATTAACTACTGCGGTGCCCGTTTCAGAAGAATTGAAACAGGCTATTATCAGCAAGGTTCAGGAGCTGACACCTATGAAGAGCGTAGATCTTGAAACAGTAGTACAGGAAGATATTATTGGCGGCTTTTTATTGGAATTGGGCGATACCTTGGTGGATGCCAGCATCTCCTATGACCTCAATAAGATTAAAAGTCAGTTTTTGAATAATGATTTTATTTATAAGATCAGGTGAGTGGTGGGGATACAGAATACAGGATTCAGGAGGAGATAACCTATAAGGTCTTATCGTGTTGTTGTGTTTTAATGATGTTGCCAAGACCTTATAGGTTTTGAGTTCATCATTCAGGTGGAGTATAATAAAATATGGTGTGTGCCGATGTTTGTGTATCACAACATCCTTCAAAAAGGATTGCGGCGATAACCAAAGCCGAAGTACAGCCACATGTAGGTATCAAAAATAAAAATGTATTAAAATATAAATCATGGTAGAAATTAAGCCGGATGAAATATCAGCAATACTGCGTCAGCAGTTAAGCAATTTCAATGCAGCCGCCGATCTTGAAGAAGTTGGAACTGTATTGCAGGTAGGGGATGGTATTGCGCGGGTATACGGATTGAACAACGTGGGTAGTGGTGAACTGGTAGAGTTTGAAAATGGCGTTCGTGCTATTGCGTTAAACCTCGAGGAAGACAATGTGGGAGTGGTTCTAATGGGTGAGAGCAGTGAAGTAAAAGAGGGATCCAAGGTTCGACGTACCGGCAAGATCGCCTCAATTAATGTAGGGGAAGGAATGCTCGGCAGGGTTGTAAATACATTGGGTGAACCTATTGATGGCAAAGGTCCACTGACAGGCGAAAAATATGAAATGCCCCTGGAACGCAAAGCCCCGGGTGTAATTTTCCGAGAGCCCGTTAAAGAACCTTTACAAACCGGGTTGAAGGCCATAGACGCTATGATCCCGATCGGACGTGGGCAAAGGGAGTTGATCATCGGAGATCGCCAGACAGGAAAAACGGCCATTGCCATTGATACTATTATTAATCAGAAAGAATTTTATCAGGCTGGCAAAGCGGTTTATTGTATTTATGTGGCCATCGGGCAGAAAGCCTCAACCATTGCCGGGGTAATGAAAATATTGGAAGATGCAGGAGCTATGGTATACACAACGATTGTAGCTGCCTCCGCCTCTGATCCGGCACCATTGCAGTTTTATGCTCCTTTTGCAGGAGCTGCGATTGGTGAATTTTTCAGAGACACCGGCCGGCCGGCCCTGATCATTTATGATGACCTGTCCAAGCAGGCAGTAGCCTACCGCGAAGTTTCTTTATTATTGCGCCGGCCCCCCGGTCGCGAAGCATACCCTGGTGACGTATTTTATTTGCACAGCCGGTTATTGGAGCGCGCTGCCAAAATTATCAGTGATGATGGTGTTGCAAAAAATATGAACGACCTGCCTGAATCCATCCGCCATTTGGTAAAAGGTGGTGGATCTTTAACGGCGCTTCCCATCATTGAAACCCAGGCAGGGGATGTATCTGCTTATATTCCAACCAACGTTATTTCAATTACGGATGGCCAGATATTCCTGGAGGGTAACCTGTTTAATGCGGGGATCAGGCCTGCTATTAACGTCGGTATTTCTGTAAGCCGTGTAGGTGGAAATGCACAGATCAAATCAATGAAAAAAGTGGCTGGTACCTTAAAACTCGACCAGGCATTGTACCGCGAAATGGAAGCGTTTTCGAAGTTTGGAGGGGATCTCGATCCGGCTACCAAACTGGTGCTTGATAAAGGTGCACGAAATGTAGAAATTCTCAAACAGGCTCAATATGCACCTTTTTCCGTTGAAAAGCAGGTAGCTATTATCTACCTGGGTACCCAGGGTTTATTGCGGGATGTTGCCGTAAGGCGTGTGAAAGAATTTGAAGAGCATTTTTTGTTGGAAATGGAAAATAAACATCCGGAGTTACTGGCTGAATTTAAGAAAGGAAATCTACCGGAAGATGGACTTAAAAAAATGGTAGAATTAGCCAATGGCATCATTCCCCAATATAAATAATTGGTTCTTTTGTAAATTTTTTATGCCCCGCAACTGCGGGGTTTTTTATTGATTTCCAATGTAGTTATCAATTTATATGTAGAAGGCACTAAAAGTTTTTTTGTATGAAAGCTTGCATCTTCGGAAAATACGGTTAATCTTTGTGTCGTACACTTACGGTACATATCCAGATCCTCCGAAAAACCGAATTGATAACGACCTTTTAGAAAACAAAAAAATTCGGCTATGAACCTATTTATCCCATCTTTTATCAGAGGATTTCTCTCTGAAAAATTACTAGAGTTACATTATCTACTACTAAGAGAAATAGCTCCAAAAAGCTATCAGCCTGTTCTCTTGCGCTCCCATATACACCGGGGATAGTAGCAAAATCAATCGTAAAAATTTTCGCTTTCAATTATATAGTCCACTCTTTTAAAGAGCGCAAGGTTTCCTTGCCATATTCCGAAAAACCATCCAACAAAATCAAGGCCTTAGGCCCAGACCTCCTAAAGAAAACTGTTTTCACAAAATCCTAGTTCACCAATATCTCGTGGAGTACCAGAAGTGTTGATAAAATATTTCAGTACCCAAAAAAAATTTATGAAACAGAAATCTTTACCTTTTTATTTGTTTATGTGTTTAATGCTGGTTGTTCCAGCGGTTTATTCTCAGGTAATTCCTGAGTTAATATTTCGCAATCCCATTCTGGAAAGCGGAACGGCTTTGCAGGATGGCGCCAAGTATCGTTTTAAAGATGCCGCTGAGGGCATTGATGCACTGGTAGAAATTAAAAAGCGCTCTGCCAGTAATGTAGTGGTTAGAAATATTGACCTGACTTCTTTTGGTTGGGACAAAGCTTTCCAGCCTGAGCTTGGAATTCCGGGCACTGTCCCTCCCAACCATATCTGGTGGGTTGAGTTTGAAGTTTCTTTTTTAAAGGCAGGAACTAATTCTAAGAAGAAAGTGGATGAGTTTGATATGACTTCGCTGGATGTGGATGGCGATAATGTGTCTATCCAGGAGTTTGTTATCATGGAGAAAGCTAAATCTGTAACTTATTCTACTATTTCAAACCTCACAAACGGAGTGGCTGAAACCGAAATCGAATGTGGTGAGTGTGGTAAAACCAGCGCTCTGAAAACGTGTTCAAATTGCGCTGGTAGCGGTAAGAATAGTGGAAAGGCCTGTGGTAACTGTAAGGGTACCGGAAAACTTCATGTAGAATGTGGTCATGCATGGGATGGAGAATCAAATTATACCGTACAGGGTCCGGTGCTGAACTTCATGAATATTGATACCCTCGGTACAGCGGTTATGGCAACCTATCATTATGAAAAGAAGGATATGATGAAAATGAGGATAGGTGGAAAATCAGGAGCTAGTTCAAGTACAGCAGGCATGAGATTAAATTCGATCTGGTACAGATCCTTTAACCTGCTTCCGATGGGAATACTGGCAACAAGAACGACTGATTTTAATGCAAAGTATAACAAACAAAATGTGGTGTTAACATGGACTGCAGACCAGGAAAGAACTTTCAGCCACTTTATAGTTGAGAAAAGCCTGAACGGAATAGATTTTAAGGAAGTTGCAATTATTGTTACCAAAGACAATGAGGCTTTCAGAAAAAATTATTCTTACACAGATGAGCAGATTACCAATAAGGGAATTGTTTATTACAGGTTGAAGACGGTTGAAGCAAATCAACATTCTCAGACGTCAATGGTAAGAGTAATAAAAATGGGCGATGAGTTAATAGCGGTCAATATTCAGGCTTACCCAAATCCTGTAGTGAATGAATTGCGTATCACGGTTCCTGCAAACTGGCAAAACAACAAGGTTACTTATGATTTGTACAGCAACACTGGTAAAAAATTGAAGCAGGTTGTCAATAACAATGCGAGCCAAACAGAAGTACTTGCTATGAATGGTCTGAATGCGGGGATCTACGTGGTTAAGGTGAGTTCGGGAAATGAGACTGTAGTGAAGCAAGTGATGAAATCTAAATAGTAGCATTGATAAGAAGTATTAATAATAAGCCGGGTTCCGGCTCGGCTTATATCCCAAATCCAAATCCATTGAAGCATCTAAATGATCACAGCCCGTTTGCAATCGCACCCTTGAATCATCCACTATCCCGGAAAAGACCAGATAACTATCCAATGTTTAATGATTGATCACAACAACCAACATCCTGTAAACAACATTGATCACCTAAAAAATTATTCATCTAAATCAAAAGAATTTGAATCTACTTTGACTCTAAAAAAATGCCGGGTTTCGGCCCGGCATTTAAAAAACACGAATAAAAATATTTATATAAAATCCTTACACGTTCGATTTCCGATATCTTATCAAATTCTCTCCAATAGTCCTGAGGTAAAAATTACAAAATACATTTATGAAGAAGACTTACCCCGGACAATCAAATGCAATCATTAATTATTGTATCAGAGCAATCATAATCGGTATTGTAATGTTATGTTCTGCGCTGTTACTTTCTGCAACTGCCCAACCGCGGGTTCTTCTTCCAAATATTTTCCCAAACACAACACAAACAGCAGGGGTCCTTATCTCCTGCAATGATAAAATAAATAATGAGTTTAGGGTTTTGGATATTACCATAACCATTTCAGAACTCAAACTTTTTTTAAAGGGTACGATCAACAAACGGCTGGGCTTTTCTAGGCCTGGCCTTATTTAACCTTTTAAAATTTTCTTGTCCTGTTATCCATCCTTTGAACTTCCTGCAGATCCTTTATATCCCCACAGTAGCTATTTATTCAGCATAATATTCTCATATCCTATAGTTAAGAGCTTTCCAATAGTCCCTAGGTAAAATTTTCGATTCTTTTCTTAACCTCTAAACGTATTTTTTATGAAACGAATTTACCAAAGGCTAAAAATTAGTGCCTTACCTTTTTTCATTGCAAAAAATTTTTTCTTTGCATGTGCTATTGTTCTCCTGGTTTGCCCTTCTATTACATTTTGCCAGGAATTGATTTTTACTAATCCGGCTTTAGTTTCAGGAACCGCTGGAAATGATAATGCTGTCTACCGTTTTTCAAATGTAACGGCTAGCGTGGATGCATTGGTGAAAGTAAAAAGGAGATCTGCCTCTGATATTATTATTAAAGATATTGATGTCAGCGAGTTTGGCTGGAACAAGGCTTTTCAACCCCAGATCGGACCTGCCAGTGGATTGGTTAGTGGTACAAAAGATTGGTGGGTAGAGTTCGAAATGTTTTTTGTACAAAGCGGCACAGATGAGAGTGCTGAAGTAAGCGAATTCAACTTGACTTCTTTGGATATTGATGGAGATAATCTGACCATCAGGGAGTATGTTGAACTGTATGATGCTGCAAGTTATAATTTCGAAGGCGGTACAGAATTAATAAATAATGCCATCAGTGGAGATGACGATGATGATGATGATGATGACAAAAATAAAGGAAAAGACTACCGGTTTACCGGACCTATTAAAAACTATTTGGATATTGATACCTTGGGAACGCGCGTGATGGTTACCAGTAAATTTGTCAAGAAAAATAGAATCAAATTCAGGATAGGTGCCCGTTCAATGGGATTGGGAACCAGCAGTGCTGCTCATCGTTATAATTCTTTATGGTTTAGATCTTTTAACTATACAAGCGTGGCTTCTTTACCAGTAAAGCTGACTTTATTTACTGCAAAAAGCCTGAGTAGTAATAAGGTTGTTTTGAATTGGAATACAGCCCAGGAAAAAAATTCAAGTCATTTCACCATTGAAAAAAGCTTGAATGGTAGAGATTTTTCAGATGCAGGTATTATGTTTTCTATGGGTAATTCTGAATTGCCTCAGCAATATACTTTCACCAATGATTTAAGAGCCGGTGAAAAAGGATTGATTTATTACCGCTTGAAAATGGTAGATATGGATGGAAAAAGTCATCATTCATCTATCAGAGTGGTGCGTATCGGTGAAGAGAAAGCAAATGTTTCCATTATGCTTTACCCAAACCCGGTGGCTAATGAATTGAGGGTTACTTTACCTGTTGCATGGCACGATCAGAAAGTGGTCATCGATATTTATAGCACGAATGCAGTGATGGTAAAGAAATTTGTAACGAATAATGCCAATCAGACAGAGACCATCAATGTACGGTCGTTGACTCCGGGAAGCTACATGGTCAGATCTTCGACAGGAACGCAAACTGTAACACAACATATTATTAAGGTCAATTAGACTATAACTTTTTTAAAGGGTACGATCAACAAACGGCCTGGCTTTTCTAAGCCGGGCCTTATTTTTTTAAAGCAACACTAAAAAAGTATTTGGTTTATGTTATAAACTACTTTATGTTTGTGAAAATTTACAATAATGAAGCGGGTATTATTGGTTTTTTTTACTTTATTAATTGTTTTTGCTACTCATTCTCAAACCCTCGTTACAGGGAAAGTTAGGGACAATAAAGGCCAGCCAGTAGGAGGAGCCAGTGTAGCCATTAAGGATTCTTATGACGGTGGCACATCCGATTCGCTTGGAAATTATAAATTTAAAACTTCTGAAAAGGGTGAGAAAATTCTTCTTACCAGTTCTATAGGATTTAAAGTATCAGAACAAAAAATTATTCTGTCAGACACTGAATTCAAAACAGATATTGTATTAAAAGAAGAGCCCAATGAACTCAAAGCGGTAGTTATTACTGCGGGTACATTCGAAGCCAGTGATACCAAAAGGACCACCGTATTGAATCCCATTGATATTGTAACAACTGCCAGTGCCAACGCAGATATTACAAGCGCTATCAGAACTTTACCAGGAGCGCAACAGGTGGGTGAAAATGGAGGCTTGTTCGTACGGGGAGGAACTGCAGAAGAAACAAAGGTCTTTATCGATGGTACGCTGGTCAATAATTTCTTTCTGAGTACTGCTCCGGATATAGCAAGCCGTGGTCGCTTTTCACCCTTTATCTTTAAGGGCACGGTTTTCAGTTCAGGAGGTTATTCCGCCGTTTATGGACAGGCTCTTTCTTCGGCTTTAATATTGGAATCTACAGACTTGCCCGATCAATCCTCAGCCAGTATTGGAGTGTCAACCGTTGGATTAAATGCAGGCTATCAGCAATTGGCCAAAAATAAAAAGTCAAGCTGGGGTATAAGCTATAACTACACACATCTTGGCGCTTACTTCGCTGTTGTTAAACAACGGATCGACAATTTCCAGGTACCGGAATTTCACAATGCCGAATTCAATTTCAGAATAAAAACTTCGAAAACGGGGATCCTCAAATTTTACGGTTATTTTAATTCGAGCCGCCTGGGTTTGCGAAGACCTGATATTGATTCTTCAGATTTGAAAGATGCTTTTGGTCTGAAGAATTTCAATCTCTATTCAAATTTATCATGGAAAGAGAAATTGGGCGATAAATGGAAATTATCCATTGGGGTTTCTCACAGCACTAATACAGATAAAATAACCAATGAGCTACAGGATGCTTCTAATAAAACACTGAATATCTCTTTCGACCCTTATTCAACCAAAAATTTTAATCTTGAATCTATCTCTGATCTCTCCCAGATCAAAACTGTTTTCGAAAGAAAATTACCAGGGTTGAGTGCCTTTCGTTTTGGAGGCGAATATTTATACTTCCATGATGAGAATGATTTTTCTAATAAGTTTGTTTCTAATGGCATCACAAAAACAGTTGATCACTTCAAGGCTGCTTTTGCTGAAACAGACATCTACATTACAAATGATCTTGCAGCCAAAATTGGGGGCCGGTTCGAACATTCATCCCAACTTGGTAAATCGAATATTGTTCCAAGAGTTTCATTGGCTTATAAAGTAGGCGCCCAGGCACAGGCTTCACTGGCCTATGGAATATTCTATCAGAAGCCTGAGAAAGAAAATTTTCTTCGAAACTATGCTTATACGGATCTTTTGTATGCTAAGGCAACCCATTTTATTGCTAATTATCAAAAAGTAAGTCGTGATTATACATTCCGGCTGGAAGGCTTTTACAAAAAATATAATGAGCTGGTCAAGACCTATGCCGGGGGAAATGCTATTGATAGTTTTAGCAATGGTGGTTTCGGAAATGCCAAGGGTATTGAGTTGTTCTGGAGAGATAGAAAAACATTTAAAAATGTCGATTACTGGATTTCTTATTCGTATCTGGACACGAAAAGGGATTACCTGAATTTTCCTTACGCCATTCAACCGAATTTTGCTGCCAATCATACGGCCAATCTGGTTGTGAAAAAGTTTGTAACAAAGTTAAAAACTCAATTCAACGGATCATATACGTTTGCAACAGGCCGACCATATTATGACATACGCCTGAATAATAATACCGGCAAGTTTGTTATAGCCGATCAGGGAAAAACGATCCCGTATCACAGCATGAGTTTTAGCGTAAATTATCTGCCCAGTATTGGAAAGGAGGGTGCAAAGAAATTCACGGTCTTTGTATTTTCTGTAAATAATATATTGGGCAGTAACCAGGTGTTTGGCTACAATTACTCTTATAATGGCCGTCGCAGGGAACCCATTCTTCCAACTGCAAAACGATTCTTCTTTTTTGGTTGCTTTATAAGTTTTGGTGTAGACAGATCGGACGATGTCATCAACAGCAATCTTTGATATAATTTTTGATAATCACTATAGACAACTCAAAATGGAGAATTCAATTCACCCCCCATCTTCCGGCAGCGATCCGGAATTATGGCAGATTGCCAAACGCAGGGCAAGCTTTAAACATCACCTCGGAATTTATATTATTATTAATGGCTTTCTCTGGGCTCTCTGGTTTTTTACAGGGAATGAAGAAAACACAACAAGAGCCGGTTATCCCTGGCCTGTATGGTCGACCTTCGGATGGGGGATCGGTTTATTATTTCATTATCTCGGCGCCTATGTGTATTCTAAAGAAAATAGTACTGCGAAAGAATATGAAAAACTTGTCAGAAATAAAAAATCATCAAAGAATCAATAAAAAAATAAAATCATGAAAAAATCAATGGTATTCGTTGCAGCTCTCCTTGCCGCAGCGACTGTTTCTGCTCAAAGTGAAAAGTATGCGAAAGCCATGCAGGAAAATGTATCGACTTTAGATGCGATTCATACCGTACAGGGTTGGACTGAAGCCGGCAACAATTTTCAGCGGATCGCGGATGCCGAGAAAACACAGTGGTTACCGTATTATTATGTTGCATTGAGTAGTGTGATGACAGGTTATATGCAAGGCACCGTTAACCAGAATCCCAATGCTGCAATAACAGACCCGCTGGCTGATAAGGCAGAAGAAGCACTGAATAAAGCTGAGGCTTTGAGTAAAAACAATTCGGAGATTTATATTGTAAAAAAGATGATTGCCACTTTGCGTATGACGGTAGATCCTATGAATCGCTGGCAAACTTACGGCCCGCAAGCGGCAGAAGCTCTACAACGCGCCAAGACTTTAAATCCAGAAAATCCGCGTGTTTATTTACTCGAAGGCCAGGATAAGTTTTATACACCTGAGCAATTTGGGGGAAGTAAAGCAGAAGCTAAAGTATTGTTTGAAGAATCTCTGAAGAAATTTGAGAGTTTCAAGCCCGAGTCTTCTATTCATCCGCAGTGGGGCGCATCACAAGTGAAGTATTTTCAAAGCCTGAACAAATAACAAATTCGTTGTCCACGGTTAATCCGTGGACATTTTTTTTAATAACAGCTCCATGGAATCATTACCTGAAAAAAATTTTTCTGCTGAAGAAAGCCTGCAGCTTATTCAGAGTATGATCAGCAAGGCCAAGGAGAGTATCTCCGGGCAGACTTTCTATTTTTTATTATGGGGTTGGGCCGCCTTTGCAGCCTGTTTAGGGCAATTCATATTGAAGGTATATTTTGAATATGAACACCATTATTTTGTTTGGTTGATTACCATTCCCTGTACCATCGCCACTATTTATTTTTTTAATCAGGATAAAAAGAAAAGGAAAGTAAAAACATATGTAGGTGCCAGCATGGCCTATCTATGGACAGGAATGGGGATTTCGTTTTTTGTGCTGAGCATGTTATT
>Ga0136634_10000568_pt1 | contig 15728 bp, 18 predicted proteins | sample AntDrymUQ8332106_2_FD_104654 | JGI IMG/M metagenome (GOLD analysis project Ga0136634, IMG submission 104654) | Polar desert sand microbial communities from Dry Valleys, Antarctica - metaG UQ833 (21.06) | ecosystem: Environmental > Terrestrial > Soil > Desert | place: Antarctica: Dry Valley... | reverse complement strand
GTTATAACATTCCCACGCGGCCAGGGTGCACCCGATGGAATGACTATTGATACTGAAGGAAAATTATGGATAGCACTATGGGGTAGCGGAACGGTTGGGAGATATGATCCTATTACCGGTGAACGACTTCAAACAATTAAAGTGCCCGCGCCCAACGTTTCTTCCTGTGCGTTTGGTGGAAAAAATCTCGAAATACTTTATATTACTACTGCCCGTACCGGGGTAAAGCCGGAGAAACTTCTTGAATTTCCTTTGAGTGGTGGTTTGTTTGCGGTAAAGCCCGGCGCTCGTGGAGTTCCTGCTTTTTTTTACCAGGGAAATAAATAAATTTATTTAGGCCAAACATAATTGCATTTATATGAAAAATGTATTGATTCATTGCATGCTGATGATATGGATCTTATCTTCCGCATTTTTACTTCAGGAAGAGCCTAAAGAAATTCTTCTTTGGTCGAATGGTGCTCCTGGTGCAGAAAATAAAAAAGGTTCGGAAAAAATAAGAATCGCAGCAGGAGGTGACCATGTAGTCACAAATATTCACAGCCCTTCCATCACTCCTTATTTGCCGGCAAAAAATGTAAGCGGCATTGCCGTTATCATCGCTCCCGGAGGTGGGCATAGAGAACTGTGGATTGATCACGAAGGATATAATCCTGCTCGTTTTTTTCGTGACAAAGGAATCGCCGCATTTGTTTTAAAATATCGGTTAGCCAGTGATACCAATTCTATCTATACCGTGGAAAAAGATGCGCTGGCAGATATTCAAAGAGCCATAAGGTTAGTCCGCCATCGAGCAAAAGAATGGAATATTGATACTGCAAAAATTGGGGTGATGGGGTTTTCTGCCGGTGGAGAACTGGCGGCATTATCAGCTATGAAATTCGATGATGGAATTAAAACAAGTAAGGATCTTATTGACCATGAAAGATCATTGCCAAATTTTCAGGCTTTGATTTATCCTGGTCGAACAAAAAATATGGAAGTCTCCAAAAATTCTCCTCCGCTTTTTCTTCTAGGAGGATATAAAGACCGGCCCGATATTTCTGAAGGGATCGCACAGGTTTATTTGAAGTATAAGCAAGCCGGAATTTCTACGGAGTTGCATATTTATTCAGGAGCAGGACATGGCTTTGGAATGCGCACAAACAACCAGGGAGCAGCGTCTTTGTGGCCCGAACGATTTATGGATTGGCTGGGGGAGCTGAGTTTATTGAAGCCATAATAGTACTCTTATTCCACTGTTGCTGTCATTAATTGCCATCAACTTTGCATCTATGGAAATAGCAGGTTACATCGCATCCTTACTCATTGGAGTTTCAATGGGCTTCATTGGGGGAGGAGGTTCAATTTTAACCATACCCATTTTGGTGTATTTGTTTGCTGTTTCTCCTACTCTTGCCATATCCTACTCACTTTTTATTGTGGGGTTTACCAGCCTTATTGGAGCTTTCAATAATTATCGAAAAGGTTTAGTCAACTTAAAAACAGTTTTGCTATTTGGTTCATCTTCTATTACTACTGTTTTCATAGCCCGAAAATTTATCATTCCATTCTTACCCGATATATTCTTTAAAATTGGCTTTTTCGAAGTAACACATTCATTATTTGTAATGGTTGTGTTTGCTATGCTTATGGTAGCGGCTTCTGTGTCAATGATAAGAACCAGAAGGGTAGCGGCAGAAAAGGAGGCGAAAGAAAAGCCCTGGGTGCTAGTGTTATACGGTGTTCTTATAGGGTTGGTAACTGGTTTTCTAGGGGCAGGCGGAGGCTTTTTATTAATTCCTGCCTTGGTAATATTAATGAAGTTGCCAATGAAAGAAGCCATTGGCACATCACTTTTAATTATTTCACTCAATTCCCTTATTGGCTTTTTGGGCGACCTTGGTCGTCATCCGATTGATTGGGAATTAATAACAATAGTTACAGTCATAGCCATTGCAGGTATTTTCATTGGAGGTTATTTTAATCAAAAAGTAAATAGTGAAAAATTAAAGAGAGGGTTTGGCTGGTTCGTCCTGGTTATGGGGATTTTCATTATTGTTAAAGAAATTTTTTTCTAAGTGGTCTGACAATGATCATACCCAACGTCTGCTTATGATAAGAATGGTGCAATACAAAAAAAAATTTTTAAGATAGATGCCGCAAGCCATTGATACAAGTAACATGTAACAAAAATTAGTTTATGATAGAGTTTTTAAAACAGCCCTGGGCCTGGTACATAGCAGGTCCCTTGATTGGCTTAACCGTTCCGGCTTTATTAATCTTAGGTAATAAAATGTTAGGTATTTCTTCTTCACTACGCCATGTGTGTGCAGCCTGCATACCGGCTACAATTCCCTATTTTAATTATGATTGGAAGAAAGAATCGTGGAACTTATTTTTTGTTGCAGGGATTGTTCTAGGCGGATTTTGCGTTGCCGCATTTTTGGCAAACCCGAATCCGGTGGGACTTAATCCCAGGCTGGTAACAGAGCTAGCTAGCTACGGAATTACAGAAAGGCAATCGTTATTACCAGAACAATTATTTAACTGGCAACAGCTGCTTACCCCGAAAGGCCTCTTCGTTATGGTATTCGGAGGCTTCTTAGTTGGCTTTGGAACTCGATATGCCGGGGGTTGTACTTCCGGTCATTCCATCATGGGGTTATCTAATTTACAGTTGCCTTCTTTAATTGCAACCATAAGTTTCATGACAGGCGGCTTTATCATGGCCAATCTCATACTTCCCATTATTTTAAAATTATAATATGCAAACTCCAACAATAAAAGCGGTCCCATTCAATACCGATTTTGAAGTAAGTTCCTTAGATGTTGTACGAACTGAACCCCCAAAGAAGGAGAGCATCTTCTTCTACTTGAAGTATTTTATCATGGGTATTCTTTTCGGAATTATTCTTGTTAAATCAGAAGTGATATCCTGGTATCGGATACAGGAAATGTTTAGGTTACAAAACTTCCACATGTTTGGGGTGATGTTTTCAGCAGTCGTTACGGGTGCCATATCAGTATGGCTTATAAAGAAGTTCAACGTTAAAACAATCAGTGGTGAAAAGATAGAATTGCCAACCAAGAAGTTTCATAAAGGGCAGGTTTATGGAGGATTGATTTTTGGTTTTGGATGGGCCATTACAGGAGCTTGTCCTGGCCCGCTGTTTGCACTGATGGGGTTAGGTTTTAGTGTAATAATTGTCACACTTTTAAGTGCTATCGCAGGCACATGGGTATATGGTTTACTAAGAGAAAGGCTGCCCCATTAACAACATCAATGAAACTTGCAACCTCAGATATTTATCTGCTTTTTCAACACCTCCTATTTATTTCTTGATTGTTTAGGATTGCATATGTAATCAGTAATTAAAGACTACCAATAAAGGGGTGATAGAAACCGTCATTCTGCGATCGTGGGGCAGGTGGACAGTTTTTATTTGTTAAAAGAAATCTCAGGGAATTCAGCTTATGCCGCAATTTCCTCTGCTTTAAATCCAGCCTTTTCAATTGCCTGTCTTACCTCGTCTTTAATTGAGATTGCTACTGATACTGTTAAAATCTTATCGGGATTTTCAATATCTACTTTCCAATTATTCTCTCCGACTGTTTTGTTCAAAGCAGGCGTTACCTGAGCAATACATCCTGAGCATTTAATATTTGTCTTAAATTGTAAGGTTTCCATTTGTATATAATTTTTATTGGTTATTACGTAAAGTTACTTTGACTGAGAGCACTGTTTGTTATACAATTACTATTCATTTTTACATAATTTGTCTGATGGAAGCAATATGGAATTTCTAGGAAGTTGCCTTAGGTTTTTTCCACGGATTACACGGATTTTCACGGATTTTTATTTAGATCAATGATGAGTTTTGTAATAAACTCATACTATGCCTGAACTAATTTTAAAAAACAAAACGTACCAGATCATTGGTGTATGCATGGAAGTACATAGAATACTTGGACACGGCTTTTCTGAGATTGTTTATAAGGATGCAATTCAGTTCGAATTAATTGAAAAGAATATTTTTTATGAACGTGAAAAAGAATACATCATCCCTTACAAAAAGATAATTCTATCACATAGATTCTTTTCAGATTTTGTAGTAATTGAAGATGTAATTCTGGAAGTAAAAGCAGCAGAAAATGGCTTATGTGATGAGTTTACTTCGATGTTAATTAATTATCTAAAAGCATCTGGTTGTAAAGTGGGCCTGCTGGTTAACTTCGGCAGAAAAAGTTTGGAATACAAACGCTTCGTATTCTAATCCGTGAAAATCCGTGTAATCCGTGGCAAAAAACCTAAGGGAACAATTCTATGTAACCCATGACTTGAATTCTAGATTTTTGTCATCTTCAACCGAAGACTATTACAAACAACACTCACAGAGCTAAGGGCCATGGCCGCTCCTGCAATCATGGGGTCTAGCAGAAAACCGTTTACGGGATATAATACACCTGCAGCAAGCGGAATTCCAATCACGTTATATATAAAGGCCCAGAACAAATTTTGCCTGATTGTGTTTGTTGTTCGACGGGAGAGTTTTAAAGCGTTTGGTATGCTATTTAGATCAGAAGTAATTAAGGTGATCCTGGCCACATCCATTGCAATATCACTTCCCTTACCCATTGCAATGCTAATATCCGCTTGTGCCAACGCATGGCTATCATTAATTCCATCACCCGCCATTGCAACTACTTTTCCTTGCTTCTGTAATTCCTTTACAAATTCCGCTTTTTCAGAAGGCAGCATCTCAGATTTATAATGCCGTACTCCCGTTTCAGATGCAATCGCAGCAGCGGTCTGTTCGTTGTCCCCTGTAAGCATATAAACATCGATATCCTGTTTCTGCAAATTTTGTATGGCTGCCTTAGAAGTAGCCTTTATTTTATCTGAGATGGCAATAATGGCAACCACCTTATTATTTTCAGCAAAGGAGACCACAGTTTTGGCCTGCTGCTGTAACTGATTAATTTTATCGCCCAGTTTTTCGTTCAGGACTATTCCTTTTTCGATCAATAATTTTGCATTTCCTACCAGGTAATCATTATAATTATAGTTTGCAGTAACACCTTTCCCCGAAATATTTTCAATTTTAGTAATATTAACCGGATTGATGGTTTCCTGTTTTAAATGATTTACTATAGCTTCTGCCAATGGGTGTGCAGATTGTAATTCTATTGCCAACAGTATCGATTTCAGTTCTGTAACATGTAAACCTTCCTCAAAAATTACATCACTGACTGCTGGTTTGCCTTCGGTAATGGTTCCTGTTTTGTCGAGAACAATGGCATTTACTTTATGAGCCAATTCCAGGCTTTCAGCATCTTTGATCAGAATATTGTTTTCTGCACCTTTGCCGATACCAACCAATATGGCCGTTGGGGTAGCTAAACCTAAAGCACATGGGCATGCGATAACTAAGACCGTTACAGCAGAAAGTAAAGCATGAGAAAAGGCATTTTCCCCGCCGAACAATAACCACACAATAAATGTGGTGATTGAAACGCCAATCACAATGGGAACAAAAATGCCGGCGATCTTATCTGCCAGTTTTTGTACCGGCGCCTTACTGCCCTGGGCTTCCTGTACCATTTTTATGATCTGAGAAAGTAGTGTTTCAGCGCCAACTTTTTCTGCGATGAATTTAAAACTCCCCTTTTGGTTAATAGTACCCGCAAAAACCTTATCAGCTTTTTTCTTTTCGACAGGTATCGGTTCCCCGGTGATCATACTTTCGTCTACAAAGGATTCACCATTCAAAATCATACCGTCCACAGGAACTTTTTCTCCTGGTTTCACCAGTAAAATATGATTTGTTTTCACTTCATTAAAAGGGATCTCTTCTGTTTGGTTGTCGTCCAATGCCAAAGTAACCGTTTTGGGTTGCAGACCCATCAGTTTTTTAATGGCTGAGGATGTATTTGATTTTGCTTTTTCTTCCAACATCTTACCTAACAAAATAAATGCTATTACTACTGCCGCTGCCTCAAAGTATACATGAGCATGCAACCCACGCTGATGCCAGAAATCATGAAAGAAGGTATTAAAGACGCTAAATATAAAAGCGATACCAGTACTCAATGCTACCAGAGTGTCCATATTCGCTTTCCTGTATCTAGCCTGCTTCCATGCATTTACGAAAAAACTACGCCCAAAATAAAATATAACCGGTGTGGAGAGTGCCATCATTATATAATTGCCATAAGGCAAATTCATAAAAAACATACCGATAATTACAATCGGGACTGATAATACGATTGACCAAAGGGTTCGTTTTTTGAGATCATTATAGTGTTTTAATTGTAATTCCTGTTGTATTTGCTGGGGATTTTCCGCATCAACAATAAAGTCATAACCAATGGAACGGATAGTATTTTGTAATTTTTGAGGAGCAGTTTGGCTTTGATCAAATTCAACCCAGGCTGTTTGATTGGCAAAGTTCACTCCGGCATCTTTTACACCTTCGACTGATTTAAGCATCGATTCTACACTTATCGCACATGCGGCACAGGTCATTCCGGTTACCGGATATGTCTGCTTTACGAATGATGTCGTCTTATACGGTCGTTTGATTTCTTCTTGTGATTGTATTGTGTTCATCCTTCCTTTTTTTCTCTAAGTTCGCTGCTTTTGACAGCTGGAATGTTATACAATTAGGGAAAAGATGTATAAAATTTGAGAGCACTGTAGATTCTAATTGTTGTTTCCTCATAATTTGAAAAAGAGGTATGATTACCGGTAAGTTTTGTATAAATCAAACAACATACTATACCTCATCGAGAGGTTTTCTTTTATTCTCCTTTATTTTTTTGAAATGGGATGGCGTAAGACCAGTAATTTTTTTAAACTGCATGGAAAGGTGTTGAACACTGCTGTAGCCTGTCTTAAAGGCAATTTCACTCAGGTTAAGTTCATTGTACACTAACAATTCCTTAACCTTTTCGATTCTCTGAAGAATAATATATTTCTCAATGGTGGTACCTTCCGTTTCTGAAAATAGATTACTTAAGGTGTGATAATCTACACCAATTTTCTTTTCGATTTGTTTTGAGAATTTGATACGGTTATCCAGATCTTCTCCATAATGGACGATCTCTATGATTGCGTTTTTGACTTTCTCGACAAGAGTAGCCTTCTTATCATCCAGCAGTTCAAATCCCAGGACTGCGAACCTTTTCTGCAGGTTTTTTTTATTATCTGATGTCAGATCATCTTTGATCTCCGCTTCGCCCAGGGTTATTTGCGCAGGTTCCAGTCCTAACTCCTCCAACTCCTCCCGAACCACTTTAATGCAGCGATTACAAACCATGTTTTTGATGAAGAGTTTCATGAAGCAAAAATACTTGCGAAAAATATAAAAGCGGAATTTAACTGTTTACATACTTATCACCTCAAAATGTATTTTTTTTCATTCTCCCATATACAAATGACATGTTCCTTATCCAAGGTTTCAAGTATTGGTAACATTCCTTTACCAAGCGATTTTTTCAATTCGCCAGGTTTAATAACGATTACTTCGCCATTTTCAGTCCAGGCATAAACGTTTTGTCCGTTTATGGATTTCACTGTGCAACTTTTACCTTCTCCAATCTCCACTTCTGATTTTCCGGGTTCACAGGTATAAATCTTTGTTTTCCTTCGCTATACAGTTTGAAGGACATTTTCTTTACTAATGTTGGCACAATTTCTTATAAAATTCATTTTATATTTTAAAATTAAACCAGGTACTATGCAAAAATTATTTTTATTGTTGAGTATTGGATTTTTTGGACTAATAGCCTGTGATAAAAATGATTCAGGCCTTAAGTTACAAGATCATGACCGAAACAGAATGATGGATTCCATGCATGCCATGATGAGCCGAATGGAAGCTTTGCCAAAAACAAATGACCCGGAAATTGACTTTCCGAAAATGATGATCTTGCATCACCAGGGAGCTATCAATATGGGTAAAGTTCAAATTGCAGAAGGTAAAAATGATTCACTTAAGCGCTTTGCACAAAAAATGATCCGTGCACAAGAGATGGAAATTCAAGAACTTACTGCCATCCTATCCAAACAAACAGTTAACAACAGTGTGCCTAAATTCACGATGGAGCAGATGGATCATATGATGAAAATGGACCAAATGGCAGATGTTCAGTTAATTACCGGAGACATTGATAATGATTTTGCCACTTTGATGATACTGCATCATAATAGCGCAATTGAAAACTCTGAAGCTTATTTAATGTATGGACATGACGAGGAATTAATAAAAATGGCCTTAAAAATGATAGATGATCAGAAGAAAGAAATTAAAGAATTGTCGGATTGGTTAAAAGCGAATAAGAGATAATTGTAATTAGTCTTGTTATAGATAGGGGTTGAAGATCGATCTTCAACTCCTTCACGTTATTTTAGTACAATATATATAAGAGTAAATATAAGAGCAAATGAAAATTGTACTATTCACCATCACAGCGAATCGCAATCAAATCTATAGTGCCGATATACGATCACGGGAAAAAGCAGCAGCATGATAATTCCAATCATGATAAAACTGACAATCACCAGCATCAATCAAAAGATAGTAAAGAAAATTGCTGTAACGATGAGGTGATAAAGTTTGTTCAAGCGATAAGTCCGTTCACCGACCCTGGCACGAGGTACTGTCATTAAAAACAAATAATATTTCGTTTATTTGTAATAGACTATTTAATCGGACAGTCAAGTATTTTAGTTTTTTAGGTTTGGATATATTTTTTTACGCTGCTGGTGTAAGTTGCCCTATTAACCTTTGTTGTTAAGTGAAGATTCATTAAATAGTATTAAAATTTACGTCTTTACGGAAGTCTTGACTTTTAATAAACTGACTTATACTTCTGGCTAAAAGCCATTTAATAAATTACGATACCAAATTCCATTTCCAGTTCAGGATTTCAGGCATGTCTTCGCCATGAGTTTCTATGTAAGCTTTATGATCAAGCAATTTGTTTCTTAAATATTGTTTGATATAGGCAACGGTTGAACCTAAGTGTGGCAGGCGATCAATCACATCATCTACAAGGTGAAACCTGTCGAGGTTATTCAATACCACCATATCGAAAGGAGTTGTGGTAGTACCCTCTCCTTTATAACCACGCACATGCAGATTTTTATGATTTGTTCTGCGATAAGTAAGGCGATGAATCAACGAGGGATACCCATGAAAAGCAAAGATGATCGGTTTGTCTTTAGTGAACAGCATATCAAAATCTTTATCATTGAAGCCATGTGGGTGTTCCGAACCACCCAAAGTTGGCATTGCAGGGACTTCGACTTTTAACCTTTGATATCTTTGCCAATAACCGGAAAGTATTTGTTTTATGGTATCTGCGTCATAGAGAGGGATGAGTTCTTTTCTCATGAATTTGGAAGCCTGCACTTTAAACCAGTATAATAAAAGACTTTTCATTGATTCTGTTTTTTAGAAGTTGATTCAAAAAATGTTTTGCTATCCTGAAGCATATTATTCAAACACCAGTTTGCATAAAGGGGGGCTAAATGTTGTTGCTTTTGCTCTGAAAGAATTACTGCATAATGTGCTATGTACATATGATCATAACATCTCATGGAAACAAACTCTCAGATATCAAAGGGATATGAAATGGCATACTTCAGAAAAGCTAAAAGAACCTATTATAAACCATCCGACAGAAAGCAGGAAAAGAAATTGGAGTAATATCAATTTTTTTGCCACGGATTACACGGATTTGCACGGATTAGAATACAAGGCGTTTGTATTCTAAACTTTTCCGGCCGAAGGTAACCAGCAGTCCCACTTTAAAACCAGATACTTTCAGATAATTAATCAACATTGAACAAAACTCATCATTGATCTAAATAAAAATCCGTGAAAATCCGTGTAATCCGTGGCAAAAAACCCATGGGACTTCTTAAAAATTCGAATACCTCTGTTTGCAAATAGACAAATACAAATTGAAGAAACTGATAGTACAAATATACCATTGCCCAACTTTTTAAATTGAGAGAAGTTTGCAGTAACAAAATAGTTACAACACGTGCAAACAGTAATGGAGAATAATTTAGTTGAACGTATTTCGGGGATAACAGGCAACCAACATCCGCTGCTTTTTAAGATACTGCCTGCGGCGCTTGCCAATATTCCCTTTCATGAAAATCGGATTGCGTTACCCGTTTGGTGGCCAACGATTTTCCGGTACATCTTGCTGTACACAAAGTATCGCCGGTATTGTTTCCGCCGGTTGAATATACCCAACCGCATAGGCATCAGGATCACGATGAAATCAACATCATCATTGCTGAAAAAGAATTGCAGTATAAAATTCAGTTGGGGGAAAAAATATTTACGGTTGATAGCAACACCAGCATCTGGATACCCAAAGTAATGCTCCATTCAGCCAATGTGCTGCAAGGAACCGGTTTTCTTATTACACTCCGTTTGTAATAATGATTTACTTGATCCGCAATTGATTTGCTTTTTGTAAAAAATTAAAACAACGCTAAACTAAATTTCACCATCAATAAAAAAACAAATTATGGCAGTATTGATTTCATCAAAAATTAAAGGACAAACCCGGGAAGTGTATGACGGGGTTTTATGAGCCGTTCAGGAAATTATAGAGAAAGCCCCCGGATTTATTATGCACTGTGCTTACCCGGCAGAAGGGGAATGGGTTGGCTATGAAGTATGGGAGACCAAGTTACAGGCAGACCAGTTTTTTGTAAAGTACATCTCACCAAACGTTCCGCCAGGTATCCATCCCAAACGCTCATACCAGGAGCTTCATAGCTTAGTAACGCCCGCAGAATAATGTTTTTCATTTAATAGCAAATTTTCATTTTTAGCAAACAAAAATTTCTTAATTCAAATCATTAAAAAATAATCGTGAAAACTTTCATTTTATCAATGGCAATTCTTTTCAGCATCACAACAAAAGATACGCTTACCGGAAGATGGGAAAGCAAACCATCCGAACAAGGAAATATTATCGGAGTGGTATTTAAAGCAGATAACAGTTTTGAGGGCTATGTCAATAAAAAACCTTTTGCAAGCGGCACTTATACATTTAACCCGGTAGACAGCATATTTTCTTTTGTAGATAATGGCTGCGATGGCAGGAGGGGTATTTATAAAATTATGCTGTACAGTAATTCAGATTCGCTGCGGTTTGAGCCACTCAGCGACAGTTGCGAGGCAAGAAAAAGCGGCATGCTGCGGTTGGTAATGGGGAGGGTTAAATAAATAATGGTATGAAACAATATATTTTCATCCTGGCTATAATGATGACTACTTTATTTATCAGCGCCACGGTAATAAATAATGATTTAAAGGATAAAGCTGTACTGGGCGCATTATTATTTGCAGACCCCATACTTTCTAAAGACCATACAGTAAGTTGTGCAAGCTGCCATAAACCGCAATATGCATTTGCAGATACATCTGCTGTAAGCAATGGTGTTGCTGGTAAAAAGGGTGTTCGCAATACACCTACAGCCATGAACCTTCGGCTGGGTAGATCTTTTTTTTGGGATGGGCGTGCTAAAACTTTGGAAGAACAGGCACTGGCACCCATTGAAAACCCGGATGAAATGAATTTGCCTTTAGAAGAAGCATTGCAGCGGTTAAGAAAAAATAAAAAGTACAAGGACTATTTTTTAACGGTGTTTAACAGCGAACCAACTAAAAAGAATCTTGGGGAAGCCATCGCTGCTTTTGAACGGACACTGGAAACGAGCGAAAGCCCTTTTGATAACTGGAAATTTTCGGATGATTCTAATGCAGTGAGTGGAGCGGTAAAAAGAGGCTTTGTAATTTTTAATGAAAAAGGCAAATGCGTAAAATGTCATTTTGGTGCAGACTTTACGGCCAATGAATTTAGAAACATTGGCTTGTTCAACGGTAAAAATTTAAACGACAGCGGTCGGTATGTGGTAACAGGCTGGGCCGAAGATATTGGTAGGTTTAAAACAGCATCCCTACGCAATATTGCTATCACGGCGCCTTACATGCACAATGGCATTTTAAAAACGCTGGATGAGGTAATTGATTTTTACAACGATACAAAAAAGATAGTGCCCAATGCAGTTAATAAAGACACAGTGCTGCTACATCCGCTGGGCCTAACAAAACAGGAGCAGAAAGATTTAAAAGCATTTTTATTTTCTCTAACAGACAAAAGATTTAAAAAATAAAAAAATGACCTGGCAAAGAATATTTGAAAACCCTGTAATTGGTGATAAAGTGACCTACCTGAAAATATCAGAAGAAACAAATGGTGAATATGGAATGGCGGAGGTAGAACTGGTTCCTGGTGGTGGAAATTTTTTACACTACCACAAAGCATTCGCAGAAACATTTACTGCTATTAAAGGCAATCTGACACTACAGTTAAATAAAGCAGAACGGATTTTAAAACCGGGGGAGTCATTTACAGTACAGCCTGATACATTACACCTGTTCAAAAATAAAACCAGGGCAAAAATAATATTCCGGGTAGAAGTAAGACCCGGGCATACTGGGTTTGAGAACGGTATTAAAATAGTGTACGGCCTTGCAAGGGATGGCATGGTTACTAAAAAGGGGGCGCCAAAAAAGCTGTTGCACCTCGCTGTAATAGTTGCCATGAGTGACATCAACAGGCCAGGAGTATTTGCGTTGCTTGAGCCCATATTTAAATGGCTTGCGAAAAGAGCAAGAAAAAAAGGAATAGAACAGGAATTGATTGACAGGTATTGCAACTGATAAAAATAATTACAATGGTCTATTTTAATTAAAAAATAAAAAAAGCATGAAGAAAGACGTATTTATAAATCCAGTGATTGGGGAAAAGGCTACTTTTTTAAAACTAAGTGAAGATACGGGGCATCAATTCAGTTTAATTGAAATTGATTTGGTGGCAGGTGGTGGAAACACCCTGCACTAGAACCATAGCAACCATAACAAAAAGGACATACAAAAATGAATACGTTTCGAACGATGATATTATTTCTTTTTATCCTGGTTACCATTTATTGCTTTGGCGCAGGCATGATGGATTACTTTGCCATTTATGAACCCTGGAAATTAATTGATGAAAAACAGTTTGCAGCATTTCACCAGTTCCAGGGGCAACGGGTGATAAATATTTTTGTAATCCCTTCTGCGGTAATGACACTGCTGAATATAATAGCCATTATTTTTCCGGTTCATTATGTAAAAAGGAAATTGCTTTGGCTCTCCTTACTTGCTTATTCATTTGATTGGGTATTCAGTTTTACCATGCAGATACCCATCCAGCTAAAATTGGAAACAGCAAAAGATATGCAATTGATTGAAGAACTGCTGCGCACCAACTGGTACAGGTTTTCAGCCGATACCTTGCAGTTTTTGTTTGTGTGCATAATAATCTGGCAATTGCTATACAGGAACAGTACAAAAAAAATTGCTAAAACAATACACGATTAAAAAATAATTTGAACACTCCCCATCATTTCCGGCTAACGAGTAAAGAAGAAATACTAAGGTTTATGAAGGCTTATTCTTTTGCCACCATTGTATCGGCCCACCAAAAATACCAGTTGACACCCACTTACCATTTGTAGGCATAAAGGATAATTGCAGCAGTATATAAAAGCCACAAGGCTTTCTCAAAAAGAATAGACAGTTTGAGGAACCGATAACCCTGTTCCTGCAGCAATCTGTTTTGAGGAATTTTTTAAATAACATTTGTAAAATGCCAGCTCTCAACTAAAACTCCTAAATCTCTAAGCCATTTTTACCCGGTCATGTTTAATAACTCTACTACATTGTTTACACTGTATTTTTCAAACATTTTACTTTTTATATTTCTTACCGTATTGTGGCTAATGCTCAGCTGCCAGGCAATTTCCTTTGTAGTAAGCCCTTTTTTTATTAAGCCTACCAGATCGTTTTCCCTTTTAGATAATTTATTTCTTACCGCTGATGGTTTGTGTTCAAGCATTTTTTCGAGGCGGTTGCCCAGTTTGTATATTTCTATTTTAACGCCGGAGAATACTGCTTCATCAGGCATTACACGGATCAAAGAAAAGTTAATCATCTTTCCGCCCTCTGTAATCAATGTCGCTTTTTCATCCTGCAGGTAAATGTATTTTCCTGCTGCATTTAAAAAGCGGTAATGAAGAATGGTCCTGAATGTATGATAGTCTTCCGGTTGTTCATGTTGCAAAAAAGATTCAAATACATTCATGCAATCTTTTAAATCGCCCATGTCAGCCTCGTGGACCTCGGAAAAATAGTTCGCTATAGTTTTGAAATGTTCCCCCATGTACTGCGGACTGTAGCCAAAAATTAACTCACAGTTATCGCTGATGTAGAAAAAATTATTGTGCTGTACCGGGCAGGTTATTACAGCACAGGCTGGATATAATTTATGCATACTGTACAAGGCTTTTAATATATCATCCTGGCCGGTGTTTTCTGACGGCAATATATTATTATTCAAATATCCTAAAATGCTTATAGCTTGTTTTGCAAGTGTTGCCCCTGTGATCATAATGATGAATTGATGGTTAAAATAAAATTGGTAATGGCTTCAAAGTTATTACCATCAGTATTTTTTGCTATCCCCAAAAGTGGTGAGATATTTTACTTTTTTTTTCAGCTATTATAAAACATCCGACAGAAAGCAGGAAAAGAAAATGTGAGTAATATCAATTTTTTTGCCACGGATTGCACGGATTTGCACGGATTAGAATACAAGGCGTTTGTATTCTAAGCTTTTCCGGCCGAAGTTAACCAGAGTCCCATTTTACAAACAGATACTTTTAGAATAATTAATCAACATTGAACAAAACTCATCATTGAACTAAATAAAAATCCGTGAAAATCCGTGCAATCCGTGGCAAAAAACCCATGGGGGCTTCTTAAAAATTCGATATTTATCTCGTAAGATTGAATTCTCCTTTGTGAACAATTATTCTTTCTTCTTCGGAGGTTAGGTTATTGTAGTCCATAGATATATTTATTTTTCTAAAAACCATTTGCAAAAAGACCGTAAGCCCTGTTATGGGAAATTAGCAGGATTTGCCTTTCTAAATGCTTTTCTGGTTCCGTGAATATCTTTTTTTAAGTAGAGTTTAGAGAGGACAGTTAACTCTAAACAGCGTTTTAAAAAGTAAAGAAGTTTTTTGGACGCCTTTTCTTCTATACCAAAAAGAAATATAATAATTAACGTTAACTGTATTTTGCTGTATCAATATTACTTGTTAGCAAGAGCAGTAAACAGGTCACTTCCCCCCGGTAACACTTTAGACCATTTCAGGAGTGAAACATGGACAAGCTGAACATTCATATTCATAGCTTGGTGTCGCGGTAACTGCATTCCAGGAGTTGTTACTGCTCCAAGTCAACGACAATATCCTGCAATTCTAAAATAAGCGACAAAGCTCTGAAATGTTTTCAAAACCTTTTTAAATAGCCTTAGGTGCCTGGAAGCACAGGTCTATATTAACATGTACATAAAAAAGCGGAGCTGGAACATAATGCATCCTTGTTGTGCTTTATCTGACAATCTATTTCTTCTATCCTTTCTAACTTTTATTTTGGATTTGTTTTAGGAGGCATCGGCGATAAGTTGGCAGGAGGGCTTGACGTATTAGTTTCCTGCTTTGTAATCCTCCAAATTACCCCTGTTCCTGGCGAAGGCAAAGGGAAAGGACCGGCACCACCTAACTCAAAAGATATCGCTCCTATATCTACAACATAAAGAGC
>Ga0136634_10000567_pt1 | contig 15729 bp, 16 predicted proteins | sample AntDrymUQ8332106_2_FD_104654 | JGI IMG/M metagenome (GOLD analysis project Ga0136634, IMG submission 104654) | Polar desert sand microbial communities from Dry Valleys, Antarctica - metaG UQ833 (21.06) | ecosystem: Environmental > Terrestrial > Soil > Desert | place: Antarctica: Dry Valley... | reverse complement strand
GCCGCGGGTGCGGGGTCCAGCCCGAGGGTGGTGGCCAATGCCGGCTCGGCGGCGATCAACGCGGCGCTCGGCACGAGCGCGAAGAGCCGGGGCGAGCGGTCCCAGCCCGTGCTTGCGGCGTGGCGCTCGATCTCACGGACGACCTCTCGGAGCGCGCTCACGTCGTGCAGGTCGGGACGTCATCGCTGCCGGCTGCGATCGACTCGAGCGATGCGCGCGCATCCGACAGGGTCTCGACGCGTACGAGGCGCAGGCCCTCGATGCCTGCGGCAACCGCGCCCTGACAGTCGTCCGCAGGCACCAGGAAGACGGTCGCGCCCGCGTCGAGCGCTCCGACGAGCTTCTGCTGGATGCCGCCGATGGGACCGACGACACCGTCCGCGTCGATCGTGCCGGTGCCAGCGACGTACGAGCCGTCCGTGAGCGCCCCCGGCGTGAGCTTGTCGACGATGCCGAGAGCGAAGACCAGGCCGGCGCTGGGGCCGCCGATGTCTTCCCCCAGCGTGATGTTGACCTCGAAGGGGAACTCGAACCCCGCCGCCGGGACGATGCCGACCACCGGGCGCTGCTCGTCGCCGGGCGCCGCGCCTTCCACCGGGGACAGCTCGGTCGTGACGGTGACCTCGGAACGCGTGCCGCCCCGGCTGATCGTGAACACGACGTCCTCGCCGGCCTCGTGGCTGGTGATCTGCTCCGCGACGTCGGCGGCGGCTGCGACCTGCTGGCCGTCGACGGCGAGGATCGCGTCCCCCGCCTGCAGGCGGCCGAGCGCCGGGGCGTCCTCGACGATGGACTGCACGACCACGCGGTCGATCACCTCGAGGTCGAGCTCGCGCAGTGCGGCCGCGATGGCGTTCTCCTGCGAGATCTGCATCTGCTCGGCGTTCTGCTGGCGCACCTCGTCGGGCGCGACGTCGTCGGGATAGACGGTCTCGCGCGGCACCACCGCGACCTTCGGGTCGAGCCAGAAGCGCAACGCCCCGAGCAGGTCGAGCTCGGAGTCCGCGCGCGTGACCGAGACCGTCGTCAGGTCGAGGTTCCCCTCGGTGGGGAACGTCTCGGTGCCGCTGATCACGATGACCTCGGTGCCGTCGTACGCCCCGAGCGTGTTCTCGGTCGGCCCTGGGCTCAACGCGACGTACGGCACCGGCAACAGCCCGGCGACGGCGACCAGTCCGACCAGCAGCGCACCAGCGACTGCGATCGTGATGATCCGCCGCATGGTTTGCCGTTCTCCGTCCTGGTTTCCGAGCGCCGGGGGGTGAAGGACGGCTCGGGAAACGACAGCGTACGGGGAGTAGACGGTTGGGGCGGTGTCCCTGTTCCCCCGCTTTACGGCGCGCCGACCCACTCCTCGGTGCCGTCGGCGAAGAGCTGGTGCTTCCAGATCGGCACCGTCGCCTTGAGCTCGTCGATGAGGGCGCGGCAGGCATCGAACGCGTCGCCGCGGTGTGCGCAGGACACGGCGACGACGACCGCCGCGTCGCCGATCGCGAGGTCACCGACGCGATGGACGGCTGCGACGGCCACGACGTCGGCGCGCCCGGCCACCCGCTCCACGACCTCGTGCAGCACTCCGGCAGCCGTCGGATGGGCGGAGTAGGACAGTGCTCGGACGCCCTTGCCGTCATCCACGTCGCGTACGGTCCCGACGAAGACGGCGTGGCCACCTGCGGACGGGTCCGCGACGGATGCGAGGACCTCGTCGACGGACAAGACCTCGGCACGGATGTCCGCCAGTCGTACGCCCATCGGTATTCCTCTCCCTCTCCAGCAGTCGGCGGACAGAGCCTCTCCGCCCTCAGCGAACCGGTCGCCGGTAGGGAGCCGGGCCGACCGGCGGCTCGTTACGGTGGTCACCATGAGTTGCCGGCGGGCACGATTGTCCAGCCCGGTGCTCGCCATCCTGCCGGATACGGGCAGACCTTCCCCGCGGAGACAACGATGACCGACCTGCCGCACGATCCCGCACAGCCGGACGGCGGCGACGAGGCCAAGCGCCCCGAGCTAGATCCGGTCGCGGCGATATTCGGTGGCATGGATCCGAACGACCTCGGCGCGGCCTTCCAGCGGGTGGGCAAGCTGCTTTCGTGGCAGGGCGGGCCGGTCAACTGGGACCTCGCGAGCGAGGTGGCCCGCCAGACCATCAGTCAGGGCAGCGACCGCTCCGTCGGTGACGGCGAGCGCCGGCAGATCGCGGATGCGGTCCGGTTGGCCGACCACTGGCTCGACGAGGCGACCTCCCTGCCGGCCGCGGGTGGTGCCGCCGCGCAGGCCTGGAGCCGGGCGGAGTGGTTCGAGGCGACCCTTCCGGTGTGGCGTCAGCTCGTCGAGCCGGTGGCCGCACATGTGGTGAGTGCGATGTCGGGTGCGCTTCCCTCCGAGGCTGCGCAGGTGCCGGCGGCGATGCTCGGAATGATGCGCCAGGTCGGCGGCGCCATGTTCGGCGCCCAGGTCGGTCAGGCGCTCGGCAGTCTGGCCGGCGAGGTCCTCGGCTCGACGGACATCGGCCTGCCACTGCGAGCCGACAACGCCGCCGCGCTGCTGCCGGCCAACGTCGCCGAGTTCGGATCGGGTCTCGGCCTCGCGTCGGACGACGTACGCCTTTACCTGGCGCTGCGCGAGGCGGCGTACGGGCGGCTGTTCGCCCACGTGCCCTGGCTGGCGCCCCGGCTCATCGGGTCGATCGAGGAGTACGGGCGCGGCATCACCATCGACACCTCGCGGCTCGAGGAGGCCGTCCGCGACCTCGACCCGAGCCGCCCGGAGTCGTTGCAGGAGGCGTTTGCCGGCGGTCTGTTCGAGCCACAGGTCAGTCCCGCGCAGGAGGTCGCGCTGCGCCGCATCGAAACGCTCCTGGCTCTCGTCGAAGGCTGGGTCGACGATGTCGTCACCGATGCGACGGCAACCCGGCTGCCTCCCGCCGTCCAGCTGCGCGAGGCCGTACGGCGTCGCCGCGCCGCAGGCGGCCCGGCGGAGCAGGCCCTCGCCACCCTGGTCGGCCTGGAGCTGCGCCCGCGCCGGCTGCGAGAGGCCGCGACGCTGTGGGCACTGCTGCGGGACAAGGGCGGCGCCATCGCCCGCGACGCGGTCTGGTCGCATCCGGACCTGCTGCCGAGCGGCGAAGACCTGGACGACCCGCAGGCCTTCGTCGATCGCGACGACGAGCTCGACCTCTCGAGCCTCGACGACGAGTCCGAGCTGCTGGCACAGCTGGACGAAGGCGCCGGGGCCGAGCGCAGGTCGCCGGACGCTGCAACCGAGCCCGAAGCCGGGAGCGACGAGACCGATGCGGCGGCGGGTGCCGACGACGGTGCGGACCCCGCAGACCGTACGACCGACACAGACGGTCCCGGGTGACGCTGCACGCGGACGCGGTGCGTGACCTGAGCTCGTGGCACCCGGGCGAGCCCGACCAGGAGGCTCAGCGGCGCGAGTTCCTCGACTTCCTCGCCGCGGATCCCGACGGCGTGTGGCGGGAGTGCGTGCCCGACCACCTCACTGCCGGCGCGGTCGTGCTCGACCCGAGCCGGTCAGCGGTCCTGCTAGTCCTGCACCGCAAGGTCAAACGGTGGTTGCAACCCGGTGGTCACTGCGAGCCGAGCGACCTGTCGCTCGCCGCAGCCGCGCTCCGCGAGGCGACCGAGGAAGTCGGCATCGACGGGTTGCGGCTGCTTCCGGGTCCGTGTCACGTCGATCGCCACCGTGCGCCATGCAACCCCGGCGTCGTCCGCGATCACCTCGACGTGCGGTACGCGATGATCTCGCCGCCCGGGATCCAACCCGTGGTGAGCGAGGAGTCGCTCGATGTGCGGTGGTTCCCATGGGACGACCTGCCGCCCGGCAGTGGCTCTGAGCTGTCAGGCATGGTCGCCGCGGGGCGGCGTGCGGCTCGCTCGCTCGGGTGACCTGTTCCTCGGTGTACGCCGGGCCGAAACGTATCGGGCGCATGTCGAGTGGTCACTTTCGGCACGCGAACAACGGAAAAGACGACCCGAAGTGACCACTCGAGGCTGAGCGCCGAAAGCTGATCCTGCCGACTGCCGACTGCCGAGTCGACACCGTTGCTGAACACTCTCAGCACGGTGCAGCGCCGGTGAGATGCTCAGCCGTTGCCCCCGCGGCCGCTCAGCAGCGCCCTGGTCGAGTCCCAACCCTCCAGTCCCGGATCCAGCAGGCTCAGGTCGCCGGGGCTGCGAAGGCGGTGCCAGCCCGGGCCGATGGCGACGGCGCGGTTGGCCGGCGCTTTGTCGCGCAGGCGTTCGACTGCATCGGCTGTGTCGAGCCCGACGCCGGAGGTTGACAGCCAGGGCGCGACGGGCAGCCTGGCCGCGAGCGCGACGAGGCCGCCGCCGACGGCTGGACAGACCGCGACATCGGCTCGCCCGAGCGCGCGCCACAGCTTTCCCACCATCAACCCGGGCAAGTCGGGGGCATCCGCTGCCACGACAGCACCTTCGGCGTAGGACAGCGCGAGGAGCGCGTCGAGCACCTCGCACACGGCGGCCGCACCCTCGTCGGGGTCGCCGCCCACATCCCGTCGCGTCGAATCCCTGCCGACCGCTCTCACCGCGACGATGTGCGTGCCCGGCCAAACGACCGAGAGCACCCCAGGCTGCGGCGCGGGGCTCAACGCAACGACGGCATCGACGAGCTCGAGCCCGGCCAGAACCTCGTACACGTCCTCAACCATGGCCAGGCGCAGGGCCTCGGGTCCGATGCCGTACGGCGTCGCGCCCGGGGGCCGGTCGACGGCGAGGACGGCCGCAGCGCGAGCGGCCGTCACCAGAGCCCGGCGGGCTCGGTCGCTGCGGACGGATCGCACGGTGTCCCGAGGTCGGCAGCCAGCTCGAGCCCGGCGGCTGCCGCGACTCCCTCCAGGAACCCGCGAGCCCGTTCGGCGAGGGGGTAGCTGCTGACGAGGGACCAGAACTCCGCCGAATGGTCTGCCACGAGCAGGTGGGCGAGCTCGTGCACCAGCACGTAGTCGACGACCCATCGCGGCATGCCGCGCAGGCGGTGGGAAAGGCGCACCGTGCCACTCGATGGAGTGCACGACCCCCAGCGTGCGCCCTGGTTCGACACCCATTGGACGGACGTCGGACGGGCCCGCCCGTCCAGGTGCAGCGCCGACAACTCGCGGGCGCGGTTGAACAGCGCGGTGTCGCTGGGTTTGCGGCGTCGGTCCTGGGCGTCGAGGCGCTTGACCATCGTCGCGATCCAGCGGCGTTCGTCCGAGCGCGACATACGGGCGGGCAGCAGGACGATCGTGGTTCCGTCCTTGCGGTACGCCGAGACGGTTCGACGGCGACGCTCGCTGCGGCGGACCTCGACGCGGCCAGCAGTGGTGGCAGCCACGGCGCCGGCGTCCTGGTCACCTGCGCGCGGGCCGAGCGGAAGACCGGTTGCGCCGTCAGACACGGCAGCAGGCGTAGGGCGACGCACGGTGGCACCGTACTCAACGTGGCGACCGTCCTCCTGCATCTGCACGCCGCGCTACCGTGCGCGTCGACTCCGGCCCAGCGAAAGTCCCAGGGCCCGGCGCGACGTCCACAGGACGCGGTCGCCGCATCCCCACCGCCTCCACAAGGTTTTCCACAGGCGTGGATAGCCTCTCCACGGTCGATCGCCAGCAGCGGTGAACTCCGCCGGTGCGGCCGCTCCTGGCCGCACCGGACTCGCAGCCGCGCACGGTTGCCCACTTCATCGAGCACGATGCGCCGGGCGGAACGCGCGTGCGTACCGTGCGCTGCCGTAAGGTGACCGGCGAGATCGGGGGCGACAGTCTCGACCCCGGTCGTTTCGGGGGCGGCGCCGTCGGCCCCCATCCGTGGACTACGAGGAGTAATCATGGCTGAGACGTACACGGGCGACGCGTACTGCGTTAAGTGCAAGGAGAAGCGCGACTTCGAGGGCGAGGTCGTGGAGACCAACGGTCGGCGGATGGCCAAGGGCATCTGCTCGGTGTGCGGCACGAAGCTCAACCGCATTCTCGGCAAGGCCGGATGAGTCGCTGACCGGGCGGGCAGCCTGTGATCGGCCGCCTGTGGACGGCCGCCTGTGGACGGGTCGCAGCGCGGTACGGCGCGTTCCGGCATCCTCGCCCGATGCCCATCGCGCCGCCTGCCGCAAGTCGCCCGCCCATCCCCGATCCGCATGTTCGCGTCCCACCGGGTCCCGAACGGACCGCTCCGGATCAACCTGCTCGGGACCGAGCCGTACCGGATCGACCGGCTCTGCTGCCGGGTCTCGCGTGTTTGGTGCGAGACGAGAACACCCTCCAGCTGGGCGTCGAGCCGCCGCACGCTCTGGTGCTGCGCGGCGCTGGACCAGCCCACGCGCGAGTGGTCCGGTCGTTGGACGGTTGTCTCGACCGTGCCGCACTTGTCGAAGTCGCCGCTGGCGCAGGCGTTTCACGACCTGATCTCGACGAGTTGTTAAACCTGCTCGCCCGGCATCACCTGCTAGTGGACCTCGGTTCACCGGCTGGGGGTCGCCGCGAGGCCGAGGAGATGGCCCGGCTGACTCCTGATCTCACGTCGCTGGCGCTGCGGCACAAGGAGGCGCCGGGTGGCGGATGGAGCAGAGCCCGCGCCGTCATGACCCTGCGAGAGGGAGCCTGGGTCGAGGTGTACGGCGCCGGGCGGGTCGGTGCGGGGGTCGCGGCGCTGGTCGCGGCGGCAGGCGCCGGAAGCGTCAGTGTCGTCGACGCCAGCTCCTGTCGGCACGGCGATGTCGCGCCTCTGGGCCTGGATCGCAGCGCCGTCGGATGGCCCCGCGAGGCAGCCGCGCACGTTCGCATCAACGCCGTGTCAACCGCTGCTGCCACGCCATCGGCTCCACCTGCGCGCATTCCTGACCTGTGCGTGCTCGCGCCCGATGCGGGTGCCTCGGCTGCACTCGCCGGAGCGTGGGCCCGGCGCGCCGAGCCGCATTTGGTCGCGTACGTCCGAGAAAGCGTCGGCATCGTCGGACCGCTTGTCCTGCCGGGTCGAACGGCGTGCCTGCGCTGCCTTGACCTGCACCGCCGCGACCGGGACCCGGCGTGGCCGAGGGTGGCCGCCCAGCTCGCCGACGACCTGCCGCGGCGGGCCTGCGATGTCGCGCTCGCCACAGTGGTCGCGGCCCAGTGTGCGCTGCAGGTCATGGCCTACCTGGACGGGGATCCGGTGAGCACGCTGGGCGCAACGCTCGAGACAACCGCCGACGGAACTCGCGTTCGACGCCGTGCCTGGCCGGCCCACCCGGGCTGCGGTTGCCAATGGACCGCAGAGCCAGGTCCGGTCGCGGCGAAGCCATCCGGTCGGACAGATCCCCTTCGGTCGGCGACAATGACCTTGTGAGCGACCTGCCGCGCCGAGCGGTGACACGAGGGGCGAAACTCGCGACCCTTCCTCTCGGCATGGCGGGCCGCGTGACGATGGGTTTCGGTCGTCGCCTGGGCGGCAAGCCCGCCGAGGCCGTGGCCGCCGAGATCCAGCGCCAGACCGCCGACCAGCTCTTTCGGGTTCTCGGCGAGCTCAAGGGCGGGGCGATGAAGTTCGGTCAGGCTCTCTCCGTCATGGAGGCTGCCCTCCCGGAAGATCTCGCCGCGCCGTACCGCGCCACGCTCACGAAGCTGCAGGAGGCGGCGCCGCCACTTCCGGCCGACCGCGTGCACGCCGTGCTCGCGAAACAGCTCGGCGCCGACTGGCGGGGTAGCTTCGTGTCCTTCGACGACGGCCCGGCGGCCGCTGCGTCGATCGGCCAGGTCCATCGTGCGGTGTGGCGCGACGGCCGCGAGGTCGCCGTAAAGATTCAGTACCCCGGCGCAGGCCCAGCGCTGCTGAGCGACCTCAACCAGCTCGGGCGGCTCAGCCGGGTGCTCGCCCCGCTGGCCCCCGGGTTGGAGCTCAAGCCGTTGATCGACGAGCTCAAGGACCGCATCGCCGAAGAGCTCGATTACCGACTCGAGGCCAACGCACAGGAGGGTTTCGCGTACGCGTTCGACGGCGATCCGGACATCCTCGTTCCCGCTGTCGTGCACGGCACGGACGAGGTCTTGGTGTCGGAATGGATCGAGGGCATCCCGCTCGCGCAGATCATCGCGTCGGGCACCCGCGACGAGCGGAACAGAGCGGGCGAGACCTATGCCCGGTTCCTCTTCTCCGGTCCCGCCCGAGCCGGCATGCTGCACGCGGACCCACACCCGGGCAACTACCGGCTGCTGCCCGACGGCCGCCTCGGGGTCCTCGACTTCGGCGCGGTCAACCGGCTGCCCGACGGGCTGCCGGTCTCGATCGGCCGCCTCCTCACACTCGCGTCGCAGGGTGCGGGGGACACACTCGTCGACGGCCTTCGAGACGAAGGCTTCATTCGCCGCGGCATCGAGATCGACCCCGACGAGCTGCTGCGCTACCTCGCGCCCTTCGTGGAGCCCGCGCAGACGGACCGCTTTCACTTCACCCGCGACTGGATGCGAGAGCAGGCGCGGCGCATCGGAGACCCACGGTCCCAGGCCTACTGGCTGGGCGTCCGGCTGAACATGCCGCCGTCATACCTGCTCATCCATCGCGTCTGGCTCGGTGGCGTGGCAGTCCTATGCCAGCTCGATGCCGAGGGAGAGTTCGGGACCGAGCTCGCCCGTTGGCTGCCGGGGTACGACCGGGCCTGACGCTCGACGGCTCGACGGCTCGACGGGACCGCGTGGTGCACAGGTCACCGGGAAAGCGAACGCCCCACCCGTCGGTCGTGCTGGCGGGTGGGGCGGGTCGGTTTCGCTCGGGATCGGGTTCACTGCAATCGATTACCCGGTCGGTCTAGAGGTTGCGGGCGGCGGCCCGGCGGGCACGCAAGACCGCAGCCTCGGCGCGACGCTGCGTGCGCTGGACTCGAGCCAGCCGTGCAGCCTGTGCGCCACGCTGTGCCTCGGCACGACGCTCGTCCATATGAGCGCGGGCGAGATCTTCATGGAGCAGATACATGGTGGAGCTCCTTCTCGATCGGTGCTGGGTCTGGTCGGTCATGAGGATCACGCCGTGGTCGGCGGGACCTCTTACAAGCCTGGATTGAGAGATCACGGGTCACTCCTTCGGTCGGGGACATGGTCCCGGCGTCTGATCCGGCGCCGGGCTTCTCGTGGTGACGGTTGCGGCTGTTCCGGTCGTGTAGTGGTGCGGTGGCGCGGTCGAGCAGTGGTGCGGTCGTGTAGCTATGCCGTGGCGCGGCTGCCTGTCCGTGTTGTGCTCAGGCGGCGATCTCGGTCTTGCGTGGGCGGCCTCGCGGCCGTTTGCGTGGGACAACGACGCCTCGGACGAAGATCTCGCCACCCCACACTCCCCAGGGCTCCTGCCGTTCGACTGCTCCGGCCAGGCACGCCGCGCGGACTGGGCAGTCGTGACACAGAGACTTGGCGTACTCGACATCTTCGGGGCGCTCGGCGAAGAAGAGCTCCGGGTCGTAGGAGCGACACGGAAGAGCGTCACCCCATTGGTCGAAGTCCTCCACCAACACTGCGAGTTGCATGTGAATCACCTCCCTCGTGGTTTAGAGGCGAGCGGAGCAGAAGTCGGACATCTTCAAGCCAAAGAAAAAGGCCGCGGATCCCGGTGTCGGGTTCCGCGGCCTCGAAGAGCCGGCTAGGACATGCCTAGTCGGGTGTGCTCCAAGGGCCGCGACCCGAACGTGCGAGAGTGGTGCCGTACGTGCTGAGGGCGGACTTCTCCCCCGCATCCAGAGCACCGTTGGACGCGACAACGCACACAGTGGTTGGGCGCACCGCGAACCGGGTGGGGATGTGGAAGGCAGCCGTGCCGGCACGGACGAGGTTGATCGTCGCGATCGTCATGCTCTGCATCTGGCCACCTCCATCCCGGTCTCATCCACCACTGCGTTGCAGACGGTGGGCGCGGTCCTCAACGGGACCGCCACTTGAGAGAGTAGGGCCGGGCGCACCGGACCGCAAACCGTTAAGTGCATTGTCAGGGCGATGTCAGGGCGCCTTCCCGGCACAGATCCCCAAGACGTCCCCGGCGTACCGCTGAAGCTTCGCCGCGCCGACGCCTGGCACCTGGGAAAGCTCGCGCTCGGACACCGGCAGTGTCTCCGCGATCGCGACAAGGGTGGCGTCGGTGAACACGCAGAACGCCGGCACCGACTGCTCTCGCGCCGATCGCGAACGCCACTCCCGAAGCGAGTCGAAGATCGCGTCGTCGTACGTCGACGGACACTCGGCGCAGCGACCCGTCTTGCGCTCGGCGCCGCTCGCGAGGCTGCGTCCGCACGTGCGGCACGAGGCTGCCCGCGCGCTTCGACGAGGCCCTCGGCGCTCAGGGGTCGGATCCGCCGACCTTCCGTCTCGACCGGCCACCGGGCGCAGCGAGTCCAGGAAGCGCGACGGCCGACGGCTTGCCCTGCCCCCAGGAGAGCGAGCCAACGCCCAGGACAGTCCGAGCAGCTGGCGGGCCCTGGTGACCCCGACATACAGCAGTCGCCGCTCCTCCTCGATCGCGGCGTCGTCCTCGGCGTAGACGAGCGGGACCGTGCCGTCGGCCAGACCCACGACGAACACGGCGTCCCACTCCAGCCCTTTCGCGGCGTGAAGGGTGGCCAGTGTCACCGCGTCGGCGGTCGGGGCGTGTTGCGCCTCCGCGCGGGCCTGCAGCTCGCGTACCAAGCCGTCAAAGCCCATCGCCGGCTCGAGCGCCACGACGTCGTCGGTGAGCTGGACCAGCGCCGAGAGCGACTCCCACCGGGCTCGGACCGCACCGCTTCCGGCTGGTGGCCGGACCGTCCAACCGGCCGACGCCAGGACGTCACGCACCCGGTCGGACAGTCCGGCGCCGCCAGGCTCCCTCGACTCGGCCCGTGCCGACGGGCTGCCGGTGGACCTCAGCGCATCCACAACGACATCTCCTGCACCCGGACGGCTCAGAGCGCTGTCCGTCCGGTCCGCCTCGCCGCGCGCAGCGCCGCGGAGCAGCGTGATCGCCTGGCGCACCTCGGGACGTTCGAAGAATCGGTCTCCGCCCCGGACGACGTACGGCACGCCCACGTCGGACAGCGCCTGCTCGTAAACCGCGGACTGGGCGTTGATGCGGAACAGGACCGCGACTTCGCGGGCCGGTGTGCCCGCAGCGACGAGACCGGCTATGCGCGCGGCCACCCCGGCCGCCTCGGCCGGCTCGTCGGAATGCTCGCTGAACGTCGGAGCCGGCCCGGCGCCGATCTGCGAGCGCAGCCGCAACCGATGCGCTGCGGATGGCCCGGTTGCGGCATCGAGGAGTCCGTTGGCCAGCGCGACGACCTCCGCCGTGGACCGGTAATCGCGCTCCAGCCGGACCACCTTCGCGCCGGCAAAGGACCTGGGGAAGTCGAGGAGGTAGCTGGGCGATGCACCGGCGAATGAGTAGATCGTCTGGCTCGGGTCGCCGACCACGCAGATCTCCGTACGCGCGCCGAGCCACAGCTCGAGCAACCGCTGCTGGAGTGGGTTGACGTCCTGGTACTCGTCCACCACGAAGTGGTGGTACTGCGCCCGCACCTGCTCGGCGACCAGCGGAGCATCCTCGAGCATGGCGACGGTGAGCAGCAGGACGTCCTCGAAGTCGAGCACCTCCCGCGTCCGCTTGATCTCGTCATACGCCGCGTAGACGCGGGCCACGGTCGCCGCGTCCGTCGCAGCGACGGCCCGACCTATGGCGGCTGCGCGGACGGCGTAGTCGTCGGCAGACACCCGGGAAACCTTGGCCCACTCGATCTCGGCCGCCAGGTCGCGCACGACAGCCACGTCCGGCCGCAGGCGCTGCCGGCTGGCGGCCTCCGCGACAAGCGGGGCCTTGGATGCGACGAGCCGAGGGAGCTCGCCGCCGACGACCTGGGGCCAGAAGTACTTCAGCTGCCGCAGGGCGGCCGAGTGGAACGTACGGGCCTGGACCCCGCCGGCACCGAGACTCCGCAGCCGGTCACGCATCTCTCCCGCCGCGCGCGTCGTGAAGGTGACGGCGAGCACTCGCTGCGGCGCGTACACCCCGCGACGCACGCCGTGCGCAATGCGGTACGTGATGGCACGCGTCTTGCCGGTGCCCGCACCGGCCAGGACACAGACCGGCCCGTGGAGTGTCTCGGCCACCTCGCGCTGCTCGGGGTCGAGGCCGGCGAGAAGGTCTTGTGTATCTCCGGGCGGGCTGGCCGGAGCCGGCGTGACACTCGTCTCATCGACGGGAGAAATGCGGGTGAGCGACACTTGGTTATTCTCGCAGCCTGCCCTGACACCGAACGGACTTCGATCGTCCCTGGGGATTCGTGGTGGGCGCGGGTTGACAGGTGTGGACGCGGCCTCGACGAGCAGCGTCACCGATTGAGGGGACAGTCAGTGACGGAGACCAGCTCGAGCGCCACCGCGGCGGCCCAGAAAGCTGCAGGGGCCGCCGTGACCATGTACACCACGACATGGTGCGGTTACTGTCGGCGCCTCAAGGGCCAGCTGTCCCGAGTCGGCATCTCCGTTCCCGAGGTCAATATCGAAGAGGACCCAGCTGCCGCCGACCTCGTGATGAGGGTGAACAACGGCAATCAGACGGTTCCCACGCTGGTGTTCGCCGACGGCAGCGCCCTGACCAACCCGTCTGTCGCCCAGGTCCTCGAGCGGCTCGCGGCGCAGAGCTGACAGCCTGGATGTCAGTCTCCGACACAGAAACCATCGCCGGCCGCAATCTCGACAGCCGCAATCTCGACAGCCGCAATCTCGACAGTCGCAACGTCGCCAGTCCCCATGTCGCCGGTCGCCAGATCGCCGGTCGCCAGATCGCCGGTGGCCAGGTCGATAGTCGCCAGGTCGCCGGTGGCCAGGTCGAAGGTCGCAACGTCGAGCTTGGGGTCCACCCTGCCTGGCAGTTGTTGTCGGAGTACACCGCGGGCGCGGACGCGCTCTTCGCCTCGCCGACCCGTACGGTCCTCGCGTCCGGCAACCTGCTCGACCGCTGCGACGGCTCGATGCCCGCGGGCGGTCTGGACCTCGAGATCGACAGGCTCCTGGCCTCTCACGACGTCCCCCTCGTGCTCGCCGCCGTGCCGTACGACCCGGACGGTGTCGCGCGTGTCGTCGTCCCGGAGTCGCTGCAGGTGTGCGGTCCACTGGACAAGCACCCGCTCGAGGACGCGATGCCGGGCCACGCCTTGTCGCGCAACGGACACGGAGGCTCGTGGCGGATCACGACCCGCCCGACGAGGGCCGGTTACGCACACAGCGTGGCCGGTGCAGTGGAGCGCATCGCTGCGGGCCAGCTGGCCAAGGTCGTCCTCGCGCGGGCACTCGACCTGTCCGGCGGCAGCGTCGACGCGAATGCCATCCTCGGCCGGCTGGCGCGGCACGACCCTCACGGTTACACCTACGCGCTGGAGCTGCCCCCCACCGCGACCGGCGGCACGCGTCGCCTGATCGGCGCGAGCCCCGAGTTGCTGGTCGCGCGGACCGGTCGCCGGGTCGTCGCGCGGCCCGTCGGGGGTTCTGCCGCGCGCGCCTCCGACCCGATCGAGGACGTGCGACGAGGCGCAGCGCTGCTGGCCTCGGCGAAGGACCTGGCGGAGCACGCGTTCGTCGTCGACGCGGTCGTGCAGTCGCTCTCGCCGTACTGCCGTGACGTCGTCGCGCCGATCCAGCCCACGCTGGTCCGCACGGCGACGATGTGGCACCTGCTGACGGAAGTCACGGGAGATCTGCTCGACACCGAAACGTCCTCGCTCACGCTGGCGCTCGCGCTGCACCCCACGCCCGCCGTCTGCGGCACTCCGACAGCCGCGGCGCATGCTGCGATCGGTGAGCTCGAGGGGTTCGACCGTGGCTTCTATGCGGGTGTCGTGGGCTGGTGCGACGCTGCTGGTGACGGCGAGTGGGCCGTCGCTCTGCGCTGCGCCGAGCTGCGGAGCGACACGATCCGGCTGTACGCCGGCGCCGGAATCGTCGCTGGCTCCGATCCCATCTCCGAGGTCGCGGAGACAGGCGCGAAGTTCCGGACGATGCTGAACGCCATGGGCACGGAGTACGACGCCTAGCGCTCGCGTCGCTCTGGGCACCACCTCGCGGGTGAGTTGTCGTGGAACCGCCACCCGCGCCGGCCGCCACGGCATCCGCCGGTGAGACGGGCTGCCGGCCAGGACCGACCGAGGCCTGGAAACAGCTCCGACGCCCCCCTACGGCCCGTCGATTGTGGCGCCGTACCAGCTCTCGATGAGTCGGCGCGCGATCGAGATCCCGGACGGAGCCAGGAGCTCGCCGCTCGCGAGCTTGCGCTCGTAGTCGGCGGGGGAGAACCAGGCGGCCTCGCTGATCTCCGAGCCGTCGACGCTGATGTCTGTGCTGGTCGCGCGCCCGTAGAAGCCGAGCATCAAGCTGGCAGGGAACGGCCACGGCTGGCTGCCGGCGTACGTGAGGTCGGTGACACGGACGCCGACCTCCTCGAAGACCTCGCGCGCCACGGCTTGCTCGAGCGACTCACCCGGCTCGACGAAGCCGGCGAGCGTGGAGAACCGGCCCTGCGGCCAGGTGATGTGGCGGCCGAGGAGGCAGCGGCCCAGGTCGTCGACGATGAGGACGATGATCGCGGGGTCGGTGCGGGGGAAGTGCTCACTGTCGTCAGCCGGGCATCGTCGCACCCAGCCGGCCTGGACGACGAGCGTCGGGGTCCCGCAGCGCGGACAGTGCGTGTGGGTCGCGTGCCAGTTCGCCAACGCGACCGCCTGGGTGGCGAGTCCCGCGTCGCGCGCCCCCAGCAGGGCACCGACCTCGCGCAGGGTGGCAGTCGCTCCGGCTGGCAGCGGCTCTGCGGCTGCAGCGATGATCGCGAAGTACCGCACTCCGGTGTCGTCGACGCCGAGGAAGAGATCCGTCTGCGCCGGCGCGCGGTCGAGTTGTGCCCGCGTGAGCAGCCGCAGCGCCCGCCGATCGGCCGTGACGGGCAACCGGCCGTCGTCCACCACGAGGTAGCGGGTCGTCGCATCGGCCAATGCCGCGGCGAGCCAGGACTGGTCGATGCGGCGGTCGCCCGCCGTGTCGACCGCACCGCGGCCCAGTGCCAGCGGGTGCCGCAGCCGAAACGATGCGACGTCGGATACAGCCACCACTTGTGCAGCCTACGCTGCCGGCATGTCCGCAGAGTCGACCCGCGCGCGGGTCGAGGACGTGCACGGGCTGGCACTCGGCATGCCGCATGTGACCGTCGAGGGCGGTTCGAGCGGCAACCCCGTCTACCAGGTCGGCGGGAGGTCGTTCGTCTACTTCCGCACGCCCAGACCTGACGCAACCGACCCGCAGACCGGCGAACGCTATGCCGACGTGATCATCTTCTGGGTGGCGTCGGATTCCGACAAGCAGGCGCTCATCCAGGATCCGGCGTCGCCGTTCTTCACCACCGCGCACTTCGACGGCCACCGCTCTGTGTTGGTGCGGGCCAGCCGGCTCGGTGAGCTCACCCGTGAGGAGCTCGCCGAGGTTGTCCAGGACGCCTGGCTGTGCCAGGCGTCGAATCGACGGCGTACCGCCTGGCTCGCCGCACACGACGGCTCCTGACCGCCCGCCGGCGGCAGGTGGCTCTGTGTGCATGTCGTCGGCGCACGTCCGCACGCCACGTTCTAGTGGTGTGTCTCAGTTTTGGGTAGCTGCTTGGAGGGCGACGCGGCCTCTGGCGACTTTGGCGAGGATGTCGTCGGCGGTGGCGGTCCAGACGAAGGGCTTGGGGTCGTCGTTGTGGGCGT
>Ga0136634_10000566_pt1 | contig 15757 bp, 16 predicted proteins | sample AntDrymUQ8332106_2_FD_104654 | JGI IMG/M metagenome (GOLD analysis project Ga0136634, IMG submission 104654) | Polar desert sand microbial communities from Dry Valleys, Antarctica - metaG UQ833 (21.06) | ecosystem: Environmental > Terrestrial > Soil > Desert | place: Antarctica: Dry Valley... | reverse complement strand
CAGGCTCGCTGGCACCACAGAGGCATCGGGGTCGACCACGACGAACACGTCAAGTCTGAGCCCACCAAGGGCCGGTGACCACAGCAGAACGCGGCGACCCCGGAAAATCTTCGCGCACCATGGCGCGCCGGAGGCGCCGCGTTGCTGACCTGCTGTTTTGCACTTGTAGCGGGGGCAGGATTTGAACCTGCGACCTCTGGACGCCATCAGGGGCATCGCGACTACTACGGTCTCGGGCCGAAAGCTACCGATTCGCTCGGTGTGGTGAGGGATTCGCCCTCGCTTCCAGTCTCAGGATACCCGTCCTGTACGGAGTGGAACGGACCCAATGTGGACAGTAGATGGACACCATTCGAATCCCTTCCGGCAGGCTTGATGCGAGGACCGTCGCCGACGTTTGGCCGCGCTGTTCCGAGCTGGCCCGATGACTCGGCCTCGTCGGCCCTTGCCGCGTTGGACGGTGACCAGCCCGGAGACGACCTCGACGTCATCTGGGCCGAGCGTGATCAGCTCCCCCGAGCGGATGCCCGTTCGAGCATCAGCCGGATGATGGACTCGTCGCGACGGTGATGCAGCGGCTCGTCCGGGCGATGCGTCGGCGCGGTGCAGGTCGCGAGTAGAGCGCGGAGCTCGCTCCTCGACGGTGAGCGGGATGACCAGCGGGTGGTGCTGCTTGGGTCCCTTGATCCGCACAAACGGGTCAACGCGAAGGCTGCCGGCGGCGATGAGCCAGGCTGTAAAGCGGCGGACCCCGATCTGGCGGGTCCGGGCGGTGGGACCCGTACTTTCGGTCAAGCCAAGACTGGCCGTTGAACCGATGTGTGGGCGACGCGATGCCGCGAGGGTTGAGCCCATGATCACAGTTGAGTCCTTGACCCGGAGGTACGCCGGTTTCACCGCCGTCGACAACGTCTCCTTCACCGCCGAGCCCGGCCGCGTGACCGGTTTCCTCGGTCCCAACGGCGCCGGCAAGTCCACCACCATGCGCGTCATGGTGGGTCTGACCGCTCCGACGTCCGGCTCGGCCACCATCGACGGCGTCCGCTTCGCCGACCTCCCCAACCCCGGCCTCGAGGTCGGCGTCCTCCTCGACGCCTCGGCCCAGCACGCCGGCCGCACCGGACGCGAGATCCTGACCATCGCCTCCGACACCATGGGCCTGCCCCGCACCCGGGTCGAGGAGATGATCGAGCTCGTCAGCCTGACCCCCACCGAGGCCAAGCGCCGGGTGCGCAATTACTCCCTCGGCATGCGCCAGCGGCTCGGCATCGCCACCGCACTCCTCGGAGACCCCAAGGTCCTGATTCTCGACGAGCCCGCCAACGGGCTCGATCCCGCAGGGATCCGGTGGATGCGCGACCTGCTGACCGGTTTCGCCAGCCAGGGCGGCACGGTGCTGCTTTCCTCGCACCTGCTGCACGAGATCGAGGTCATCGCCGATGACCTCGTCGTCATCGGCAACGGCAAGATCGTCGCGTCCGGCAGCAAGGAAGAGCTTCTCGCTGCCGCCGGGACGCTTGCCCGCTCCACCACACCGCGCGACCTCGCCCACGCCCTCGAGCAGGCCGGGATCCCCAGCACCCTCGCAGGCGACGGCTCGCTCCGCACCGACGCCGACCCCGCTCGGGTCGGGGAGGTAGCCCTGACCGCGGGCATCGCCCTCACCGAGCTCCGCTCCGCCGAAGGCGCCGGCCTCGAAGACATGTTCCTCTCCCTCACCGCCGACACCCAACGCGAAGGAGTTGCGGCATGACCGCCACAACCGTCCCGGCCATCACCACCGAGGCCGAACCGGTCCGCCGGACCGCCCGTCCCATCCCGACCACCCGGCTCGTCACGGTCGAGCTGCGCAAGATGTTCACCACCCGCTCGGGATTCTGGATGCTCGTCAGCGTCGGCATCCTGACGCCCATCTCCGCCGGCTCGCTCCTCGTCTTCGGCCTCGACAGCGAAGTCACCTACCAGAACTTCGTGAGGGCGAGCGGGTTCCCGATGTCGGTGATCTTGCCGATCATCGCGATCCTGGCCGTCACGAGCGAGTGGAGCCAGCGCGGTGGGCTCACGACGTTCACTCTGGTGCCCAGCCGCGGACGCGTGATCGGCGCCAAGGCGATCTCGACCCTCTTGGTGGGCCTCGGCGCCGTAGCCCTCGCCTTCGCCGTGGGTGCCCTCGGCAACGTGGTCGGGTCCGCACTTGCCGGCGTCGACACCGTGTGGGACATCTCCTTGTTCATGGCGCTCCAGGTGGTGCTCTACAACCTGGTTGGCGTGGCCTTCGGGTTCACCCTCGGTGTCGTGCTGCGCAACTCCGCGGCAGCGATCGTGGGCTACTTCATCGTCTCACTCGTCCTGCCGGGCATCCTTGGGCTCCTGGCCCAGGTGCGCTCGTGGTTCGAGGACCTTCAGCCCTGGATCGACGGGAACTACACGCAGGTGGCGCTCCTCGAGGGCGCCACGAACACCGGTAGGGAGTGGGCGCTGCTCGGCTCAACCACGACGATCTGGATCGTCGTTCCCCTCGTCGTCGGACTGCTCTCCCTACGACGCTCCGAAGTCAAGTAGCCACACAGACAGACCCTGACGGCGGTATCCGGAACGCATCTATGTTCCGGATGCCGCCGTTTCGTGGTGGATCGGCTCAGGTGGGGATCGGCGCACATCGACAGACCCGCAGACGCCGTCGGCCTCAACGGGGCCGGGCAGTTGAATACTGCGTGCTGGCGCTGCTGGAGCGCTACGGGCTCGACATCGCCCGCGAACTCACGACCAACGGGGTGTTGATGTCGAGCGAAGGCACGCTCTACCCACTGCTTGCCAGGTTGCGGGAGGCGAGCTGGGTCAGCACCAGTTGGCAGGAGTCGACGGAGGGGCCGCCTCTTCGCTACTACTCACTCACCGAAGAAGGAGCTGCGGCGCTGGAAGAGTTCAAGGCCGCGTGGACAGGTTTTCCGGGACGCGCTGGACACCGCGCTCGTCAGTTCGAAGGAGATCTCATGACCCAGCAGCCCCACACTGTGCACCCGCTTGTTGCTCGCTATATCCACGACCTGGACGTGTTGCTGGCATCGACCCGGTCGAGCGGGCCGAGGTGGTCCAGGGGGTGCGCGAGCACATCGAGACCTCGTTGAGTCACACACAAGGAGCCGACTCCGACGTCCGCGCGGCACTCGACGAGGTCGGGCCTGCCGCCGCGGTGGCCGAGGAGGCGTGGGCGGGGCGGACCTCGCCCGCACCCTCCCCGCGGCCCCGTGGTCCTCAGGCACCTGGGTGCCGAACGCCGTGGCCTTCTTCGAGGCACTAACCCTACTGGTGGTCATGATCGCGGTCGGTGGCTCCGCTGCCGTCTCGTCAAGCTCCGGCACCGTGACCACAGCGGACGGTCAGCGCACGGCCGAGGTGACTCAGAGCAGTTTCGACGGCTTGATCGGTGGCGCACTCCCAGCCCTCATCACCGCGATCCGGTTCTGGTTGGTGGTTCTTGTGCTCGTCGGCGTCAGTGCCCTGTGGACCGCTCGACAGAAGGCCATCCCGATGGCGCTACCCGCTCGCCTCGGCGATCGCCTTCGCCGGGCTACCGATGCTGGGCTACGCGCTGATCGGGATCAACGGGGTGTACGCCGGAGCATGGACCGCGCTCGCGCTCACGGCAGGAGGTGGCGGGTTACTGGTCAGGGCTCTGGTCCGCGGTGCCGCGGAGCGCAGCAGGGTCCTGAGATAATCAGGCCGGAAGACGCCCTCGGCCACGGCGCAGCGACGTCGTTGCAGCGGCCATGACCACCAGGTCGAGCGGGCCCGCCAGCCTCTACTCCCGGACCCTGCCGGTCTCGTAGCCCCACATCGCGACCTCCACGCGGTTACGGGCACCGAGCTTGGTCATGAGGCTGCCGATGTGGGCCTTCACGGTGCTGAGGCTGATGTGCAGCTCGGCCGCGATCTCTGCGTTGGTGCGACCCCTTGCGATGGTGAGCAGCACCTGCTCCTCACGTTCGGTGAGCCGCTCCAAGGGCTGAACGGGCGGGGCTGCCCGCCCTGTGCGCGCAAACGTCGACAGCAACCGCCGGGTGATGCTGGGCGAGATGAGGGAATCACCTCGGGTGGCTGCCCGGATCGCCTCGCCGAGCAATGCGGGTCCGGCGTCCTTCAGCAGGAAGCCCGTGGCGCCGGCCAACAGCGCACCATGCACATACTCGTCGAGGTCGAAGGTAGTGATCACAACGACCGCGACCGGGTCCTCAACGCCCGGCCCGGCCAGCAGACGTGTCGCTTCGACCCCGTCGAGGACGGGCATCCGGATGTCCATCAGGCACACGTCGGGCCGCAACTCTCGGGCCAGCCGCACCGCCTCCCGCCCGTCGCGCGCCTCCCCGACGACCTCAATGCCCTCCAACGTGCCAAGGATCAGCCGTAGCCCGGTCCGCACGAGATCCTGGTCATCGACAACTAACACCCGGATGCTCACGCCGACGCCTGCCGCGGCAGCGTCGCGCTGACGGCCCAGCCGCGACCGGGGCAAGGACCTGCTTGGCACGCGCCGCCCAGAAGCAGCGCACGTTCCACCATCCCGGTGATCCCGAACCCCGCTTCGGACGTGAAGTCGACCAAGGGCGGATCACCGTCGTCTCGGACGACGAGGCTGACTGTCGACTCATCGCCGGCGACGCGGACGTCGACCAGGGTGGCGTTGCGGGCGTGACGCAGGGCATTGGTGACCGCCTCCTGCGCGATCCGGAAGACGGCGGCGTCGATCGACGCCGGGAGGCCGGCAAGGTCACCCGAGACCTTGACCTCCACCCGTGGCCCGGCAGGAGATGCCCCGGACAGCCGCTCGAGGTCGGCCACACCGGGCTGTGGGGCGTAGTCGACGGGTGCCTGGCTGCGCAGTACGCGGACCATCGACCGCATCTCCGCGAGCGTCCGCGATGCCTCCACCTCGATCACCTCCAGCGCCTCGAGCGCCGACTCCGGGCTGATCGCCGCGAGCGCGCGCCCTGCCTGCGCGTGGACGGCGATCGCAGAGACGTGGTGGGCCACCGTGTCGTGCAGCGCGCGCGCCAACAGCACCCGCTCCTCCGACTTTGCCTGCTCCAGCCTTTGCTCCCGGGCGTCGTGCTGCGAACGCACGGCCCGGCCCAGGGCAAACGCAGCCATCAGGACACCGAACCCGCCGATTGCCTCGCCCACGCCGGTCGAGCTGCCCGTCAACGCCAGAGTCGCGGGGACCAGGATCACGACCGTGCCCGCGACCGCCTCGAGACCGGAGCCCCAACGGAAGAGTGCGTAGAACAGCAGCACGGTGTAAAGCATTGTGTAACTGTCGAGCGCCGGGGCGTCAGCCACGATCAGCCCGATGTCGACGAGCGCGACCATGCCAAAGGTGGTCGCGACCACCGTGAACGGATGGGTGCGTCGCCATAGCAGCAGCGGCGCCAAGCCGACCGTCAACACCACCGACAACACCGGCAGCGGTAGGTCGTTACGCAGCACACCCTCCACCACTGCGGAGACCGTCACGAACGCCAGCAGCAACCAGTCCCGCCCTAGCCGGGCCTGAGGCGCTGGGGGTCGGGGTTCGGCCAGCAGGGACCGGACCGGATTAGTCACACCCTCAGCGTAGTGATCCAGCGCCGCCAGTGGACCGGCCGAAAGTCCAATCCGGCCCCGGCCGAAGGCACAACGGGCTCCGAGCCTCGCGGCCGATGCGACGCGACCACAAGCGCCGTCACGATGGGGCCTGGTTCTGCTCACCCTCGGGCCGGGGGCTGCTGCGTGTCCCGACAGTCCGGAGCGGTGGTGCCCTTCCGGAGAACGACAGCTGACGACCACCCTGAATGGAATCCGGGATGGTCGTCCGTTGCCTACGGCTGCGTCGTCAGGTCGCAGATGTTGAGCGGATCCGCCGATGGGTCGCGGGTGACGAGGTGGCTCGTCGGCGGCAGCTCGCCGTTCTTGGTCCACCGCTCCAGCAGTGGGAAGGCTTCGCGGAAGCAGGGCAGCGTGGGCCGCAGCAAGATCGGGTCGAGGCTGTATCGGGCCTCGAAGTGGCTGCCTCCTTCCACCTCGTACAGACGAGTCATCGCGCCTCGACCTTGGTTCGCGACCATCGCCGCGTAGTGACGGGAATCTCCCGGGGTGACAGCGGTGTCCAGAGTCCCTTGAATCTCCAGCAATGGCTTCCCGACGCGGCCGGTCAACGAGACTCTGCTGATGGCGTCCCTGACCTCCTGGGGCCGCGCGCTCAGGTCGTAGTCAGCCTCGCAGTCGGGACTTCCCGAGGCGCAGAATGGGTGACCTGCTTGGGTGTCTCCGTCGTACGAAGGGTCTAGCTCCTCGCGCAGGAACCGCTGGATGGGGTCCCAGAACGCGCGATAGCTGTATGCCCACGTCGGCTCCGAACCGGCGGGGATGCCGGCGTCCAGGATGGCTTGCTGCGCCGCTGGTGACCCCGTCGTCGCGAACGTCGGATAGTTGCGCAGAGCTGTGGGCAGAATTGTGAGCAGATTGCGCTCGGGCGTGATGAGCACACCGCTCCAGACGATTCCGCCGTCGTAGAGCTCCGGCCGGTTCTCCAACTGCCTGCGGGCCGGGTAGCCGGCGACCGAGAAGCCTGCGACATACGTAGTGCGCGGCTTGCGGTGATAGTTCTGAGCAAGCACCTTCTTGGCTGCGATGGTGAGCTCGGTGACGCGAGAGTGCCACTCAGCAATGACGTCGCCCGGTTGCTGCCCGTCGGTGTACAGCGTCGGTCCGCTGTTGCCCTTGTCGGTCGACGCGTAGGCATAGCCCCTGGCGAGCACCGTGTCAGAGATGATGACGTCGCTGGCGTACTGGCGCCGGATCCCCGGGGGGCTCGCCACGACAAGTCCACCGTTCCAGTGCCGAGGCATCCGAATCACGAACTGGGCGTCGTGGTTCCACCCATGCGTCGTATTGAAGGTCGAAGTGTCCGGGAAGTATCCGTCAAGCTGGACCCCCGGGACACCAGACGGGTTGACAGTACCGGCGGCACTCAGACCGCCGAAGCCAGTGAAAGGGCTGGGGTCGGTGTGGCCGCTAGTGACGGTCCCGGTCGTTGTGAGGTCGGCCAGACAGGTGGCCTCCAGCCGTTCGGCACCTGGCACCACGAGCTCGGACATGTTGCGGCAGCTGGACGGCCCTCCCTTCAGGCCATCTGTAGCGCCAGCTGGCGCGAGCACTGTGAGCGCGCTCAGCGAGACGCTGATAGCGGCCGCTGCTGTAGCGGCGAGGACGGTCAGTCTTCGGACTTGCTTCATCTCTGGTGTTCTCCTGGGTCAGATCGCCGAGCGGCATGTCGATCACCACGTGGTTGCCCGTGATGACGCATGGCCAGCGTGGCGCTTCTCGACGAACGATCCATCGGCCAGAGGATGGATCTTCACTACGATGCGACTGTCACCACTCCGCTACCGAAGGGGTCACGACACGCACGAGAAGTCGACGAGCCAGCTGCTCGCGGCCCAGTAGGCCAGGGGCGCACCCCACGTCCCCAGGACCCACGGCACGGGACTCTTCGTGACAACACTGGCCGTGAGACCAGCCAGGTAGGTCAGCACGGCCAACACTGGCGGGACGAGCAGCGCCGCTCCTGAAGGCGCGCACAGCGGGAGGACCAGCCACGTGGTCGCCTCGAAGCCGATCCGGCCATTGGACACCAGAGCCAGCAACGCCGGCAGCCACAGCCCGGCCAGCGCCAGAGCGGCGCACAGCTGTCCCGTCAGTCGAGAGGTGCGTGGCCACAGACGCGAACGCATGCGCGCGGCGAGGAGCGGCAGTGAGAAGGAAGCCAGGAAGCCGACCGGCGGAACGGTGAAGGCCAGGACGACAGGTACGACGAGCGCTGCGGCGGCGCGCATCCGGACCCTTGCGGTCTCCACTCGGCCCGAGTCCCCCTGACCCCAATCCCCCAAAGTCACCAGCCACCCTGGAAGAGCCCGTAGAGCGACGGCTCCGGGTCAATGGCAGTACCGACGTTCACCGCACAGATCACACCGAACAAGAAGGAGAGAAGTACGCACACAGCGGCGGCCGACGTCACCGTCCGCCTGACGTGACGCTCGGACACACGAGTCCTTCGCCTCCACAAGCGCACGCCGGCACCAAGCAAGTAGAGCGTTGTCGGCGCCGCCGCGATCGCGTGAACCACGTGGAATCGGGCGTTGCCGTCGACCATCGCGGCTAGGGCTGGTGGGGCTGGTTCGCCTGCAGACGTGGATGGCGCGAGGTGCTGTTGCACCCGATCGAGCGTCTGGGCGAGCGCCTCGTGGGCGGAGCCGTCGAGCAGCACGGGCAGGACTGCGGCAAACGGAGCGAAGGCATCCTGAATGCTGGAAGTCAGGGTCCACAAGGCAACCAGGGCGCAACCCCACACGACGGTGCTGGCCGACGCGATGGTTAGCCTGTTCGCCCGTCCGGAGATTTCACCTCGCATGTACGTTTTCCACAGAAGGCGCCCGAGAGCAACGAGAGTCACCAGCAGAGCGGATGTGATGACTGCCTCGAGGATGCTGTAGCGGGCCCAGTAGTCGACCACTCGCGCCAAGCCCGGAGGATATGTGCTCTCGCCCGAACGCCAGTAGGCGACGAATGCGTCCTGCAGGTCCTGCGCAAGCAACCGCGGATCAGTCAGCCTGGTATCACCCTGGGCTGCAATCCGGCTGGGTACCAGGACAAGCGCTGCCACCAGAGCTGCACTGAGGCAGGTCAGCGCAGCGACAGCCTTTCCCGGGAAGTCGGCGCGCCCCGGCGGCGACAGCGCGCCAGAAAACACCGCTCGTTGCTCGAGGGACGCCCTCGTGGATCCGTCGTGTCGGCCGGGGGGTTCTTCATGGGTCACGGTATCTCGGATCTGATCTGGGACGGGTTGGGATTCGGGCGCACGGGTCGGATGCGTTGTCAGGACGGGTGGGCTGTTCGAGCGCGCACCAGCCGTACTCCCGTCGCGAACAGCCATACGATCCACGCGGCGAGGCCGGGCAGCCCCATGAAGACGAGCGCCGAACCGTCCGCGATCGCGAGGCTTGCCGCCCCGGCCGCGAGCAGCAGGCCTCCCCCGGCCACGCCGAGAAGACGCTGCCACGGCGGCGTCAGCCGGCTCGCATGCGTCGCCAGCGCAGCGCCGATGAAGGTGGTGCCGAGTGCCGGCAGTGCCAGGGCGAACGCTGCCGCGTGCATCTGCCACGCGAGCTCGAACACCGGGCTCGGCTCGGCGAGCTCCGCGGCGGGCAACACGGCCCCGATCCACAGAACGGCGTAGAGGGCGTAGACCGCTGAGCACGTAGCGCCCGCGGCCACCGCGAGGCGCGACCAGTCAGCCCCCGCACCCCCGCGACGCCCGACGAGCCCGTGCAGGCCGGTCAAGAACCCGAGCAGCAGCGGCAGCTGCAGCGCCTCCTGACCAACCGCGATCGCGACCACCCCCCGGTTCTGCGCGTGCCAGGCGAGCACCTCCCCTATCGGGTCCCCATAGCCGGGAGTATCGGCCCACCCAAACATCACGTTCTGGAACACCATTGACGCTGCGAGCGCGATCGCCGTCGCTCCCACCACCCGCTCCGAGTGCCCCCGGGTCTCGGTGGGCACCGCCGTAGCCACTGCCGCACTCCCAGGTACGTGCAGGGACTCCAGCGCGGCCGCGGTGTTCTGCCGTGATCTCATCTCTTACTCTTTCGTTGCGGTCAAAGGGTGGGTGAGTCCACGATCGCTGACTTGAACGCCAGGCGTATCGGCCTAAAGGCCCGTCTTCGACCGACAGAACGGCAGCGTTGTCGTACTTTCGGCTGATCCCCCCAAGCAGGCAATTGTGAGCGGAGTGCGAGGCCTCCTTCACCTGGGAAGCTCATGACGCACTGGCGCGGCTCGGGGCAACCAAAGTCCGACGGCCCGATGCGGCATCTGGCGACGGCTTGGATAGGCCCCGAGTTCGCCCGGAGGCAGGTCTCTGCGTACTTTCGGTCAGCACAAGACTGGCCATTGAACCGATGCGCGCGCGTTGCGACGCCGCGAGGGTTGGACGATGACTACAGCAAAGTCCCTCACCCGGACAGGCATGAAACGCCACCGAAATCGACTCGTCACCACGGTCTGCGGCCTCGCCGTACTTGTTGCCGGCGGGTTGCTGACGACCGGTTCCACATCGGCACAACCATCCACGACACAGGCGAGGGCCAAGGCTCCAGCGCCCTCGCTCACCTATGCGACGCAGGGCACGCATGCGGTTGGGTATCGAGTGTTCACCACCACCGGCGCCAAGCGGCAACCCCTGACGCTGAAGGCGTGGTACCCCGCACGTCCGCGTATCGGTAAGCAGGCCGAGACGATCACCTACAGCGCGCCCAACAAGTTCGGCGAAGAGATCACGCCAGGCAAGAAGATCAATTCAATCGGCGCAGCGCTCAGGAACGGCCGACCCGAACGGACCGCCAAGCCGTACCCGCTCGTGGTCTTCTCCCATGGCTTCGCGCTCAGCCCGATCGTGTACAGCACACTGGTGGAGCACTACGCATCACGCGGCTACGTCGTTCTCGGGCCCGAACACAACGAAGCCTTCGACGGGTCGCTCACTGGATTCTGGAAGGAGCTGATCGACCGGCCTGTCGACATCCGCCGCACCATCGACTACGCGGCACGGCTCACCAAGCCCGGGGCACCGTTGGCCGGATTGATCAACCTGGACAACATCGCAGTTGTGGGCCACTCCTACGGCGGATACACAGCACTCGCGGCTGGCGGTGCACGGTTCGACTTCGCGGCCTACAAGGCCCGCTGTGCGGCGCTGTCATCAGATGATCCACGCAACTTCTTCTGCGCTCCCATCGCCAACGAGTCGCACATGGCCACCCGAGCCGGACTTCGTGTCACCCCTTCCGGCCTATGGCCCTCCATGGGAGACCCGCGAGTCACGTCCGTGATCTCGATGGCCGGCGACTCCTACCTCTTCAATGAGCGCGGCCTGGCGAAGCTCAAGGTGCCCGTCATGGCCATGGGTGGAACGGTCGACGTAGGCACTCCCTACGGGTGGGGCGCGAAACCCACCTACGACCACGCAGGAAGCAAGGACAAGGCACTCGTCACCTTCCCCGGCGCAGGCCACTTCGTCTTCGCCGACCCGTGCAAGACCCTCCCCTGGACCAAGAACTCCTTCTACCGCGACGCGATCTGCACCGACGCGGTCTGGGACAAACGACCCCTCGACATCGTCGCCCACTACACAACTGCGTTCCTTCGCGACACACTCAGCGCCGACCCCAAGGCACATGCCGCCCTCGCCGGCCAACAGCCCGACCTCGACCACGTCAAGTACAAGACAACAATTGAGCGCTGACCGTCCGTCCGACGAGCGTCAATAGCGCCGCTCGTCCCTCAGGTGCCCTGCCCTGGGGCATCCGATCACCTCGCTGGCGTGATCCCCATGGAGCAGTCCACGGCGGATCACGCCAGCTGCGGCTGTGCTCTCACACCGACGCACCGCAGAGCTATTCCCCTGACTGAGTGTTGGATCAGTCAGTAGTGCGAGGCGTCCATTGGAAGACGTCTTCCAGGTCTGCTCCAAAGACGCGCGCGATGCGGAACGCCGCGGCCAAGGAGGATGTACTTGCCCGACCCGATTGCAGCGATCGTATGGTGGGTAACGCCGATCTACTGGGCCAGTTCGGTCTCCGACAATGACCATCCCGTCGGCGTTGTCGTCACTGAAGCCCTCCGCATCCACCGTTGTTGCGATGGTCGTGCCATTCTCGAGTGTCAGGCACCGCGACTTGCCCATGCGCCTGGCGTCGCACCGCACGGCGCTGAACGCCTTGGCTCGGTCCGGGGAGTAGATCTGAATGGCGAAGTGTTGCCGACCCTCAGCACGCTAAGTGGACCATGACCGGGATCGAGCCTGGTTCTGACTGGGGAGTGACGAACCCTCGTACGGTGTTGGACCCGAGGTGCTCGAGGACGATCGCGGCAACCGCGCCGGTGGTGATCTGCTCATGGGCGTCGACATGCTGTTCTTCACTGGCCGACGAATCCTTGCCGGTGCTGCTCCTGTGACCTGACTCCGACTGGTCAGTCTGCGCAGGTCCACACCCGGCCAGCGCTAGCGACAGGGTGAGACCGAACAATGCTTGACGAACGTCGTGGGCTCTCATGCCTTTCACTGTGTTCGGCGAAGCGTGCACTGTCATGAGTACCCGTTCTCGGGTGACTCGCTGAAACCGCAGCAACGTAAGACCGGCACGCGCCTCGTCTCGCAGGCGCACGGAGCACGTCAACACGGTTCTGCACCTTCACCGCGCCCATCAGACTGCGATGACGATCAACTTACGTCTCGCCCGGTTTGACTAGCCCACGCTCGTAGGCCCACACCACGACCTCGAGCCGCGTGCTGAGCCCCAGCTTCACGAGGATGTGGCTCACGTGGGACTTCACTGTGGCCTTGCTAATGAAAGCGCGCTCTGCGATCTCCTCGTTGGTGAGCCCACGAGCCAACAGACGGACGACCTCTTCCTCGCGAGCCGTCAGCCCCATCGAGGGTCGCGGTGAGTCAGCAGCGGGCCGCACGAGCTCCTGCAGGAGGCGGGCGGTGGCACGGGGAGAGACGATGCCGTCTCCGCGGGCGACCGTGCGCACGGCTGGCGCGAGGAGGAGTGGAGCTTGGTCCTTGAGGAGGAAGCCGCTGGCCCCAGCGCGGATCGTGCCGAGCACGTAGTCATCGAGGTCGAACGTGGTGAAGCTCAGGACCCTGCACGGGTCGCCCGGCAGGTTGCGGATGTGACGTGTGGCCTCGATCCCGTCCATGACTGGCATCCGTACGTCCATGATGACGACGTGGGGCATCAGTAGGCGGCAGCACTCGATTGCAGCCGAGCCGTCGGCAACCGCCGCCACTACTGCTAGGTCGTCCTCGAGCCCGAGGATGATGGAGAAGTCGCGCCGGATCCGCGGGTCGTCGTCGGCGATCACGACCGTGGTGGGGCCGGCGTTCACCCCGGCACCGGCAACAGCGCAGCCACCCGCCAACCTCCGCGATCCGAGGGACCGACGGTGAGGGAGCCACCGCAGGACTCGGCGCGCTCCTGCATCCCGATCAGGCCGTAGCCACCTTCGGAGCCGTCCGGAGCTGTGACCGCAGGGGCGAGGGGACCGTCGTCCTCGACGACTACTCGCAGGTCCTTCCTCCCGTTAGCCACCGTGAGCCAGCACTGGCCTGGACCCCGGTGACGGAGCACGTTGGCTGTGGCCTCTTGGAGGATTCGCATCGCCGCCACCTGCACCTCGACATCGACGTCGGATCCAGCAGAGACTGCGGCGCTGACTCGAAGACCCGCTGCTTCCATGCTGGCGATGTAGTCATCAAGGTCGGCCAGCGTCGCCTGCGGCAGGAGCGGCACGTCGCGCTCGGTGTTCAGGACGCGTACGACGTGACGGATGGAGTCCAGGGCCTCGCCGGCAGTTAGTGCCGCGAACGAGGTCGCATCCTCGTACGTCTCGGGGGTGTCAATCTTGATGGCGAGCCGGGTTCTCACCACGACGGCCGAGAGGTGATGGGCCGCGATGTCGTGGATATCGCGGGCAATGCGCCGCCGCTCGTCCGAGACCGCTCTGCGACGGTCTACATCCCTGAGCGTCAGGAGCAGGTCGCACTGCGCCACCACGCGTCGGCTCTCCGCGCCGAGTCCAACCGCGAGTGCTGTGAGCAGCGCAGGGTAGAGAACCGAGGGAGTTGCGAACGTACGGTCAAACACGATGCGTTGCCAGCTGTCCGTCACGGTGAGCGCAACGAAAGCGAAGACGGCCAACCCGGCCACCGGCAGCTGCGTGTTTCGCGTGACCCGGTAGGCGACGAACACGATGACAATGTCCATCGCCTGGAAGGCAGAGTCCAGCAGCGGTATGGACACCGTCAGCACCAGTGTCAGCGCGAGGGCCAGCCGCGGAAGGCGACCACTGAGCCACACCGCACCTGCCGCTGCAACGGAGATGAGGAGCGTTGGGGGCAGCGACATCCGGTAGGCGCCCGGTCCGAACGTGAACGCGAAGGACACCACGAACGTGATGGCCGTCAGGATCAGGTCCAGCATCCATTCGCGCTTCATCGACGCAGACTCAGGCGGGATCTTGGCGGTCGAACCGGCGGTAGTCCACCCAGACGGCACCCGCCCAAAGTAGCAGTCCGGCTGCCGCTTGGAAGGCCTTCGCCTCCGAATGAGCAACGTGTGCACCGAAGGCCAGCATCATGTCGAAGAGGAAGCCCGCGTAGGCGTATGTCGTCAGTCGGCGCCAGCGACCGGCGAGGATCACAGTGACGCCGGCCAGCTTGAGGAACGCCAAGGGGAAGGCCCAATAGGCGGGGAACTCGAGGTGCCGGATCTCGGCGCGAGTTCCGACCGGGTCGATGAAGGTCAGCAGGGCAGAAGCGACGAACGCCGCGCAGAACAAGCCAGTGACGATCCAGTAGGAGCGGGCAGGCTTTGCAGTAAGCGGTGCAGATGGACGAGTGATGGAAGAGGTAGTCATGGGTCCAGCGTCGCCGTCCTCGACGTGCGATCAATCGGCCAAAGGATGGATCTTCGGCGGACGCACCTCTCACCCTTTGACGCGCAACTGCTCCAGCCCGTCAAGGATCAACCCCAGCCCGAAGTCGAACTCGTCACCAAAGTCGTAGCCGGGCTGCATCATGTGCTCGGTCGCGAGTTCGACGAGGTGCGGGAAGGCGCCGGAGTCCATCAGGCCCATCATCGACTCGGTCACCTCGGTGACGTCGCTGGGGCCCTCGAAGGGCAGCGACGTCTCATGCAGAGCGGAGCCGTAGACATAGCTGCCGAGGAGTGTAGGCATGTGCCGTCTGGGTGATCGTGAAGCCACCGGCCCGCAGGGTGGCGATGTTGGCGTCGTGGTGCCGCAGCGTGGCGGGGCCCGGCGAGGATCGGGACTCCAACAGCCCAATCGCCACGCGTGGCGGCGCAGCGCGACGCGGGCGGAATGGGCGCGCTTGGCAATCTCGGCGCGCCACTCCCCCTCAGGTGTCGGAAGGTCAATCTCGTCGAAGACCCGGTCGACGAGACCGTCGAGGATCTCGTCCTTGTTGGCGACGTAGTGATAGACCGCCATCGGTTTCACGCCCAGCTGGATCGAAAGGACATACCACCGCCGCCGTCGACAAGCTGCTCTCGGGCGGTTGACCCCCATCAAGTACGAAGCCATCATGACCACGCCAGCCACTTAGGCTGCATGACCCAACCTGTCCCCCGATCGTGCGGCAGTCCCACCTGGTCAAGCTGCCCTTGCTGCTGTTCGAGTCGGCGTGGTGCTCCGCTGGCTGACGCGGCCCACTCTTCCCCAGCCGATTCTGGTGACCACGACGAGGCCACGAGCGTGATCGTGGTCAGCTGCTCCCTGGTCGTCGTTGACCGTGCGGCCACCCCGTGGCGTTACGTGTGGCGCAACTACGTGCGCGCTCCTGCAGACCGGCGGCGATGAGCAGGAGCTCACGGACGTCGGTGTCAGGCAGAGTCAGTGCTTGATTCCCGTCGTGTGCTCCACTCGTGCTCGAGCATGGCGAAGAGGAATTCGCTCCCCCAGGCGCCCTTGAAAAAGACGTTCTCAAGGAAGTGCGCCTCCCGCCGCATGCCCACCCGTTCCAGCAAGGCAGCTGCGGGCGTGTTGAGCGCGTCGGTCACTGCGACCACCCGGTGCAGCCCGAGGGTGCCGAAGCCGAGATCGAGCAACCCTCGCAACGCTTCGGTGCCAAAACCTT
>Ga0136634_10000565_pt1 | contig 15763 bp, 11 predicted proteins | sample AntDrymUQ8332106_2_FD_104654 | JGI IMG/M metagenome (GOLD analysis project Ga0136634, IMG submission 104654) | Polar desert sand microbial communities from Dry Valleys, Antarctica - metaG UQ833 (21.06) | ecosystem: Environmental > Terrestrial > Soil > Desert | place: Antarctica: Dry Valley... | reverse complement strand
TTTCCAGGTTCAGCATATGTGCAACATCTTTCATTATTATGCGCCGTGCTCCGGGAATATTTTCAGCCATGTATTTAGAGCATGTTGTAATATAGGGAAGGTCTTTATCCCCATCAATAACAAGTACGGGTACACGAATATTTATTAATTTTTCCATAGCAGGAGGATTTTTCTGTAATGATGGCCACCCTTCCATTTTATGCATCCGTAAGTTTGCCAGTGTTTTGGAATAAACAAATCGGGAAACAGGTGATTTTAAACTATCTTTTTTACGGTAGATTCCTTCCGCCCAGGCTTTAGTAAATTCTGCTGCAGCTTTAACAGTGTCTTTTCCCATAAGCGCTTTTGTAAAATGAGAATACCATTCCATACTAATTGAATCAACCGGGTGTGTTTTCTCATATCCATTAATGCCTGCAGAAATAATAATTGCTTTATTTGCCATCTGCGGATAAGCAATAATAAAATCCATTGCAATAGCCGCACCCATAGAAAGACCCGCTATATTCACTTTTTTAAGATGAAGGCTGTCTAATAATATTTTAATTATATCCTGTGCTAATAGCGTTGTATCATTACCGTTAGTTTTGCCATGAAAGGGCAGATCAGGTGTAATTACTTTATAGTGGGTTGATAATTCTTTCACCTGGCTCTGCCACATTGTATGATCCTGTAAGCCCGCATGCAACAGAATTATAGCTTCCCCCTTCCCTACCCTCTCATAATAAACATCCATGTTACCGGCCTTAATGAAGCCGGTTTTAGCCTGCTGGGCAAAACATATGAAAGTTATATTTAGAAAAAAAGAAAGCAATACAAAAAAAACCATATGCCTTTCTTTAAGTCCATCAGAAAAATATTTATACATGTATGATGGGATTTATAAAATCATTACTGCTTATAAATAATGCCTTCTTTCATTACAAACCTTACTTCTTTCATTGCCCTGATATCCCGGAGGGGATTACCTTCTACAGCGATAATATCCGCAAGTTTACCTTTTTCTATTGACCCGATACGATCAGATAGACCCAGCAAATCGGCACCGGCAATAGTTGCAGATTGAATGGCACTCATTGCCGGCATTCCTGCTTCGGTCATGTATTCAAATTCTTTAAAGTTCTTTCCATGCATAAATACACCCGCATCTGTTCCGAAAGCGATCTTTACACCCGCTTTATATGCTTTTGCAAAAGTAGCCTGTATTTTAGGACCTGTTTCCAGGGCTTTTTTTGTAACTACCGGTGGATAATAGCCCGGTATCATTGCAGAATCTGCCACTGATTTACCTGCTGTTATTGTAGGTACAAAATAAGTACCGTGCTGTTTCATTAAAGCAATTACTTCATCATCCATGAATGTTCCGTGTTCAATAGAAGTAACACCGGCACGTATGGCTCGTTTCATTCCTTCCGCACCATGTGCATGGGCTGCTACCTTATAACCATAATCTTTTGCAGTGGTAACCACTGCTTTTATTTCTTCCTCTGTAAAATGTGCGCCATACCCATCCTTCGCATTGCTTAATACCCCACCCGTTGCTGTTATCTTAATTAGATCTGACCCTTCTTTATATCGCTGGCGTACTGCCTTTATTGCTTCATCTACACCGTTGATCACACCTTCTTTCGCTTCCGGGTCACCAATTAATTCGCGGTTCATACCATTAGTAGGATCGGCATGACCCCCGGTTGTAGCAATACTCTTACCTGCCGCAATGATACGCGGCCCTTTTAAATATCCTGCATTGATTGCATTACGTAAAGCAAGTGTAGTGGTGCCACCGAGATCCCTTACTGTAGTAAAGCCTGCAAACAGTGTCCTTTCTGCATATCCCACTGACCGGAAAGCAAAATCTTCCGGGTTTAAAATAAAACCTTCGAAATACCTGTTGCGGTTAGTTTCACCAGAAAGATGAACATGGGCATCAATCAAACCAGGCATTACAGTCCTGTTTTTGAGATCAACAATTTTGGTACTATCTGAAGGCACCGTATAACCTTTCCTGATATCTGTGATCTTGTTTTCTTCAATAACAATAGTTACTTCTGTTATTATATTTTTTGAAATGCCATCAATTAGATTTCCGCAATAAATATATGTTGATTGTGAAAAAGAAGTAGATGCATTTAATAAGATTAAAATAAAGTAAATAAATTTAATCATAATTTTAAAAGTTTATGATCAAGATAATAACTAATTTATGGATATCAAATTAATCTGAAAGTCTTTGTTAACTTAAATTTTTTTGCCGCAAAACTATAAATTTGAAGTTACTCTTTGCTTTATTCAGCCATATAAAAATCACTGAAAACAATTGATTTAATATTTACTGATCATCAGGGTTAATGAACCATATAACTTAAAAATTTACCGTTGTTATAAAGTTTTTGGCATCTAAATTTTCAAATAGTACATTGTTATATGAATAAAACTTTCCAGCTTTTCTTCTTATTCTATTTTTATACCATTACCGCCTTTGGAAATCCGGCAGATACTATCATACCAAAAAAAAAATACTTTACTAAATCGTTAGATGGGGCTTCCCTTTTAATTGATGGAATACCTTCAGAAGAAGCATGGAACAAAGTAGAATGGGGTACTGATTTTATTCAAAATCAGCCTCATGAAGGAAAGGCACCTTCCCAACTCACAAACTTCAAGATTTTGTATGATGATAAATTCCTTTACGTAGCATATGATTGCCAGGATCTGTCTCCTGATTCTATCAGTAAAAGAATGGGCAGGCGCGATGAATTCCCGGGTGACTGGATAGAAATTAATCTGGATAGTTATCATGATAAGCGCACCGCCTTCTCATTTACACTATCGGCATCGGGTGTACGCAGTGATGAATTTGCTTCCAGTGACGGCAGAAACTGGGATGCAAACTGGAATGCAATCTGGTTTGGTAAAACAAACATAAACAAGACTGGATGGACGGGAGAATTAAAAATACCATTAAGCCAGCTACGATATGGAAATGAAAAGGAAAAAGTCTGGGGCTTTCAGGTATCAAGGCGGATTTTCCGTAAGGAAGAGCGGTCTAACTGGCAATTTATTCCACAAAGTTCTGGTGTGTGGATGAGCCGCTTTGGTGAGCTTCATGGTTTAAATGATATTCCTGTTCACAGGCAGATAGAAATTGCACCTTACGTTACCATACAGGCCGATAAATATAAAAAAGAACCCGGTAATCCATATGCAGATGGGTTTGATTCAAAACTAACTGCAGGTGTTGATGGTAAACTGGCTGTGACCAATGACCTTATACTGGATTTTACCGTTAATCCTGATTTTGGCCAGGTAGAAGCTGACCCCTCACAGGTACGCATAGACGGATTTCAGAATTTCTTTGATGAGAAAAGGCCTTTCTTTATTGAAAGCCGTAACATTTTTGAATACCAGCTTACGGGATCGGAAGCAGGTGGGGATTATGATTCCGATCTTTTGTTTTACTCCAGGAGGATCGGTAGCTCCCCTCATGGATTCCCTGATACAAAAAATAATGAATATGTAAAATATCCTCAGAATACTTCTATTTTAGGTGCTACTAAATTCAGCGGCAAAACAAAAAAAGGCTGGAGTATCGGTGTTTTAGAAAGTATAACAGGTCGTGAAGAAGCTACTATTGACAGTCTTGGCAAAAGAAGGAAAGAACTGGTGGAACCCCTGACCAGTTATTTTGTAGGCAGGCTCCAAAAAGATATCAATAGTGGCAATACAGTTATAGGGGGAATATTTACAGCAGTGAACAGGGAACATGGCCTTGATAATATACTCCACCGCAATGCATATTCTGGCGGTGTGGATTTTTTACATTATTGGAAAAACCGCAGCTGGTATATTCGGGGAAATGTTATTTATAGTAATGTAAACGGCACTAAGGAAGCAATATTAAATACGCAGACAGGTTTTGAACACCTGTTCCAACGGCCCGATGCAAAAGAAGTAACGGTTGACCCTAATCGAACTTCCATGACCGGTACAGGTGGCACTTTTCGTTTAGGGAAGTCTGGCGGCAAGGAAGGTAAACTGGGACAGGTATTCAGATTTGAAACCGGTGTAACTATGCGTTCACCGGAACTGGAGTTAAATGATATTGGTTTCATGCTTACAGCCAATGAGATCAATCATTTTACCTGGGCCGGACTTCAATTTCAAAAGCCATTCTCATTTTTCCGGAATGCCCGGATTAATTATAATCATTGGTTGAGATGGGATTATGGAGGCCAGTTTTTATACAAACAATTTAATGTAAATAGTCATGTTACATTTAAAAATAACTGGCAAACCGGAACAGGAGTTACATGGAATCCTTTTGATGTATCCAATACTGCTTTAAGAGGAGCAGGATCAATCCGACGCCCGGATGGTGTTGGTTGGAATTATTATATTAACACTGATTCCAGAAAAAAGATATTGGCTAGTGCAAATTTGTTTAATGGCTGGGGATTTCATAATACCCAACGAACAATAAATGTGGGATTGTCTTTGTATTATGTTCCAGTTAATGCCCTTAGCATAAGCCTTGGTGCTAATTATGAATTTTACAAGCGTAAGCAAGACCAGTTTATACAAAATGTTTTATATAATGGTATCACGCGAACTGTTGTAGGCGAGGTTGAGCAAAATACGATTCGCTTTACCGGCAGGGTAAATTATAATATTACACCTGAGCTTACAGTTCAATATTATGGCCAGCCTTTTTTAACCCGGCCTGTATATAAAAACTTTGCATTTGTATCTTCTCCGCTTGCTAAAGAATACGACAGTCGGTTTACTTCTTTTTCAGCAAACCAGTTAAACTATAACAATGGTAAATATAGTGTTGATGAAAACACTGATGGCATACCTGATTACAGTTTTGGAAGACCTGATTTCAATTTTGTGCAATTCAGATCAAATTTAATTGTAAGGTGGGAATACAGGCCGGGATCTGAATTTTATTTTGTATGGGCAGATGGAAATACAGCTGATGCTTCTAATGAGCTTGATACCCCGGTATTCAGAAGTCTTTTAAATAATGCTTTTGCAGGCAATGCACGCAATAGCTTTTTAGTAAAATTGACCTATCGGTTTTTGAAATAAGGTATACAAATGATTTACCGAAAAAATGCAATACCTGGCATTGGTAACTTATCTACAAATTATTGTTCTAATAATTTCCTGGCTTCTTCTATCCAATCAGTACCAGGGGCCAGGTATTTATTCGGTTTTATTCCAACATTATCAATCCCCTGTTGCATATCCAGCCTTCGGCTTCTGGTAGTAGCTACGCGGAGTATATATGGCATACAAGCAAATGGGATTTCCCGCATGTTTGAATAATCCAATGTGCCCTGGGTATTTTCTCCCAGCAACGTAACTTTTGAACTTTGCATCGCATATAATAAAAATTGTTCAGTGGTGCTTGCACTACCCTTGTTAATTAGGATCGCTACTCTTTTCGGAAAAGGAAGAATTTTATAGGCCGAGTCAATTTCATCATCCACGATATTTACCAGCTTTCCTTTATTGCTTTCCATTTTTTGAATCATAACGGTAATGGAACGTTTACTTTCTTCCGGGATGTTTTCATCATCCAGTAATTTTTTCCAGCCTGCTATATTAACATCTGTTGACAATACATCCAATCCTATATTCCTCACCACACCTGAATAGATCAATGGCAAAAGTGAAGCATAAGAAAAATCGGATCCTCCCCCATTGTTACGTAAATCCAGTACCAGGTTAGGGGTGTTGTTTATAATATCATTATTTGCTTTTAACAATGAATCAATACGTTTAGCATTGGCAGAATTGAAAGTGGAGATCCGGATGTAAAAAGTTTTATCAGATAATTTTTTTGATGATACGGGAACATATTCATTCGTAATTGTATTTCTCACTGTGCCTTCGCGCTGCCAGTCGCCTCCGATACTGTTCTTTCCAAGGTAAAACCATTCCACTTTAGGTAAATGATTACGCATATACAACAAACCTTTTAGCAGGCTGTCGTTAACATGTTTTGCCACAAATTTGATCATGCCTTTTTTCCAGGAAGGTAATTTTGATTCAACGATTACACCTGAATAATCAAATAAAGTGTTGTGCTCCTTTACTACAGCGATCTTATAGGCTGAATCATAATTTAAAAGATATATTCCTTCTGTATTTTTAGCGCTTGCTAATGATATTAATTTATCAGGTGGATGATTTATGAATTTTCGTTGGTTTATAAAAGCAGTGTCCTGTTTACCTGCATCAAAACTGGTACTAACCTGGATATGATCATCTTTAAAGATATCCAGGTATTGTGAAATGATCAGCAGGCATTGTTCGTTATAATCATGGTTGGCGGCAAGTGATTCGAAAACAGCAGTTTTCTTTTCATATTCTGTCTTCGTCATAATAGACTGTTTATCATTGAAGCCGGCATAATTATTTTCTATAAGACCTTTAACATGCAAAAACTCTTTTTTACAATCGCAGGATTGCGCATTCGCTGATGTATTGAAGAATAATATTATTATTAAATTCTTAAACATACTTTTTAGCAAACAATATACAAAAAGAGTAGATTTTTTATTTACTAATAAATTAATTATGTTGATGAAAAATTCTATAATTTCTTATTTCGGTTATGCGTATCAGCTATTCCACCGGAGCGCCCCTGGAACAACGTTCCTTTAAGGTTATTTTATTCCAAGTGTAAAGATTTTGACATTTTCCAACGCTTCATTGTAATCTTCACTATAACTTTTTATCTTACTGTCTTAAATGAGCGCATCATTTACGAGGCAGATGTTGAATCATATTATGAATGGATATATAGAAATTCATTACATAATTAAATCATTTTTTATGCTGACCAGGGTAATGACCATCCTTCTTATTCTTTTCTCTTTTTCATCATTGGCACAGGATCCAGGACGCCTTCAATATTTTGAACAAAAGGTCAATCAATCAGAAAAAGATGGGGAGAAAATTGTTGCTTTAGCAAACCTGGCAGAATATTATTCAATTTTTAAATTAGAAGTAAAAGCAGACAGTATATTACAAAAAGCGCTATTGATTGCAGAGGTATCCAGTGATAAAGAACATATTTTAAAAATCCTTTTTGATAATAATATTACGAACCTTGATATCTGGAGCGGCACAAATGTTTTTGAACGAAGCGGTAATTTTATCCGCAAAGGTCTTCAATATGCCCAGCAACTTAACCGCAATGATTATGTAGCTCTCGCCTATATCAGGATGGCTAGCATATACAGGAAACGAAATTTATTTAATGAAGCTATTCAATATGCTACCGAAGCATTTACTGCATTAGCGGATATAGAAACTGATACTTTAAAGTGTACATTATATAATGAACTGGGTGATATATACCTGGCAAAAGGAGAAGCAGTTCCGGCGTATAAAAATTACAACAATGCTTTCCATATTGCTTACAGAGAAAAAAATGTACAACTTCAGTCTGAAGTATATCATCGTTTTTCAGAGTTGTATCGAACATTGGGTGATACATTAATGGGTAAAAAGTATTTATTACAAAGCCTCAGCTTAAATATTGAACATAATTACCTGGAAGGACAGTTTAAGGATTATATCGATCTCACCCGGTTTACGGATGAACCGGAATATATAAATAAAGCGAGTGCATTAGCTGATAAACTTGGCTCTGATAAATATAAGCTTTTAGCAAAACGGCTTTTATATTATTTATACATGGTTAAAGGTAAAAACAGCAGTTCAACTTTTAAATATCTTTTTAGTCATCCTGATCTTGTTCAATTTTTTAAAAATGCTGGATTGGCAAATTATCATTGGCAGGTAGGGAACATTTACCATTACTCCGGAAATTTTGATTCAGCCATTCATTTTTATAAACTAGCTGAAACAGAACTTACAGCATCTCATGAGCCGGGTATAAAATTAAATATTAATACGGCACTGGCTGAATCCCATTTGGAAAACGGGGATAGCAGTATGGCTAAGATTTATTTTGAAAAAACTTTTGCAATATCAAAACAAATAAACAGGCTGAGCACACTACCGGATATATGCAGGCGTTTGGGGAGTTTGCATGAAAAAAATGGAGATTATAAACTTGCCTATTATTATACGATACAGGCAGATTCAGCAGAAAAATTATTACAGGCAAATGCGGCTAAAGATAAACTGGTTTTATTGCAGGTAGACCAGGAGAATAAAAGAATGGAAAGCGATGAGCTGGAAGCCCAACTTAAAATACAGCGAAAACATAACCTGCAAATAATGGCGATCACTTTACTGATTACAGGAATTTTTGCAATGATGTTATTTGTCGGAATGTTTGCTGTTTCTAAATCAATTATCAGGATGTTAGGATATTTTGCTTTTATATCCTTGTTTGAATTTATCATCGTGTTACTGGACCATCCGATTATCGAATTTACTCATGGGGAGCCTATAAAAATCTGGGTTATAAAAATAATGCTGATTGCTTTACTTGTACCCTGCCAGCATTTTATGGAACACCGCCTTATTGGTTTTCTTCAAAGCAGGAAATTACTTCATGCAAGGCAGCGATTTTCATTGCGGAACTGGTGGCATAGCATAAAGAAACCACGGCGTGTTACAAATTCCAAATTGGAAAAAGACACAGCTGTTTTATGATACCCTTTACAAATATAAATACCGAAATTTTTCGGCATCAGTCACTCAATAAAACCTGCACATTGTTGGAGGCGGACACACCCGGGCTTTTTTTACATAGGTTTTATCACTAGCAACTGTATCACTACTGCTACTACTACTACTAAAATAAAGCATATCAACATTTTTAAAGAGCGAATCTATATTATAATATCTGGCTTTATTACTCTTTTTAAATTGAACAATAACAGTTGTCAGAGTATCATTTTCTCTGACACCAGAGATCATTTTTATACTATCTGTTCTGCACATTAAGTTATATAAAATTCTTCCATCCATATATATTTGCTGCACAGCAAATTTTTCCGGGTCCGTTTTAACATTTTTACGGAATCGCTCCGCCATATCTATTACCGATTTTTCTGGTATACTATCGAATCTGGTCAGATCAATTTGAGGACACCTGACATGATCTTCCGGGTCTATATTTGTTTTTGTTGCAAGTTTCTGACATCCTGTAGCCAAACAACAAATTATTGCAACATAAATCATTAAATTTTTCATATTAAACGTTTAAAATTAAACAATGGAATCTTCGTTAATTTGCAAGTGGTTATTTTAATAAAAAAAATTACTACCAGCTCGTTAATGTTAACTGGCAATCGGGCGGTGGAGGGCATACAGGTCGTTTTCCTTTCAGTATTGTCATTTCACTTCTGAAAAATTCATTAATATCGTAAAAACTTATCCTATCCCCTTTCATAAATTGCATAATGATGGTTTGCTTATAATTTTCGTCTGCTGCAGAGATTAGTCTTATACCGTCGGCGTTGTTCAAAAGATCTCTTAATAAAGGCCCTTCCATTGTGATGTGTTGTATAGCATTTGCAGGATCTTTAGAAACAAGATCCTTATACTGCCTGATCATTTGTTCCACTTTTTCTAATTCTAGCTCAGTAAAATTTCTTAGGTCTATTTCTTTGTTTCTTGTTTCTGTTTTATCAATATCCCTGTCATCAGATTTTTTTTTCATACCGCCATTTGTACTTTCCATGATAGTTTTATTAAAATTGAATAATGAGAAAATCTACTGCGATTAATGCAAGGCGTTACAATATATAAATAAATATTAAGATATAATAATTGTTTAAATGCATATATATGGATAAAAAAAAGGAGTGATCACCTGGAAGAATCATTCATGCGCCAATGTATAGTTTTTGGGAAGTTTATTTTGAAAACCACAGAGAACACAAAGGTGGCACAGAGATCACAGAGAGAGGCGCAGATATCTCTCTCAAAATGAAGAGTTAAGGTTTTATAAACAGAAAAAAATTAAAAACGGCTACATATTTTCATCCTTCTCTTTATCAGCTTCTTTTTTTGTTTCATCTGTATCCAAAGATTTGCCGGTTTTGTGCATTAAAGAAGAGATAGGCCCTTCCATATGTTCCTGCGGATCTGTGGTATGCAATGTGTCGGGTTCAGGCTTTAATGCAGAATCTTCTTTATTTATTTTTTCATTTTTATCGTTTGGTTGTTGTGGCATATCTGAAAATTAATTGATGAATGTAATATAGTACAAATCATTTGCCACTCTTTACATGCAGCATTGTCCAAATTTTAAATTTTAAATTTTAAAATAATTATTTAAGCCTTTCTTTAATATCCAGCCCATATTTCCTCGCATAATCTTTCGCCACATCATAGCCTGCATCCGCGTGACGTATAACTCCTATACCGGGATCATTACGTAATACACGACTTAACCTTGTTGCGGCTTCATTTGTGCCGTCAGCTACGATCACCATTCCTGCATGGATCGAGTAGCCCATCCCTACTCCACCTCCGTGATGTAAGGAAACCCATGATGCGCCACCAGCAGTGTTTACAAGTGCATTGAGGATCGGCCAGTCTGCAACAGCATCTGATCCGTCAATCATGGATTCTGTTTCGCGGTTTGGTGAGGCAACAGATCCGGTGTCCAGGTGATCCCGCCCGATAACAATTGGAGCTTTTACTTTACCTGTACGCACCAGTTCATTAAAAGCAAGACCGGCTTTTTCACGGTCTCCCTGACCAATCCAGCATATACGCGCAGGCAAGCCCTGGAAAGCGATCTTTTCCTGTGCAAGTTTTATCCAGCGGTGCATATTTACATTGTTTGGAAAAAGCTCCATCATAACGTTATCGGTTACATGAATATCTTCGGGGTCACCACTGAGCGCTGCCCATCGGAAAGGGCCCTTGCCTTCACAAAATAATGGGCGGATATACGCTGGTACAAATCCCGGGAAACCAAAATATTTTTTTGCTTCGTTTTCCTGCATACCATGTTTGGTTGCATGCTCATGTGCCCGTGCGCGGATATTATTGCCATAATCAAAAGTGATGGCGCCCATAGATTGAAGTTGCAGCATCAGCTCCACATGCAGTTTCATAGTATCATAACTCATATTTACATATTCATCCGGGTTGTGTACGCGCAAATGATCTGCCTCATAATCCTCCAGCCCTTCCGGTATATAACCAATCAATGGATCGTGTGCAGAGGTTTGATCTGTTAATGTATCGGGAACTATATTTCGTTTTATTAATTGCTTTAGCAAAGCAACTGCATTACATTCAACACCTATACTCAAAGCTTCACCGGCTTTTTTAGCCCGCAGGGCTTCATCAATGGCTTCATCAATGACACATATTTTTTTATCCAGGTATTTTGTTTCCAGGCGTTTATCAATCCGCCACCCCGCAACTTCCGCAATCAGTGCAACTCCACCATTCATAGTGATGGCGAGTGGCTGTGCTCCTCCCATGCCCCCAAGCCCCGCCGTTACGTTCAATGTATTTTTTAACGTGCCACCAAAATGCTTATTGGCTGCTGCTGCATATGTTTCATAAGTTCCCTGCACAATTCCCTGGCTGCCAATGTAGATCCATGAACCGGCTGTCATTTGTCCATACATCATCAGGCCTTTTTTTTCAAGCTCATCAAAATGTTCCCATGTGGCCCATCTGGGCACCAGTTGTGAATTGGAAAGAAGTATGCGTGGTGCATCCTTATGCGTTTTGAGCATAGCAACAGGCTTGCCGGATTGAATGAGTAAAGTCTCATCATCTTCAAGTTCCTTTAATGCTTTTATGATCAGGTCAAGCGATTCAATGTTGCGTGCTGCTTTTCCACGTCCACCATAAACGATAAGTTCTTCCGGTCGTTCTGCTACATTTGGGTCAAGGTTATTGAGAAGCATACGAAGAGCGGCTTCCTGTATCCACCCTTTGCAGGTAAGTGTTGTACCTGTAGGTGTTTTATATTTTATGTAGTCGTATGCTGGTTTTGTATTAGCTGACATAGTTAATTTCATTATAAGAGTTGTATAAATTCTGTTTTATTTTTATCATGATTTCTTTTCGTCCTTCTGCTTGTTTAGATATAGGGACAGGATGACAACCAAATTACCCGTAGATAACAGCTTTTATAACTTATACGTTCTAATAAATTCAATACTCTTTACCATATCATAATGCAATATCCTGTCTGCATTGTTGAATGAGACTTCTTTTCTAAAAGCAGTAATGATCTCTTCCAGTATCAGGGAAGTTTTTAACGGACGCCGGTATTCTAAAGCCTGTACAGCTGTAAGTAATTCTATTGCTAATACCTTTTCTATATTAACAGTAATTCTCAAACATTTTGTGGCGGCATTCGCACCCATACTTACATGATCTTCCTGGTTATTCGATGATGGAATTGTATCTACACTTGCCGGTGTACACAATTGTTTGTTTTCACTAACTATACTGGCAGCTGTATATTGCGGGATCATTAATCCGGAATGCAATCCCGGCTCTTTTACCAAAAAAATTGGAAGTCCACGGAGCCCGCTAATGAGCTGGTACGTTCTTCTTTCACTGATACTGCCCAACTCACTTAATGCAATAGATAAAAAATCAAGTCCTAACGCTAACGGCTGACCGTGAAAATTACCACCACTTAACACCAGGTCTTCGTCTGGAAAAACGTTTGGGTTATCAGTAACAGAATTAATTTCCTGAATAAATATATTCTGTACATAACTGATTGTTTCAATTGTCGCCCCATGCACCTGGGGTATACAACGAAATGAATATGGATCCTGTACCTGTGATTTCTCCTGTTCTGATATCTGGCTTCCTGCGAGTAATGATCGTAATTCAGCTGCTGTATCAACCTGGCCTTTATGTGGCCGCAATGCATGAATATTTTTATTCAAAGGATCTACACAACAATCAAATGCATCATAGCTTATGGCAGAGATTGTATTTGCCCATTTTATCAATCTTTCAGCCTGTATTAAAATATACAATCCATAAGCACTCATGAACTGTGTGCCATTGATCAATGCAAGTCCTTCTTTACTTTTTAATTTTAAAGGTTCCCAGCCAAGCATATTCAAAACTGTCATTGACTGTTGCTTTGCACCTTTAAATGTTACTTCTCCCAGGCCGAGTAATGGCAAACTAAGGTGACTTAGTGGCGCAAGGTCTCCTGAGGCACCTAATGAACCCTGCGAATAAATAACAGGTAACACATCATTATTGTACATTTCTGTCAGCCTTTTTACTGTTTCAATAGTAACCCCGGAATTACCGTAGCTGATCGATTTTATTTTAAGTGCAATCATCAGTTTCACGATATGCCGGGGTACTTCTTCACCCAACCCGCATGCATGAGACTGTAATAGATTTTTTTGTAGCTCTTCAAGTTGCTTTTCATCAATCTGTACGTTTTGCAAAAACCCAAAACCAGTATTTACACCATATATCAATGTATCTGATTGACGGATTTTTTTATCCAGATATTGCCTGCATTTTATTATCTGTTCATGTGCAGAGAAAGTGATTGAAATCATTTGGTCATATTCAAGCAGATTTTTAATTTGCTTGAAATCTGTATGGTTTCTATCCAAAGGGAGATAATTATAATTCATTTTTGGTGCGGGTAATTTTTTTTTAACTTGTTCAAAAGTAAGGAAATATAGATTTGATGATTATAGGTATTTGTTTAATTTATAAAATGTAGCATTCGTTACTAAATGTTGAAAGCCACAAACATTATGAAAAAAATTTTAATATTATCAGTATTGGTTTTAATAGCAGTTACTGTGTTTTCTCAAACTATTACAGAAGTAACCAGTGGTAACAAAGCATCCCTTCGTGGATTGAGTGTAGTAGATGACAATACGATCTGGGTAAGTGGCTCGGGTGGAACTGTGGGAAGATCTGTTGATGCCGGCAAAACGTGGAAATGGATGATTGTAAAAGGATTTGAAAAAAATGATTTTCGTGATATAGAAGCTTTTGATGGAATGACAGCTGTAATAATGGGAATTTCAGACCCCGCTTACATTTTAAGAACAGTAGATGGCGGCGAGAACTGGAAAGTGGTTTTTGAAAATACAACTAGGGGAATGTTTTTGGATGCCATGGAATTTTGGAATGAACAAAGTGGTATCGTAATAGGTGACCCTATAGCTAATAAATTTTTTATTGCGCGAACATTTGATGGAGGAATGACCTGGCAGGATATCCCAAAAGAAAATTACCCCCGTGCTGATAGTGGTGAAGCCTGCTTTGCATCAAGCGGGACAAATGTTCGCAAACTTACCAATGATGAAGCAGTGTTTATTACAGGTGGTTTGAAATCAAATCTTATCAGGAGGAATCATAAGATAATGCTTCCCATTCTGCAGGGAACAGAATCAACTGGTGCTAATTCTATTGCGGTTAAAAATTTTAAAACAATGATGATTGTTGGTGGTGATTTTAATCATAAAGACTCAATAAACAAAAATTGTTTTATTACAAAAAATGCAGGTAAATCCTGGATAGCTCCCATAGATCCACCAAATGGTTACAGGAGTTGTGTGGAATATATTGCAAAAAAAAAATGGGTTACCTGTGGACTTAACGGTGTTGATTACACGATAGATAATGGTAAAACTTTTACATGGATCAATAAGGATAGCTATCATGTTTGCCGGAAGGCAAAGAAAGGTAAATCAGTTTATTTTGCAGGAGGTGGAGGTAGAATTGGTAAACTGGTTTTATAAAGAAATGACATTTATGTATTAGCACTTCAATTAAACCTGCACCTCTCATTAATTCATGGCACTTTTTTTGTAAAGTGTGGGACACCTATAGATGTGGGACACTTATTTTTCCAGCCCGAAAGCCACTTTTATTTTTATATAATCTTTTATTGCAGCGTTATAAACTTCCTTTTCCTGGTATTTTACAGTAATGTTTTTATTTAAATTTTTCGTATCTGCTAAAATATCTGAACCCTCAAAATAATCCATCCACCATATCTTCTCTGTTTTACCTGATTTATCTTTTACCTGGAAGTATGTGAATTCACCCGGAACTACCTTAATCAGTATGGCTGATAAAGTCATAATGTCTTTTGTTACTTTGATCTCAGTCTTAGTCTCAAGCAATGATCTGTTATTGGCAAATAATTTTATAAATTCAGGGCATACAACAGCCAGCTTAATACCAAGCTCCTGCCCAAAATCCTTCATTTTATCTGATTCTGCTATATCAAAACCATAAATGTCTTCAATAGCCTGGGCATGGCTTGAAAAAACCGGTACAACAGCCATACCTAATTCCACTTCAAGATCTTCCTTTTTGAGATTACTGAAATCTTTTTTCTTTAATTCTTCACATGCCTCAAGAGCCATCACTTTCATTAAACTGTCTTTTTGTTTCTGGGACTGGCTTAATGCAATATTGTAACTCAGGCAAAAACCTAAAAAAATAATAATGATCTTTTTCATATTTATTTATTTCGCGAAACTGATATTAATTATCAGATCTACTTTTAATTTTTTAATTAAGACTCCTGAAATCTACAGGAACCAATTTACTTACACCAGCTTCCTGCATTGTAACACCGTATATAACATCCACTGCATTCATGGTCATTTTATTGTGGGTAACAATAATGAACTGTGAGTTTTCGCTGAATTGTTTAATCATGTTTGTGAATTTCCCTACGTTAGCATCATCCAGCGGTGCATCTACTTCATCAAGGATACAAAACGGTGCAGGCTTTATCAGGTATATCGCAAATAATAAGGCGGTTGCTGTTAAAGTT
>Ga0136634_10000564_pt1 | contig 15766 bp, 16 predicted proteins | sample AntDrymUQ8332106_2_FD_104654 | JGI IMG/M metagenome (GOLD analysis project Ga0136634, IMG submission 104654) | Polar desert sand microbial communities from Dry Valleys, Antarctica - metaG UQ833 (21.06) | ecosystem: Environmental > Terrestrial > Soil > Desert | place: Antarctica: Dry Valley... | reverse complement strand
GTCGTCGTACCGCTCGAGATAGACGTCCTGGTCGCTGGTCGTGAAGCCGCCCTCCCGCATCTTGAACGGACCGTTGCCGATCGGGTTGGTGCCGAAGGCGGCGAGGTCCTCGAGGCCGCTCTCGGGCATCGGCGCGAACGCAGTCGAGGCGAGGATGTACGGCAGCAGGGCGTTGGGCGCACTCAGAGTGACCTCGAGCGTCGTCTCGTCGACGACGGTGACCCCGGACAGTGACTCCGCCGGCTCGGTGCCCTCGGCGGGGTTCAGCTCCGCGTAGCCCTGGAAGTTCGCGAACAGGTAGTTGCCGGAGAGCGCGTTCGCCCCCAGCGCCGTCGCGTTCCAGGAGTCGGCGAAGGACTGTGCCGTGACCGGCGTGCCGTCGTGGAAGGTCCAGTCAGGCTTGATGGTGATCGTCCAGGTCTGCTGATCCTCGGACTCGATCGACTCGGCGACCATCATCTGCAACTCGCCCGTGCCGGGCTCGGTCTGCGTCAGCGGCGTCCACAGCGCGTAGTCGACATAGCTGCCGCCGGTGGCCCCCGGCGTGAAGCTCTGCACGAAGAAGCTGGGCAGGCCGACGATGTACGAGCCGGTGCCCTCCGCTGCGGCCGCACCATCGGAGGGGCTGTCCTCGGGACTCTCGGCCTCGCCGCCGCACGCGGCAAGGACAAGCGCGGTCACCGTCCCGATCGAGGCCGCGGCGACGCGCCGGCGCGCCCGCCTCGCGCCTGCCCGGGGGCTCGTACGGCCTGCGATTCTGTCAGGGCTGGAGAAGACCATGGCGCCTCCTGGGTCGATACGTCTCGTTGAGTGGGCCGTCGCCCGGTCCCCCCGCGCGCCGCTTGATGTCGGCGACCTCGCCTTGCCTGGCATCTGGCGTCGATCAGGTAAGCCCGATGATCATGGCAGCCGACGCGCCATGGTCCCGTGACGGCGGCGGCGTGGACATCATCGAGCCCGCCACATTGACGGTCGGCGGCTTGTCGCGGACGACAGCGTACTAAGGGCACCCTTCCTTGTGACTTCCGACAAGCCTTGGCCGTGTTACGACCCGTCGCTGGGCGTCCGTCTCCGCTGCCGCGAAAGGTGGTCGGCTGTCGCCACGAGCGCGCCGTACTGCGTCGCCACCAGCGATCTGATCGGGATGGGCACGGCGGGGCTCGCCGCGTCGGCTGCCGCGATGAACTCTTCGAAGCGCCTCGCCAGGATCGCCTGCTGCGCACGGATCGCGGGGGTGGCGTTGCCGATCGCGAGCTCGCCGTCGAGTGCGCGGAGCAGCATGCCCGGGAAGCGCAGCCGGAAGCTGTGCAGGATGTTGGTCATCGAAGCCACCTCGGCCACGGTCGCAGCTCGCGCGGACGACTCCTCCTCGGCACGCTTCGCCGTCTCCCGCGCCGCCTCTGGCATACCGGGCGCGAAGTAGCGGCTCGCCCGCAGGTAGGGCGAGTCACTCAGCCGGTCATCCTTCAAACCCTCCAGCACGCCGAGCATCAGGGTGCCGATCTCGGCGAAGCCTTCGGCCTGCGTTCGGAGCGCATCGGCGTACGACGTTGTGGTCGGCGTGGTGTCGCCGGCCGTGTCGTCGGTCCAGTACGGCAGCTCGCTCACCAGCGTCAGCGTGCCGTGCCGCCGGGCGTACGCGGCGCTCGTGTTGCCGCCGAGCTTGTCGGCGCGCAGCTCGCCGTGTGCCTCCTGGAAGTCGTAGAGGCGCTCGATGTCGAGCATCTCGAAGATGCCGTCGGCGAAGCGTTCGAGCCAGGGCGCCTCCGGCTCGCCGCGGTCCAGCGAGAGACCGAGCCGCTCGGGGATCTCCTGCAGGATCGGGTGCAGCGCGGGCTCGGGCCGGGTGAGGTAGTAGTAGGCGCCGCCGGTCTCGCTGTTGTGCAGCGAGCAGAGCAGCGCGGGCCGGTGCTCGTCGATGAGCCGCAGCACGGCCAGTGTCTCGGGCAAGATCTTGTCGAAGTACGCCTCCTTGTAGGAGAACGGGAAGGTCCACTCGACCTGCTCGTCACCCGCCGGGCGGTAGAACTGCCGCGCGTACAGCTCGCGCGTGAACGGGCCCTTGAGCCAGCCTTCGTTGAGCCGCAGGCCGTCCGGGTCGATGCAGGCCACGATGTGCCAGCGATGGCCGAGACGGGCCCGGAGCGCAGGGTCCTCGCAGAGCCGCCTGGCCAGGTGCAGGCTGGTGAGCCCGCCGATCGGCTCGTTGGGGTGCGGCAGGCCGATGACGACGGCCTCGGCGGTCGCCGGGTCCGGGACATCGCTATCCGGGACGTCGTCGATCGTGAGGCCGAGGATCGGGTCGCCGAGCGAGGAGGTGCCCACGCGGCGTACGCGGGCGACGTCGCCATGCTCGGCGCCAAGGCGGGTGAGCTCCGCCGCCATCTCGTCGACCGTGGCGAAAACCTCGATGTCCGGCACGGACGCGAGCTCGTCCTCCAGCCAACTCTCCAGCACGAGCTGTCCCTTCGCCGCGCGATCTCAGACGTTTGGCGATGGCCCGGCGTCGTCGCCCGGCCCCCGGTGGCCCATCATGACCAACGAGCGGACGGGCGAACAGGGCTCGCCGTACAGCCGCTGAACGGCTCTTTGTCACGCCCGACAAGGCTGGCGCCACACCCGTACGCTGGGGGCGTGCTGATCGGGAGCTCCGCGGGCCAGCCCGCGCCGAGGCGAGGCCTCCGCTGACCCCCGTCGGAAGCGTCCCGACCTCGACGGTCGTGGTGCCCGTCCCGCCCCCGCCGGGTGTCGCCGCACGAACGCTCGCCGAGGTCGTCGACACGCTCGGTCCCCACGCCTTGCGCGTGGTCGCCAACGCCGGGCAGTTGCGGCGCGAAGTCGGGGAGCCCGTCGTGCACGGCCCTGGCGAGCCGGTTGCCGCCGTGGCGTCGGGTCTGCTGCTGATGACCGGTGGCCGGATGTCCGTGCCGGAGTCGGTCGAGGCAGTCCGCGCCGCCGGACTGGGAGGCTACTGCGCGGTGGTGGTCAAGGCGTTCGGCGACGACCTCACCGAGCTCGTGCGTGCCGCAACCGACGCCGGCCTTGCCCTGCTGACGACGCCCGACGAGATGGCCTGGCGGCACCTTGACGCGCTCGTCACAGCGACGAGGTCGGTCGTGGTCGGTGCCGACGACGACCGGTTCGCGTCGGTCGGGCTCGGTGACCTGTTCGCCCTCGCCAACGCGATCGCCTCCTCGGTCGGCGGGGCCGTCACGATCGAGGAGCCGACCGGCCGGATGCTCGCGTACTCCAACCTGCCGCACCACGAGATCGACGAGATCCGGAGGTTCGCGATCCTGGGTCGGCAGACGCCGGAGCGTCCGACGAACCACGCGGAGTACCAGGCCGTGCTGTCCGCGGACAGCCCGGTGCGGTTCGCCAGCCAGTCCGCCGACTACGCGGCGCGGATGGCGGTCGCCGTGCGCGCCGGAGCCCAGGCGCTCGGTGTGATCTGGGTTCTCACCGACCGCCCGCCGCTGGCACCTGGGGCCGAGGTGGTGCTGGCCGACGCGGCGCGGGCGACCGCTCTGCACCTGCTGCGAGCGCGCGGCCAGCGCGACCCCGAGCGATGGCACCGGACCGAGTCGTTGCGGCTGCTCATCGACGGCGGCATCCATCAGCAGCCGGCATCGGTCCAGCTGGGCCTGCGCATCGACGCCCCGACCTTCGTCCTCGCGATCGCGCCCGCGGACGCCGCGGCCGAGCCTGCCCTGGCCGCGGCCCGGATCATCGACCTCGTCACGCTCTACTGCGAGTCATGGCACTCGAGCGCGCTCTGCGTCGCCGACACCGGGGTGGTGTACGCGCTGCTGCCGGCCGAGACCACGGGCGCACCACCTGCCCGGCTCATGCGCCTCGCCAACGACCTCGCCGGATCGATCCGCCGCTCGGCCCGCCTCGACGTGCTCGTCGCGGTGAGCTCGCTCGCCGAGACCCTGGCCGATGTGCCCGCCCGGCGCCAGCTCGCCGACCGGGTCCTGGAGGTCCTTGCCGAGCGCTTCGCGGCCGGTCCCGCCGCTGCCGGCTCGGGCGTCGCGAGTGTCGAGGACGTGCACGGCGAGGTCGTGCTCCGCGCCATCGCCGAGAAGGGAGCCGCGTCGGGCGACCTCCTGCTCCCACCGGTCCGGGCGATGGTCGCTCACGATGCCGAGCACGGGACCGCGTACGTCCGGACGGTCCTCGCCTATCTCGGGTCGTTCCGCGACGTCGCCCGCGCCGCCGCCGCCTTGGACATCCACGAGAACACGATGCGCTACCGGGTCCGCCGCGCCCAAATGCTGTTCGGCCTCGACCTCGACGACCCCGACCGCCTGCTCGCCGCGTGGCTCCAGCTCCGCCTGCTCCAGCTCACCCCCCGCCGCTGACCGCTGACCGCCCCCCCGCCCCCCCGCCCAGGGGTCGCGCCACCCGCCGTTGACCACGTATCGGGGGCTGCGTGTGCCTTTACGTGGCGCAGACGCCATGTGAGAGCTCACGTGGCCGCGTATCGGCCCGGCTCCGCGACCACCTCGCACACGACCACCTCGCGCACGACCGGATCGGATGAGCCCGATGGCGTACGAGTCGGGAGCGCCGTGTGTCGGTCGCGACAACTCGATCCAGCCTCATCGGGCGACCGCGACGATGTAGCGCGATCCCGGTGGTACCTACAGTTCGACCAAGAAGTCGGCGCTGCGCTCGAGCGCGGCGGTGATCCGACTGACTGGCGAGGGCAGCGGACGCGTCACGCGGCGCGTCGACGACCTGGGGCGGGGACGTCGATGCTGGAGCAACCCGAGTATCGGGTGGAGGACGTCGGCCAGATCCGGCGGCTCCTGCACGAGCACTCCTGGATGACGATCGTGAGTGCCCTCCCGCACGGGCCGGTGGTCTCACACGCGCCCGTGCTGCTCGAGCCTGCGGACACATCTGGACCTGACATCGTCGTCGTGAGTCACCTCGGCCGCGACGACGCCGCCCTGCACGAGCTCGGCGACCACGAGATCGTCCTGATCGCGCAAGGCCCCAACGGATACGTCAGCCCCACCTTCTACGCCGGCCGCCCGTACGCGCCGACCTGGAACTTCGTCGTCGTGCACCTGCATGGCCGGCCGGAGCTGCTGACGCCAGAAGAGACGTACGCCGTGCTCGACCGGAGCGTCGAGCACTACGAGGCCGCCCGCGCCGAGCGGTGGCGCCTCGACTCGGTCGCGGAGTACGCGCACCAGATCGCGCCGTACACGACCGGCTTCCGACTGACAGCGTCCCGCGTCGTCGCGAAGGCGAAACTCAGCCAGGACAAGCCGATGGTCGATCGGCTCGGCGTCGTGCGCAGCCTCGAGTCGGACGCCGTCCACGGCAACCGTGAGCTCGCGGCACAGATGTGGCAGCTCGGCGCCCTGGATGACGGCGCTCTCCCATGACCGGAGCACTCGCTTGACCGCGGTGTCCGGGGTGCGTTCGCGCGAAGAAGTGCAGTCGCCCCCGTCGTTGCTGATCCGGCGCGTACGGCTTGGCAGTGGAGGCCCGACGGTCGACGTACGCACCTCGGGCGGAGCCATCGCGCAGATCGGCGACCTGACCCCAGGAACCCGAGAGTCGACGATCGACGGCACCGGCGCCACGCTGCTGCCCGGCTTCGTGGACGGTCACCTCCACATGGTCCAGTGGGCCACCAGCCGATCGCACATCGACGTCGGCGCGGCGCGGTCGGCACGGCACGCGGTCCAACTCCTCGTCGCCGCCGTGAGCGACCGAGCCGAGCGCACGACGGTCCTCGTGGCGTACGGCTTCCGCGACGGACTCTGGACCGAGCCGCCGCACAAGGACCTGCTGGAGGCCGCGCTGCCGGGCCGCGCTCTCGCGATCATGAGCCAGGACCTGCACGCGATGTGGCTGAGCCCGGCCGGCCTGGCGCAGATCGGCGTGGACCACCCGACAGGCGTGCTCCGGGAGCAGGAGTGCATGGCGGCGCGCTTCGCCATCGGCGCGCTGGAGTCCGCCGGTGTCGTCGACGGCTGGGTCGTCGACGCGACCCGGGCGCTTGCGCGCGTCGGGATCACCGAGGTCATCGACTACGAGTTCGCCGACAACGCGACCGACTGGGTCAGGCGTACGGCCTCCGGCCAGGTCGCCGTCCGCGTCCGCGCCTCCGTGTGGCAGCCGTGGCTGGACGAGTCGATCGAGCGCGGGCTGCGCACGGGTGACCCGGTTGCGGACACCCGTGGACTCGTGGAGGTCGGCCCGTTCAAGCTCATCTCGGACGGGTCGCTCAACACCCGCACGGCCTACTGCTACGAGCCCTATCCCGACGCGCCCTCGCCCCAGGATGCGTACGGCCTGCAGCTCATCGCGCCGGACGAGCTCGCGGCACTGATGGCCAAGGGCGATCGGCACGGCCTGCGTCCCGCGGTGCACGCGATCGGCGACCATGCCAATGCGGTCGCCCTCGCGGCTTTCGAGCAGGTCGGCTGCGCCGGGCGGATCGAGCACGCGCAGCTCGTACGCGCGCAGGACGCGCACCGATTCGCCCGCCCGGGTCTCGTGACCTCGGTACAGCCGCAGCACGCGACGGCCGACCGCGACGTCGCGGATCATCACTGGCACGGCCGGACCGCGCAGGCCTTTCCGTACGCCGCGCTCCTGGCCGCGGGTGCGCGGCTCGAGCTCGGCTCCGACGCACCCGTCGCCGAGCCGAACCCCTGGCACGCGGTCACGGCGGCCGTCGCGCGGACCGACGACGACCGGCCGCCGTGGCACCCTGAGCAGGCGATCCCGTTGCAGGCAGCGCTGGCGGCAGCGAGCGCCGGGCGTACGGCGATCCGGCCGGGTGCGCGCGCCGACCTCGTCCTCGCGGCCGCCGACCCGGCAGATCTAGGCCTCGCGGACCTGCGGGACATTCCGGTCCTGGCAACGGTGCTGGGCGGCCTCGTGACGTACCGATCCGACGACGACACGAGGGGATGAGGCCGCCCGTGAGGACAGCGGTCAGAGGCTGGGCTCTGCTGGACCCCGACGTGCCGACGCGACCGCACGAAAGGAGGGCGTCCCTATGACGAGTGCGGTCTGGGGGCTCGGGCTCGCCGTCTTCGTCGCGACCGTCGTCGAGATGGTCGAGGCATTGACGATCGTCGTCGCGATGGGGCTGACCCGCGGCTGGAGGTCGGCGTTCGCGGGCGCGGCGGCGGCAGTCGCGGCGCTCGTCGTGTTCACCGCGGCGGCCGGCTACGCCCTCACCACCTGGCTGCCCGAGGCGGCGCTGCAACTCGTCATCGGCACGCTGCTGCTGATCTTCGGCCTGCAGTGGTTGCGGAAAGCTGTGCTCCGCTCCGCCGGCCGCAAGGGCAAGCACGACGAGGCGGAGGAGTTCCGCGAGCAGACGGCGGCAGGTCGTACGGCCGCCAGCGACAGCAGGTTCGGCATCGACTGGTTCGGCTTCGTCGTGAGTTTCAAGGGGGTGTTCCTCGAAGGCGTCGAGGTCGTGTTCATCGTCATCACGTTCGGCCTCAACGCCGACAACATGCCGGTCGCCGTGACCGGCGCCGCGATCGGAGCCGCCCTCGTGCTCACCGTCGGCTCGATCGTGCGCGGCCCGCTCACCCGCGTCCCTGAGAACACGATGAAGTTCGGCGTGGGTCTCCTGCTCGCGACGTTCGGCTCGTTCTGGGCGATCGAGGGGCTCGGCATCGTCAGCGACTCCGGTGCCAGCCTCGACTGGCCGGGCGAAGACCTCGCCCTGATCGTGCTGCTCGCGACCTGGGTCGCTGTCAGCCGCGGCCTGGTGTGGTGGCTGCGGCGAGGCGCTCCGGTCCAGCCGGTGCCCCAGGAGGTGTCGCTCTAGATGAGATTCGTCCGCGGCTTCGGCCAGTTCTGGTACGACTTCCTGGTCGGCGACGACTGGAAGATCGCCCTCGCCGTGCTCATCGTCCTCGTGCCGGGTGGCGTTCTTGTCGCGATCGGGCTCGGTGGCTCGAGCATCCTGCCGCCGCTGCTCGCCGCAGCCCTGGTCTGCTCGTTCGTGGCCGCCGTCCTCATCGACGTCCGGTCCCGCTGAGCGTACGACGGCGGAGCGTCCGAGCGATCCGACGTCCGACCCCGCTGGAGTTCTCACCCGCCTCACCCGTCAAGGCGCGTGCGAGCTACCCACAGGCCACCGCGGAGACGACATCGCTCGCCACCGGCACGCCCTCACTCAACGCGCGAGGCCGTACAACCGCTCGACGTGGATCCGCAGGACGAGGCGCTTGTCGGCGACCATGGCCGCGCGGAACTCGTCCCAGTCGGAGTGCTCTCCGGCCTGCAGGCGGTAGATCTCCACGAGCTCGTCCGCGGTCGCGTCGCCTGGAGCGGCAGCGACGGGGCCAAGCTCGGCGCTGCCTTCCGCGACGGCGTACGACCAGCCCTTGTTCGCCGCGACATGGATCGACACGCGCGGGTCCCGACGCAGGTTCGCGGTCTTGGCGCGGCCGTCCGTCACCGACGCGCGGATCAGGGTGATGCCCGGGTCGGACACGTACGCGACGGTCGACAGCTGCGGCCGCCCATCGCGCTTCAGCGTCGCGACCACGCCGAGCCGCCCACCCGCCACGATCGCCCGCAATGCCGCGTCGCTGCTCATCGGTGCCCTTTCGTACGCCCCTGCCGCGGCCTCCTGCGGCCGTCACATGCCGAACCTATGGGAGGCCCGACCGGTGCGCCACGGGCCGTTCGAGCCAGCCCTCCGACAGCAGCCCGCGACACCCATACGTCAACAGCCCTCCACAGCCAGCCCTCCACAGCCAGCCCTCCACAGCCAGCCCTGGACGCCTAGCCGTCGACGGGCGCTGACAGCTCCACCAGCTTCGTCACGGTGCGCCAGTTGCGCGCGGTGGCGACCAACTTGAGTTGCTTCTTGCTGACCGCTTCGGCGAGCTTGGATCGCCCGATTCCGTACGTGCAGTGCAGCTGGAGCTCGCGCGTGCCGACGACCAGCGCCTCCTGGCCGGTGACCAGCCGTTCGAGTGATCGCACCTCCGCCGCGGTCAGCTTTCTCGACAGGAAGACCACGAGCCGCTTGCTCGGGTCGGCGGCCGGGAACTGGTCGTCCGCGACGAGACGCACGAGGTCGTCGTGCGTGCGGTCGAGCACGTCGATGTCGAACCCGAGCTCCTTCTTGATGACCGCGGCCAGCTCCGCGCTCACCGCGGTCGGCGCGTTGTCGCGGTGGAAGACGACGTTGCCGCTCTGCAGGTAGGTCGTCACGTCCTCGCACCCGAGTGCGTCATAGGCCTCGCGCAGCCACTTCATCGGCACCTTGTGATGCCCGCCGACATTGATCCCACGCAGAAGATTGACCTGTCGCGGTGTCCCTGCAGCCATGTCGCTCCTCGGCGGACCCTGATCGTGGGGCGTTCCTGATCTCGATACGCCGTACACAGTCCCTGCGTGTTGCACTTCCCGGTTATGGGGTTACGGTCAACAGATGGACGCAACACTGTGGATCGCAGTGGTCGTCGTTGTCGCGCTCTTGATCGGCGTCACACTGGTCTACCGACGGCGGGGCGCCGGCAACTCGTCCGACATCGACCGGCGTCATGCCAGCCAAGCCGAGGCAAACGCCTACCACAAGGGCATCAGCGGCGGCAACTACGGCGGGGGCGGCGGCTGACCGTGCAGGGCCGACAGAGCCGAAGTCGCCCGGGCCGCTCTTCACCCGAGCTGACCCACTACCGCCCGAGTAGGTCGGCCCCGAATCGGAACGATCGTCTTCACGAATTCGACTATCTGCCTGACCGAGTCGGGCGCTGAAGGTTCGTCCTCGGCGGACCCTGATCATGCGGCGGCGCTCAGCGCGACCCGTGTCAGCCCATGCTCTTCGAGCCGTCCAGCGCCTCGCGGATGATGTCGGCGTGACCGGCGTGCTGGGACGTCTCGGCGATGAGGTGCAGGAGCACCCGGCGAGCCGACCACGACGCTCCGGGCTCGAACCACGGCGCCACCGGCAGGGCGTGGGCCGCGTCGAGATCAGGCAGCGAGGCCACCAGCTCGTCCGTGCGGCGAGCCACCTTCTCGTAGTCCGCGAGCACGCCGCTCAGCGTCTCGTCCGGCAGCAGCTGGAACCTGGCCTGCCACGCCTCGGTGTCCCAGTCACCGTCGCCGCTGTCGCCGCCGCCACCCATGGTGTCCGGGCCGCTGAGGATGAAGTCAGCCCACCCGTATTCCGTCTCGGCAACGTGCTTGATCAACCCGCCGAGGGAGAGCTCGCTCGCTGTCGTACGCATGCGGGCCTGCTCGTCGTTCAGGTCGCGGGCCGTGTGGCGCAGGAAGTACCTGTGCTTTTCCAGCGTCTCGAGGATGTCGGCTCGCTCGCGCGTCAGGGTCGTGTTCTCGGTTGTCATCGGATCCACCCGTCTGTCGTACGTCTGTGCTGTCGACTGCAACGCTATGACCACTTGAGGTCAGTTTCCGTCCTCAACTCCGAGGTCGATCGCGGGTCCGGGCCAATGGTTTGGCGGCTTGAGAGCTGACGGGACGCGAGTCCGCTCGTCGCCCGTCGCGGAGTCGAGCTGCGACTGGGTGAGGAAGAGGCTCGTCGAAAGGTCGGTCCCGCTGAGGTCGGCATCTCGGAGATCAGCCCCGATGAGATCCGCCGCGCGCAGGTCGGCACCGGTCAGGTCCGCGGCGATCAGGAGCGCTCCGCGCAGGTCCGCGCCACGGAGGTCTGCCTCCCGCAGCTGCGCGCCGACCAGGTCGGCGCCGGCGCGGATGGGCCGAGGGACGGCGCGCGTCCTCGCTCGTACGACGTCAGCTCGCACCAGCTCACTCGCCCGCGCCAGCAAGGCATGGACCCGGTGGCGGTGCTCCGCGAGATCGAGTGCCAGCAACGCTTCGGGCGCGCCCTGCGTGAGCCGCGCGGTCTGGTTGAGCGCGGCGACCACCTCCGCCCGGAGCGGCGTCGCCGCGGGCATTTCCCTCGCCTGCGTCAGGTGCCAGAGCAGCTCGTGCAGCTGGCGCATGACGGCGAACACGTCGAACATCTGCGCCGCCGTCTCGGGTGCCTCGCGCCAGCCGACGCCGGCGTACGTCCCCTGCGCGACGTGCTGGCCCGCGCCGAAGCAGTCGTACGCCGCGCAGCCCTTGAAGCCTGCCGGCCTGAGCGTGGTGTGGATCCCGCAGCGGAAGTCGGTCCGCAGGTTCGGGCAGGGCTGACCGGCGGCCTTGTCGATCGCGAAGTCCGCCGAAGCCCCGAACGCGTGGGCGACGCAGCACAGACCGAAGCAGCTCGCACAGTCCGCCTGCAGGCGCAACAGCGGGCGACTCTCCGCGCGTGGCGCAGCGGTCTGAGCGCGATCCGACATGGCCTCGTCGACCTCCGAGTGAGAAACGATCACGGAGATCATCCCGCGATGACGACTCGCGCTCCGACCATCTCGTAGGTGTTTCTGGCGCGACGGTCGCGGGTGGCGAGTGTCGCGTCGTGCTCAAGGGCGGCGAGTGCCACGAGCGCGTCGTACACCGCGCCGCCGGCGATCCCGAGCTTGGCGAGCAGCCGCGGGACGTGCCGCGCCGACTCGGCGCTGAGCACCAGCGGAGAGGCGAAACGCTCCTCGATCAGCCGCGCAGCTTCGGCGGGCGCCACCCGTAGGTCTCCTGGGAGTCGAGTGAGCACGGAGTAGGTCTCAACCAGGGCGTGACCGCTGAGCGCCACGTCGTGCCCGCGCCACCATCGAACGATGTCGCCGTGCTCGCGATGCGACTGGACGAGCAACGGGATCGCGACGCTGGTGTCGAGTGCGGTGGGGGTCACCGTCGCCCGAGGTCGATCAGATCGAAGACAGTGGTGTCGTCGATGACCGTCTCGCCCGCGACCACCAGCACGCCGTCCTCCTCGATCAACCGCGCGGTGCGACCGGCGGGAACGAGCTGAAGCCCCGCGCCGTACTGAGATATGTCGACAGTCGAACCGGTGGTGAGGCCGAGGGCGTCGCGCAACGCCTTGGGCACGACGATCCTCCCGACGGCGTCCATGGTCGCTTCCATTGGAACAACGCTACCAGTCACATCCCAGTCGCTGCTGCGGTGGCCACCACCGGGACGTCCTGGTCGAACTGCGTGCGGTAGAGCTCCTCGTACCGTCCCGAGGCAGCGAGCAGCTCGCTGTGCGACCCGCGCTCGACGATGCGGCCATCCTCGACGACGAGGATGAGGTCGGCTGCGCGGATTGTCGAGAGCCGGTGCGCGATGACCACTGCCGTGCGGCCGGCGAGTGCCTCCGACAGCGCGGCCTGCACGGCCGACTCCGATGTCGAGTCCAGGTGGGCGGTGGCTTCGTCGAGGATCACCACGCGGGGCTGGGCAAGAAGCAGCCGGGCGATGGTGAGGCGCTGGCGCTCGCCGCCTGAGAGCCGGTAACCCCGCTCGCCGACGACCGTCTCGAGCCCGTCGGGCAGCGACGCGATGAGGTCGGCCAGGCGAGCCCGACGCAACACCTCCCAGATCTGTTCCTCGGTCGCCTCGGGCGCGGCCAGCATGAGGTTGGCTCGGATCGACTCGTGGAAGAGGTGGCCGTCCTGAGTCACCATGCCGACGGTCGCGCGGATCGTGTCGAACGAGAGCTCCCGGACGTCGACGCCGCCAAGGCGCACGGCGCCTGCATCGACGTCGTACAACCGGGGCAGCAACGAGGCGATCGTCGACTTGCCGGCACCCGACGACCCCACGATCGCGACGACCTGCCCGGGCTCGGCGCGGAACGACACCCCGTGCAGGACCTCGACGCCGCCGCGCGTGTCCAGCTTGGCGACCTCTTCGAGCGAGGCCAGCGACACCGTGTCGGCAGCGGGGTAGGCGAAGCGTACGGAGTCGAACTCGACCGCCACCGGCCCGTCCGGGATGGGTCGAGGGTTGACGGGCTCCTGGATCAGCGGCGGCAGATCGAGCACCTCGAAGACCCGCTCGAAGCTCACGAGCGCGCTCATCACCTCCACCCGGGCACTCGCAAGTGAGGTCAGGGGCGCGTACAGCCTGGTCAGCAGCAACGCGAGCGCGACGACATCACCGGGATCCAGGCTGCCGCGCAGCGCGTAGAAGCCCCCGAGCGCGTAGACGACCGCCAGCGCCAGCGCCGACACCAGGGTCAGCGCGGTCACGAACACCCACTGCAGCATCGCCGCGCGCACCCCGATGTCCCGGACCCGACGGGCACGAGCGGCGAACTCGGCGGACTCCGTCGCTGGCCGCCCGAAGAGCTTGATCAGCGTCGCGCCGGGAGCGGAGAACCGCTCGGTCATCTGAGTGCTCATCGCCGCGTTGTGGTTGGCGGACTCGCGCTGGATCCCCGCCAGTCGCGCACCCATCCGGCGGGCCGGCAGGACGAACACCGGCAGCAGCACGAGCGCGAGCAGAGTGATCTGCCAGGACAGGCTGAGCATGACGATGAGCGTGAGCGTCAGGGCCACGACGTTGCTGACGACTCCGGACAGCGTGCCGCTGAACGCCCGCTGCGCGCCGATGACGTCGCTGTTGAGGCGGCTGACGAGCGCGCCCGTGCGCGTACGCGTGAAGAAGGCGATCGGCATGCGCTGGACATGGTCGAAGACGGTTGTGCGCAGGTCGACGATCAGGTCCTCGCCGATGCTGGCTGACAGCCAGCGCGCGAGGATCCCGAGCCCCGCCTCGACCACCGCGATCACGGCGATGAGCGCCGCGAGCCGGAACACCACGTCGACGTCGTCGCCGCTCACTATCGCGTCGACAACGCGACCGGCGAGCACGGGTGTCGCGACCGCCAACACCGCCATCACAACGCTCAGGATCAGGAAGGTGACCAGCATCCGGCGGTGCGGCCGAGCGAACGCCGCGATCCGGCGCAGGGTCTTCTTCGAGAACGGGCGCCGGTCCTGCTGTGCGGTCATCGCGCTGTGCAGCGACATCCACGCCGTGACTTCCATGCTCATCGCCGTACGGCTCCCCTCCCGCGCCTGCTGTGCTCCGAACGGCCGCACGCGAAGAACCGAGCCGGTTCCGTGCTGCCTTCGGCCACAGTGGACGGTAGCCACAACCAACGACACTTCCGAGTCGATTCCGCGCCCGCCGTTTTGATCGCGGTCCGTCCTGCGGCCCGGCGCCGTGCCCACCGCCGCAGCCGCAGCCGCGGGCCTAGCCGTGGCCTAGCCGGCGGGCGGGGAAGGAGCAGTGTCGGTCGGGATGCTCGTGGGGACGCCGGGCGCAGGTGAGGTCGGTGTGGGGGTTGTCGTCGTGGCGGAGGATGTCGTCGGCGACGTCGTGGGGCTGGCTGTTGCGTCAGGTGGCGGTGTCGCAGGTGCGCCCCGTTCCGAACCGTCGTCTGCTGACACGGTCGGAGCGCTCACCACAGGAGCGGCGAGGAAGGGCAACGACGGGGCCCGCACCGTGGCCGGACGCCAGGTGTCACTGCCGTGGTTGAACCGGGCGACATAGAGCGGGAAGGTGTTCCACTGCTGGCGGCCGTTCGAGTCGACGTACGGCACGAGCGCCCGCGGCACCTGAGCGGTCCAGTCGCTGTGCTCGGTCACCGCTACCGGTCGTCCAGTCGCGTCGAAGAGCTGGACTCCGGTGATCGGCCGGCCATCCGGCCCGTACGGAAAGAGGTTCGTGACTGGCTGACCGTCGAGATAGAGCCCGGGGGCGAGGAAACCCGAGGCGTTCTCGTAGTACGCCGGCGCGGACGCCTGCGCGAAGGCGACGGGGAGCAGCACGACCGCCGCGACGTTGACGACGAGGAGCAGCCGTCCTCGCCACGACAGCTTGCCGGACGAGGTGTGCCCGAAATGCACGCTCGCGAGGACCAAGCCGAGCAGGAGCGTCCAGCCCAGTGCTGTGTCGGGAAGGAAGCGCGGTCCGTTCATGGTGAGGACGTCAGCTGCGAGCTCGAACACAACCCACGCCCGCAGCACCCACCAGGTCTGTCTCAAGGCAACGACGAGATCGCGCACGTGCGGCCACCACGGCTGGGTCATCAGCCTCTCTGCGTACTCCTTGGCAGTCGGCTTGCCGCGCCCCGGGGAGCTCACCCGCGCGACGCGCTGCAGCACCCGGCTGCGTCGACCCGGCTCCGGCAATCCGGCGGACGTACGCAGCTCGGCCGCATAAGCTCCCGGCTCGCCGAGCCGCTCGGCGAGTGGGGTGGAGGACTCTGCTGCGAGCTCCGACAGGTCCGCGTCCAGGCCGCCGGTCAGCTCCTCCACCTCCTCAGCCGAAAGGTCTCCGAGATGGGCCCGCACTGCGGCGGCGTAGGCCGTCGCGTCTGCAACTGCCGCTGCGTTGGCACTCGGGTTCATGGTCGCGTCTCCGTCGGCTCGATGAGCTGGTCCATCGTCTCGGCGAATGCTCGCCAGGCCTTGCGCTGCTCGGCGAGCATCGAGGCCCCGTGGCTGTTGAGCTCGTAGTACTTGCGGTGCGGCCCTTCGTCGGAGGGCACGACGTACGAGCTGACCGCCCCGGCCGCGTACAGCCGTCGCAGCGTCCCGTAGACCGAGGCGTCACCGACCTCCTCGACACCTGCGGCGCGGAGCCGTCTGACCACGTCATAGCCGTAGCCGTCGCCGCGCTCGAGGACCGCGAGCACCGCCACGTCGAGCACACCTTTCAGGAGTTGTGTCGTCTCCACCGAGCCACCTCTCACAGTTCTGTGTGCCGCACAGTACTGCGCATTGCGCGGTAGCATCGGCGCGACACGCCAACGTGGCATCGCTCGAGTGGCTCCGCCGGGCAGTGCCGGGGAGTCGCTCGCCTACGCTCGACCTGATGGACGGCCTGGGCGCGGATTCGG
>Ga0136634_10000563_pt1 | contig 15781 bp, 18 predicted proteins | sample AntDrymUQ8332106_2_FD_104654 | JGI IMG/M metagenome (GOLD analysis project Ga0136634, IMG submission 104654) | Polar desert sand microbial communities from Dry Valleys, Antarctica - metaG UQ833 (21.06) | ecosystem: Environmental > Terrestrial > Soil > Desert | place: Antarctica: Dry Valley... | reverse complement strand
CGGGCGACGCCGCCCAGCCTGCCCGCGCAAGAGGCGCTCCCGTCCCTAGGGCGACGGCCGCCGTGAGTAGCGTGCGGCGTGTTAGGCTGTCAGGCTTGTCTTCATGATCACCCACCGCGAACACTCCTGCTTGAAGATCCCGAAAGCGCGCTCGGGTCACCTCTCAAACATAGTGTAAAGCGGCCGCCGCTCAAGCATCACGCGCAAAGCCGCGCAAGCTTCGATATTAGGCTTGAGACCTCTTGAGCTGAGCCGGCATCGCTGCGCGCCAAACACGTCTTTGCATTGCGGCGGCTATCCACGCCAAAGGCAAGCTTAGCATTTGCCGCCCGGCGCGTATTCTGAGTCTGCTTGTGTCAACGGCGCGTGCACCGATATAAAAACATCTGCACCCAGTGGAGACGGATGCATGCCGCCAATCTCGATCCTCGATCTCGCCCCGATTCCGCAAGGGGCTACGGCCGGCGAGGCGTTGCGCAATTCCCTGGATCTGGCCCAACATGCCGAGCGCTGGGGCTATCGCCGGTTCTGGCTCGCCGAGCATCACAATCTCGGCGGCATTGCCAGCGCGGCGACGGCTGTGGCGATCGGCTTCGTCGCGGCAGGCACGAGCACGATCCGCGTCGGTTCGGGCGGGATCATGCTGCCCAATCACGCCCCGCTCATTATCGCGGAGCAGTTCGGTACGCTGGAATCGCTCTATCCGGGCCGCATTGACCTTGGACTGGGCCGCGCGCCGGGTACTGATCAGCGCACGGCAATGGCCTTGCGCCGCGATCCGGCCGCCGCGGACACGTTTCCCCAGGATGTGCTGGAATTGCAGGCGCTGCTCGGTCCTTTGCAGCCGGGCCAGACCATCCGGGCGGTGCCGGGCACGGACACCAACGTGCCGCTCTGGATTCTTGGGTCGAGCCTGTTCGGCGCGCAGCTTGCGGCCATGCTCGGGCTGCCTTACGCTTTTGCCTCACATTTCGCCCCGGACGCTTTGCTGCCGGCGCTGGACGTTTACCGCTCCAGATTTCAGCCTTCTCGGCAAATCGAAAAGCCTTACGCCATGGCGGGCGTCAATGTCATCGCTGCCGCGACTGATGCCGAGGCGCGCCGGCTTTTCACCTCCACCCAGCAGAGCTTCACCAATCTCGTTCGCGGCGCCCCCGGGCAGCTGCAACCCCCGATAGGCGACATCGAGACCTATTGGCAGCCGGCGGAGAAGCGCCATGTCACCCGCATGCTCGCGCGGTCCTATGTCGGCGCTCCCGATACCGTGCGGCGCGGCTTGGAAGCCTTCGTTGCCGAAACCGGCGTTGATGAGATCATCGTCGCTACAGCCGTCTTTGACCACGCCGCCCGGCTGCGCTCCTACGAGCTTTTGGCCGAAATTCGCAATGCGCTGGATTAGCCTCTCTTTCGCACGCTTGACGTTGCGGTGTGCCGCGTTTTGTTGCTCCGTGTCGTCTCCTGCCGACCCAACGCATAGGAACGCGCCATGACAAAGGTTCTCGTTCTCTACTATTCCGCTTATGGCCATATCGAGAAGCTGGCGGAGGCCATGGCCGAAGGGGCGCGGGCGGCGGGCGCGGACGTCGATATCAAGCGCGTGCCGGAGCTGGTGCCCGATCAGATCGCGCGAAGCTCGCACTTCAAGCTCGACCAGCCCGCGCCCGTAGCGAAGGTCGACGACCTGCCGAACTACGATGCGATCATCGTCGGCGTTGGCACGCGCTATGGCCGCATGGCCTCGCAAATGGCAAACTTCCTCGACCAGACAGGAAATCTATGGGCGACCGGGGCGCTGCACGGCAAGGTCGGCGGCGCGTTTAGCTCCTCGGCGACCCAGCATGGCGGTCAGGAGACGACGCTGTTCTCGATTATCACCAACCTCCTGCATTACGGCATGGTCGTCGTCGGGCTGGATTACGGCTTTGCCGGGCAGATGAAGCTGGACGAGGTCACCGGCGGTTCGCCCTACGGCGCAACCACGATAACCGGAAGCGACGGCTCCCGCCAGCCGAGCGAGAATGAGCTGGAGGCCGCCCGCTATCAGGGGCGCAAGATCGCGGAAACCGCGCGCAAGCTGCATGGCTGAGAACGGCGTCCGGCTTTCCTGCAACTTGGAAACGGAGATTGCCGTATGAACGCAACCGCGCCCTTGCCGAAAACCGTCGCCCTGCCCTCCGGCGAACGGGTGTCCGCACTCGGGATCGGCACTTGGAACGTGGGGGAAGTGCGGTCGCGGCGCGCGGAAGAGATCGCGACGCTCCGCTTGGCCCTGGATCTTGGCGTAACGCTCATCGACACCGCCGAGATGTATGGCGAGGGTCGGTCGGAGGAACTGATCGGAGAGGCCATCGCTGGGCGGCGCGATGAAGCCTTTCTCGTCAGCAAGGTCTTTCCGCATAACGCCTCGCGCGAGGGCGCCGTCGCTGCCTGCGAACGCAGCCTGAAGCGGCTTGGCACCGATCGTCTCGACCTCTATCTGCTGCATTGGCGGGGCAATATTCCGCTCGCCGAAACGCTGGACGCGTTCGTTGGCCTGCAAAAAGCGGGCAAGATCCGGCATTATGGCGTCAGCAATCTCGATCTCGAGGATATGCGGGAGCTCTGGCAGGAGCCGGGCGGCAATGGCATTGCGGCCAATCAGCTTTTGTACAATTTGGCGCGGCGTAACCTCGAATGGGATCTCGGGCCGTGGCTTCAGGAGAAGCGCGTGCCGATCATGGCGTATTCGCCGCTGGAGCAGGCACGTTTGCTGACACAGCCCAAGCTCATCGCATTCGCCAAAGCCCATGGCAGGACGCCGGCGCAGGCGGCCCTGGCGTGGCTGCTCGCCAAGGATGACGTCATTGCCATTCCCAAAACCGGCAACCGCGAGCGGCTGCGCGAGAATTTGGAGGCGCTTAACAGCGGCCTCGTCCCGGAAGACCGTGCCGAGTTGGACCGTCTGTTTCCGCCGCCCAAAGGCCCGCAGCCGCTAGCAATGCTTTAACCTTGGCCGCCGGCGTTTGGTCAAGCTGTAACATGCGAAAGCGTCTATGATCGCCGGGTGAATCGCAGGGCGAGAACAGTGGGATGACCATGAGAACCGCGCGCGTGTTGATCTGGAGCCTTGCCGCTCAACTCATGATCGCGGCGCCGCTGCCCGCGCAGGACATGCTGCGGCATGTCGACCTGGCGTCTCCGGCGATGACCCGGGCGGAGCTGTCGCGTGAAGAGGTCATCGCGAAAGCGCAGGCTGGCACCGCGCAAAACCCGGCGGATTTTTCCGGCATCGGCCTCAACGGCCTCGATCTCTCCGGCTTGGACCTGAGCGGGGCCAATTTCCGCACGGCGCGGCTCAACAACACCAAGCTCACCGGCGCCATCCTGCGCGGCGCTATTTTGGACCAGGCGTGGATGCTGAACGCCGACCTGACCGGGGCTGCGCTGCAAAAGTCGAGCTTGTTCCAAGCCCAGCTGCAAGGCGCAAAACTCGACGGCGCCGATTTCTCCGGCGCGCGGATCGCGGCCGACATGTCCCGGGCAAGTTTGAAGAACGCCAAATTCACGGGCGCCAACCTGGCCGTCGATATGAAAAACCAATCCATGGGGCTGATGCGCGCGGTGTTCACCTCGGCAACGCTGGACGGCGCCGATTTCTCCAATGCCGATCTGGGGCGCGCAAATCTCGAATTCACCTCGCTGAAAGACGCCAATTTCTCCGGGGCCAATCTCATGGGCGTCCAGTTCGGCGGAGCCAACCTCACCGGAGCCAATGTCACCGGCGCGAATTTTGCCGAGGCCGATCTCGATACCGCCAAGTTGATCGCGCTGATTGGCTTGGATGCCGCCAATATCGATCGGGCGAAAAACCTCTCCAAGGCTATTCGGAACTAACTGACCCGCAAATTGGGCGGCTCTGGAATTTTCAAAAAATTTGTCCGGCATGTCGGTCTAGCGCGCCCTTGTTCGTCGTCACTGTAGAGCCATTGATCAAGACCTTTAAGGCGGCTCGAAAACAAAAATAAAGGACCATAGCAATGCGCTTCATGGTGTTAGTCAAGGCCAGGAAAGACACGGAAGCTGGCGTCATGCCGAGCCAAGAATTGCTCACGCAAATGGGCAAATACAATGCGGAGCTGGCGAAGGCCGGCGCGCTTCTCGCGGGCGAAGGGCTTCATGCCGTGACGCAACTTTCGGCCTGCGCCGGGTCATCCTTCCCAAGGCATTAGGGCCGGATCGCTGAGCGCCTGCCTGCAAATAAATTCAAAGGAGTACGACCATGCGTTTCATGATGCTGATGATCCCCAAGGGCTACGAGACCGCGGCGCCCGGCGCCATGCCCGACGCCAAGGCCGTCGAAGCCATGATGAAATACAATGAGGAACTGCAAAAAGCCGGCGTGCTGCTCACGCTGGACGGCCTCCACCCACCCTCCATGGGCGCGCGCGTCTCGTTCGCCGGCGGCAAGCCCATGGTGACGGACGGGCCGTTCGCCGAAACGAAGGAAGTGCTCGGCGGCTATTGGATGATCCAGGTGAACTCGCGGCAAGAGGCGATCGAATGGGCCTCGCGATGCCCCGCTTCGGACAACGAAGTGATCGAGATTCGCCAAGTCCAGGAGTTTGCCGATTTTCCGGCCGATGTCCAAGAGGCCGCGGCCAAGCTACCGCAGATGCAGACGCAATCCGGGCAGCGCACAAGGTAGCCGCCCTTTCGGCCCGCCTCGGCATCGCGGCGGGCGCACGAGCCTTTCCCGGTACACGCTTCGTTCAAGCCGCCGAATGGCAAATTTTTCGGCGTGAGGCGAAGCTGTGGCTTCCCCGCAAGCCTGGCTAAAGCCGCTTATCCGTTAAAAACCAACATTAATCTCAATGGTGCACTCATGAAGACTACTCTCATCACAATCGCCTTTGCTGTCGCGGTTTCATTCGCCATCATCCTCATTCTTGCCGCCACCAGGCCCGACAATTTTCAGGTGCAGCGCGCCGCGAGCATCAAAGCTCCGCCGGAGAAAATCTTTGCGCTCATCAACGATTTCCATAATTGGGGGGCCTGGTCTCCCTATGAGAAAAGGGATCCCGCGATGAACCGCAGCTTTAGCGGTTCCGTGGACGGCAGGGGTGCCGTGTATGAGTGGGCTGGGAACAAGAAAGTCGGCGCGGGACGCATGGAGATCATAGACACGTCCGCGGCCTCCACAGTCCGCATCAAACTGGACTTCATCAGGCCTTTCGAGGGTCACAACATCGCTGAGTTCACGCTGCGGCCCCAGGGCGACGCAACCAATGTGACATGGGCGATGGACGGCCCAAGCCCGTTCATCGCAAAGGTCATGGGGCTGTTCTTCAATATGGACCACATGATCGGCAAGGATTTCGAGACTGGCCTGGCCAACTTGAAGACCCTTACCGAGAGGTGAGTGACCGGGCCTACTCCCGATCGGGCCGACGGCCACGCCGCACAGGTCCAGCAATCTTGGCCCAGGATTGCTGGACACCATCCGTGGTCCTGCCGGCACCGAACGGCGCGAGCCAAATGCGCGCTCGTCTCAATCGTCAATCGCCTGATAGGCCGAGGTCCAAAAGTCGGCGTACACCTCTGGAGCACCCTGCGAATCCCAGAGGCGCTGCGTCATCAGGATCGCGATCATGTCCTCCTTTGGGTCCGTGTACCCCGTTGTGCCATAGCCGCCATCCCAGCCGAAGCGGCCGGGCACGTCCGCCAGACCGTCGCGCCGGGTGATCATGGAAAGGCCGAAGCCCCAGCCGCGGTTGTCCCAGAAGCCGGGGAAGAAGGGCGAGGCCGCTTTTTGCTCGGGGGTGATGTGATCGGTCGTCATCAGATCGACCGAAAGCCGCGACAGGATGCGCTCAGCTCCGTGACGGCCGTTGTTCCGCAACATCAGGCAAAAGGCAAGATAATCGTCAGCCGTCGAAACCAGCCCGCCGGCGCCGGACTCGAACGCGGGCGAGGCGGCAAACCGGCCGCCGCGGGCTTCGTCAAAGACAGTGAGACTGCCGGTTTTGGGGTCGGTCTGATAGGCCGTGGCGAGCCGGTCAAGCTTTGCTTGCGGGACGCTGAACGCGGTGTCCTTCATGCCGAGCGGCTCGAAGATGCGCTCGCGCAAGAAGGTCTCCAGCGTCTTGCCGGTCGCGCGCGCGATCAGCACGCCCAAAATGTCGGAGCCGCTATTGTATAGCCATTTCTCGCCCGGCTGATGCAGCAGCGGCAGACTGCCATAACGTTGCATCAGCGCGTCAGGCGCGATAGCTGGCAGGTTGGGTCCGGGCGCGACGCCTGCTTCCGCCATCGCTGTCTGGATGGGGTATTTGTCTGGGAAAACCATGACCGCGCCGTGCCCGAGCCGGAAGGTCAGCAGGTCACGCAGCGTGATCGGGCGGTTGGCGGGGACGGTATCGTCGAGCGGGCTCTCGATCGTGCGCAGGACTTTGCGGTTCGCCAGCTCCGGCAGCCAGCGGTCCACCGGATCGTCCAGCCGCAGCTTGCATTCCTCCACCAGGATCATCGCCGCCGCCGCCGTCACCGGCTTGGTGAGCGAGGCGATGCGGAAGATGGTATCGCGCCGCATCGGGGCATCGCCGCCCACCGCGAGCCGGCCAATTGCATCGACATGCACCGCGCCGCGCCTAGCGAGCAGCGTGACGAGCCCCGGCAGCCGGCCGCTCTCGACATGTCTGGCCATGCTGGCGTGCATGCGGGCAAGCCGCGATTGTGACAATCCTCCGCTGCTCATCGTGCGTTCCTTCCCTGCTGTCTCATTGAACTTTGCTGCCCCGCTTGGCACGCTGTCTGGCGCTTGCACCCGCGCCGTGGCCGGTGCGGCCAGCACCGCCGAGGCCGTGGCGGCCGTCAAGAAGGCACGGCGGTCAAGTCCCGATACTTTGCAAGCCGTCATTTCATCCCCTCACGCATTCGCGGTTCCGCAAGCCGCGCGGAAACCTCGTCCGCTGAACCCTGCCGCCCGGATCGATCCCAGACTCGGCCTATTGCGGAAACAGCTTAAAATAGGGCTGCGCTTCCCCGACCACGCGCGCGAAGGACGGGCGTTCCATGAGGCGATCCAAATACCGCGCCGCGTTTGTGTATGTGCCCTCGAGCGGCATGATCATGTTCGCGTAGAACAGCGCCGGGGCGGCGGCGCAATCAGCCATGCTGAAGGCCTCGCCCATGGCCCAAATCTTCGTTTCCATATCCTGGTCGATCATGCCGCACGTGGTCTGCAACAGCGCCTTTGCGCCGTCGACGCCGTGCGCATCGCTCTTTCCCTGCGGACGCAGCCTGTCAGTGACGATCTTCTGCATGGGCACATTTACATAGAGGTCGTAGAAACGGTCACGCAGGCGGGTCCGCCGCGCGAGGTCCGCGTCCGCGGGCAGAAGCTGCGTCTTGCCGGGATAGTGCTGCGCTAGATATTCGATGATGATGCTCGATTCCGGGATCGTCTGGTCCTTCGCGTCGTCACGCAGCACGGGAAACTTGCCGACCGGCCAGATTGCCTTGAATGCCGCGCTGGATGCCGCATCGCTGAGATCGACGATGTGCGGCTCGAACGGCGTCTCGTTCTCGTATAAAGCGATGAGCGCCTTATGGCAGAAGGACGAAAGAGGATGGAAATACAGCTTAAGAGACATGCCGAAGTCCCAATTGTTAAGCCGAGCAACAACCGTTGCCCGCACTTAGCACCGTCAGATTGCTTTTTGCAACTGGTTGCGTTATAGGATCATTCATGGGATCGTGCAAGCGGTTTCGAGGTTGTAAATGAACGATGCGCAAAGGTCGGGATGCCCCATCAATCTCACGCTCGAGGTCGTTGGCGACAAGTGGAGCTTGCTGATCATTCGCGATATGATTTTCGGCAATAGACGGCGCTTCCGGGAGTTTTTTCTGCGATCGGAAGAAGGCATTTCCTCGAACATTCTCGCCGACCGCCTGAAGATGCTGGCCCAGCAGGGCATCATCACCAAGGCTGACGATCCAAGCCACAAGCAAAAAGGACTATACAGCCTCACCGAGCAAGGCATCGCCCTGCTGCCCGTGCTGGCCCAGATGGGGGCGTGGGGGCGCAAATACCTTCCTGTTTCCGAGGAACTCAGCATCCGCGCGCAATTGCTCGAAGAAGGCGGCCCGGCAATGTGGGACGCATTCATGGCCGAATTGCGCGAGATGCATCTGGGCGTATCCGCGCCCCCACACGGCGAGCCCGGCCGCCTGTCCGTCGCCGCTAGCCTACAAGCCGCCTACGAGGCGGTTCGCGCCAAAAACGAAACACCCTGATCCGGCAGCGGCGTCGACCGCTATACGCAGCCAAACCCATTCCACCCGGCTTTACGATTCTTTACAAAAGCCCTCTTTGCTAGAAACAGGCGCTCTTCATCTGTCAGTCATCCGCAGAACTAAACCAGCCTACAGAGGGAGACGGACATGTCCGACACGGGAACAGGTAGACAAGACTCTGACTTGCCAGCGCAATACACCGGCCGCCGGCGGCGGCGCTGGCGCGGCGTGCTCCTGGGCACGCTGCTGCTCGGAATAGGAGCCGTATCGGGCTATGCGGCCGGCTCCGTGCACGGTGGACCCTGGTGGATCTTGGGCGCGGCAGCGCATCAGCGCATGGACCCGGAGCGCCTCGGCGCCCGCGTCGACAACCGCGTCGAAAAGGCCTTGTCGCGGGTGGATGCGACGGCGGAGCAGCGCGGCAAGGTGAGCGGCATCGCCAAGGCCGCGATCACGGATCTCGCCGCGCTCGGCATCACGCCTTGGGAGGCGCGCGGCAAGTTCGTCGCCCTGCTGCGTGCCGACACGCTCGATCCCGCGGCCATCGAAGCGCTGCGCGCGGAACAGATCGGCGCCGCTGACGCCGCCTCGAAACGTATCGTGCAGGCGCTCACCGACGCCGCGTCCGTGCTCACCGTCGAGCAGCGCCGCGAACTGACGGAACGCTGGCAGAAGCGGCATTCGCGTTAGAGCATCGTGCGCAAAAGTGGGAACCGGTTTTGCGCAAAAACGATGCGACAAACAATAAGCTAGAGCGGAATGCGCATTTCCCTTTAAGCGCACTTCGCTCTAGCCTTCAACCGAGATGCCGGGCATGGATGGCATGGCGATAACAGTGGCCAGCCCCATGCCCAGCATTCTTATGATCGACGACGACGTCCGGCTTGCCGCGATGATCGAAGCCTATCTGCGCGCCAATCAGCTCGACGTCACCCACGCGGCCGATGGGGCGGCGGGCTTGCGGCACCTGCAGGCCCGCGCTTTCGATCTTGTCTTGCTCGATCTCATGCTGCCCGACACCGACGGCCTCGATCTTTTCCGCAAGCTGACGGCGCAGCCATCCCTGCAAGGCGTGCCGGTTATCATGCTGACCGCACGCGGCGACCCGACCGATAAGGTCGTCGGTCTGGAAATCGGCGCGGAAGACTATATCGCCAAGCCGTTCGAGCCGCGCGAGCTTCTGGCGCGCATCCGGGTGGTCCTGCGGCGCGGCAAGGGGAACGCGGCCACGGCGGATCTGCTGCGTTTCGGCCGGCTGGAGATCGATCGCGGCAGCCGCGTCGTCCGCTTGGACGGCGAGGAAAAAGGCCTCACCAGCTATCAATTCGAGCTGCTGCTCGCCATGGCGCAGCGTGCGGGGCGCGTCCTGTCGCGCGAGAGCCTTGCGGAAATGGTGCGCGCCGATCACCAGCCCTATGACCCCGCGCTGGATCGCTCGATCGACGTGCACATCGCAAGGCTGCGCGCCCTCATCGAGGACGATGCGCGCCGCCCCCGGCGCATCCTGACGGTGCGCGGCGCCGGATATGTTTTCGCCAAGGCGCAAAGCTGATGCGCCGCCTGTATTTCCGCATTTACCTTGCCGTGCTGGGCAGCCTCCTGGTCTTTGCGCTTCTGGCCGGGCTGGCCGCCGTGATGTTGCGCGCGCTCGATGACGATGATCGAAGACCGTGGTTCGACATGGGCGCCGAGATCGCCGAACGCTTGCTTCCCGCCGATCGTGACGCGGCTTTTCTGGCGTCGCAGCTGAAATTTTGGCATGAGCGCACCGGATTCAGCTTGATCCTGCTGTCCGCCGGAGGCGAGATGATCGCGCAAACCGGCACATTTCCAGGCAATTTCAACGCGCAGCTGCGGCTGAACCGCGGCGATAGACCGATGTTGCGCGACAGGCGCGGGCTGTACGCGCTCACGCTCGAAGACGGCAGACGCTTGATCGCAAGACGTCCCGCCGAACTTGTGAATTGGTTGCGCCATTTACGCTGGCTTGCCGCTCTTGTCGCCATTGGGCTTGCCGTCGGGGTGAGCGCCTATCCTGTCGTGCGCCATCTGACCCGCAGGCTGGAGCGGCTGCAGCAAGGCGTGGCGGCATTCGGCGAAGGCGACATGTCCGCGCGGGTCGACATTCCCGGCGGCGACGAGATCGCGAAGCTGGCCGGAACGTTCAACGCTGCGGCGGACCGGATCGAACATTTGCTCAACGCGCATAAAACCCTGCTGGCCAACGCCTCGCATGAGCTTCGCTCGCCGCTGTCGCGCCTGCGCATGGCGGTGGAAACGTTGCAGGGCGAGGGCCAACCTCTCCCCGCTCATGCCGAAATCAAGCGCAACATCGCCGAGCTCGATGCTTTGGTCGAGGAAATCCTGCTTGCGAGCCGGCTGCAGGCCGACGCCGCCTACGACATCAAACGCGAAAGCGTCGATTTGGTCGGGCTGCTGGCCGAAGAATGCGCGCCCTATAGCGCCGATTTGATTGTCATAGGCGCCACGATGGCCACCGTTAGCGCCGATGCCCGCCTGCTGCGCCGCCTGTTCCGCAATCTACTCGAAAACGCGGCGCGCTACGGCGGGAACCAACTGATCACGGTCAGCGTGGGTCACGATGCGGCGCAGGCGCATATCGCCGTGTGCGACCGCGGTCCCGGCATTCCCGAAAGTGAGCGGGGCAAAATTTTCGAGCCGTTTTACCGGGTGAGGACCGTGCCGGAAAGCGCGGGCGGCGCCGGGCTGGGCCTTGCCCTCGTCCGGCAGATCGCCGAGCGGCATGACGGCGGCGTTCAATGTCTGCCCCGCGCGGGCGGCGGCGCCTGTTTCCGCGTCTCGCTTCCGCTAGCCGTAGAGGCTCCAATGCTCAAGCGGCGGTGATTCATGCAGGCGGCCTTGGCGGGCCGATCCGGCTCGCCAAGCCACAACGTACCGCGCATTCGATGCCGCGGTGGACGACGCGTCAGAGAATTTGAGCGATGGTCGGAGTGAGAGGATTCGAACCTCTGACCCCCTGCTCCCGAAGCAGGTGCGCTACCAGGCTGCGCTACACTCCGTATCCGCCGTAAGGTTGGATTTTCTCGGCTTTCCGGCCCGGAAAAGCAAGTGGAAAAGTGGGACGGAAGGAACAAAAAGAAAACGGGAGCGGCCGCATGGATGGCTGACATCGGGCGCGGTCGCGGCACCGCTCGCCAAATCGCGGATGAGCGAAAACTATCGCGATCATCGTCCGGCTTCTCCGCTCTGCGAGGCACAAATGGCCACAGGCAAGGTTCGTAAGGGGTGTAATGCCCGTAAGCGGAAAGGGAAAACTTTACCCTCGCGCAAAGCTCGCGTAAGCGATGGGCATGCAGGAGAGTTCGTCAACAACCGTCCCGCGGAACCTTGCCTCGCGCGGGTTTGCCAACGCTTACTTGCTGCTCATCCTGACGATGTTGTTCTGGGCAGGCAATTCGGTCGTGGCGCGCGGCATGCACGAGACCGTGCCCCCGCTCGCTTTGGCCTGGCTGCGCTGGACGCTTGCGACGATCATCATCTTGCCCGTTGCCTGGCCGCATCTCCGGCGCGACCGCGCGGTCATTCTTGCGAATTGGCCTATCCTGGCGGTTCTCGGCGCGATCGGCACGGGCACCTTCATCGCTCTCTATTATTACGGCATCAGCAAGACCTCCGCGATCAACGCGCTGGTCATCAATTCCGCGGTGCCGATTTTCATTCCGCTCGCCACCTTCACGATGTATGGCGAACGTATCAGCCGTTTGCAGGCCGCGGGCATCGGGGTATCCATGCTCGGCGTGCTGGTCGTGCTGTCCAAAGGCGACCCCGGCGTGCTCGCCTCGCTGGATCTCAACCTGGGCGATCTCTGGGTGCTGGCGGCGATGGCGGTGTGGGCGGTCTACACCGCGCTGCTGCGTCACCAGCCGCCGATTCACTGGCTGAGTTTCGCGGCGATCAGCTTCGCGGTTGCCGCATTGGTCAATCTGCCGATGTTTATCGGCGAACATTTGCTCTTCCGGCAAATCCAGGTGACCCCGGAAGCCGTTTTCGCCATCGCCTATGTCGCGACGCTGCCAAGCGTGGTCGCGCAGATTTTCTACATCCGCGGTGTCGAGCTGATTGGCGGAAACCGCGCGGGCGTTTTCATGCATCTTATCCCGCTGTTCGGCGCGATTCTCGCCATCGCCTTTCTCGGCGAGCAGCTGCGGCTGTTCCATCTCGTCGGCTTTGCCATCATCCTTGTCGGCGTATGGCTCGCCTCGCGGCCAGCCAAGATCAGTATTCCGTTGTGACGATCTCCCGCTTGGCCGGCCATTTGATCTCGTAGGACAACGCAATTTCCTTCTCTTCTTGCGGCTTGAGCTCGTAGGTCCAGGCCAGCAATCCCAGCCTGTCGTCAAAATTGCGTTCGCTAGGCTCGGTCGTCATGGGCAACAATTCGATAACGATCTTCTCGTCCTCCGACACCGGCATCTGGTCGAGGATGGTCACCGGCATGGGCCAATCATGATAGTTTTTCACGGTGACCTTGTAGTGCTGCTCGTCGGTGTTCGATGAGGTTATGATGCCGCTCTCGCCCTTGGCGCGCTTGAGCTCCACCCGTGCCACCTTCACGGCGTCGTCCTGGCCGAAACCAAGCTCCTTTTCCTCACCCTGGACGATCAGCGGCAGCAGCCCGCGCCCGGTGAACACCCCGTCGCGATAGAGGGAGACCTCCCCCGGCAGCAATGGAGCAATGCCGTCATGCGTGAACTTAGCGTGCAGGAATGCGGTCGCGTCCTTCTTCGGCACGGAGCGCACCATCAGCGATGGTTTCGAATTTTCGGCGGCGATGAATACTTTTTTCTGCCCCACACCCGACTTGACTGACACACGCTGCGGGATGTGGAACGAGGTTTGGTAGAGCATCGTCTCCACCGCCGTGCCGCTCTCGGCCACCGGTGTTTGCAACGCCGCTTCATCGGCCTTCATCACGGCGGACGGCGCGGGCGCCATTTCCAAGCCGCCGCCGACGCCCCTGGAAGACTGCATGGGGCGCATTTCGGGACGGAAGGTCACCTTGAGCGGGGCCAGCTCGGGCGCCGAGGTGCTGCCTCCCGGCCGGGTTGTGGACAGCGTCACATCGGCATCATTCCAGTCCTCGCCGGTTTCCTGGGTGATGCTCGCCCGGCGCGCTATCGTCAAAGCCGCGTCCCTGTCCTTACCGCCCGTCGTGAGACGCGCGTCGTAAATCGGCTGCCAGCTCGCCTCGGCGACTTGGTAGCGCACGCGCAAGCGGCCTTGGACCGTGCCGCGCGCCTCGACATAGACGCGGACCTCGGTGCGCTCCCACTCCTCCGGAGGCTCGCGATCGAGCTTTTCCCGCAGCACCTTGATCTGCTCGTCGAGATCGCGCTGTTTCACCTGCGCTTCCTGGGCGGCTTTGGCCGCCTGAGCGATGCGTGTGCCGATCAGCTCGAAAATTGCGTTCCAATCCGGGTCCGCCACGACGCCTTCACGCCTGGGCTGACCGGCAAGGGGCAGGCGGCTGAGATTTTCGGCCAGCATTTTCTGCGCGTTGGCGGCCGCGATGATGCCGTCGAGCGTGGCGCGCGCATCGGTGAGGCGCTTAACGTCATCCTCGATGCGCTTGCGCTCGCTATCGTCGGGAGCGCCGGCCTGGCTCGGCATTTTGACCACGATCCGCCGCGCGTCCACGGAGCCGATTTCGAGGTTGCCGGCCGTCTCGCCTTCCACGCGGATGGAGTTTTCAGCGACAGCGGCAGGGAGCTCGGCGATGATCAGCACATGCGAGCCCGCGTCCAGAGCCACATCGAACACGCGGGCGATCTCAGCGCTATTGGGGAAAACCGTAACCGTATCGATTTTTGAGGGCATGGTCATTTCCGCGGCGAGAACCGGCGTGGACGCGAGGGCAAGGACGGAAAAAATGAACGCAAGCGCAGGGCGTCTCATCCCATTTACCTCTCAGGACCGCAACGCAGGTGAAGATAGCTCTCAAAGCATCTACAATTTGTCAAAACTTCTTTGGAATGCTGGTAAGTGAACATGCTTAACACCCCGGCCGGACCCGCGCTGAAACCAGAGCACATGGGGAAGCATGGGCCTGGATCCACGCTGCGGCTCCTGGTGACAGGATTTGGACCATTTCCAGACGTGCCGTTCAACGCCTCCGAAGGATTGATCCACGGTTTGCAGAGCTTCCGCTTTCGCAAAGTTCCGCCGCCGCGCCTGTTCACGGCCGTGCTGCCGACCGATTGGCGGCAAGCGCAGCGCCAGCTGCACAGCCTCGTAAAGGCCGTGAAGCCGGACATTGCACTGCATTTCGGTGTCTCCCGCCGCGCGAGGGGGTTTGTGATCGAGACCCGCGCCTGCAATCAAACGTCCGCTCGGCAGGATTGCTCAGGCGCGTCCGCGATGCGCCGCTGCGTGCGCCGGAACGCGGCGGCGGCTTTGCCCACAACGTTGCCGGCAGCGCGCCTGGTGCAGCGTTTGCGCATGGAAGGGATACCGGCGAAACTGTCCAGCGATGCGGGACGCTACCTCTGCAATACCCTGCTTTATGAGAGCCTGCACCTGGCCGAAGCGGCGGGCGGGGCCTGCACGGCCGGTTTCGTCCACATTCCCGCGCTCGGCGCGCCAGAATATGAGGGGGCGCTAGCCAGCAATTTCGGCTGGCTCCAGCTGATGCGAGGCGCGGGCATTATCCTCGATATGCTGGCGCATGCGGCGAAAGCGGATCAAGGCTGCGCATTGCCGTCCGGACGGCCTTGCAACTCATAAAGATAAGGCATGTAGACCGAGAGAAAGTGGGCGCGCTCTTGGGGCTGCAACGCATTGAGCATGGCCGCGATCATGGGCTTGGCAGCCTGCCGCGCACGCCCTTCCTTCTCGAAAAGATCGTTGAGGGCGGCCTCAAATTCCTGCGCGCTGTAGCCCCGCTCGATGAGACCGCCAATGGCCACACGGGCCTTGCGCACTTCACGCCAGTAAGGCTGGAGCTGCGGTTTGTTTTCGAGGAACAGGCCGCGCAGCTGGGTGCGGCGCTCTTCCGGCAGACCGCTCATGAAGCGATGCGTCCGCTCCCAGAACACCGGCGCTTCCCAGAAGCCGCCGCGGCGCACCGCCCACAGGCTGCCACCGAGTATGCCGACACCGAGCAGGTTCACCGCAAGCGATAGAACGAGCAGGCCCCACATCCAACGCGGCGCGCGGCGCTTGGTGCGCAGCGGCTCCGCGGCCAAGACATCCGCCGTCATAGCGCCTCCTGATCAGGAAGGCCGTCCGGATCGAAAAGCGAGCCGGTAAAAACGCTCCAATCCTCGCTTTGATTGGCCGCGATCACGCCCATGCCGTGCAGAGCCGGCAGAGCCTGCCCGCTTACGCCGATCACCACGCCGATCAACAGCGAGGCCGCAAGGACGGCCAGTTCGGGCCAAATCCGCCGCTCGGCGCGTGTCATTCCGCGCTGCCGGGAAAGGGCGCCTTGCCCGTTACGCTTTGGCCGATGTGCGGAATCAGCTTT
>Ga0136634_10000562_pt1 | contig 15781 bp, 15 predicted proteins | sample AntDrymUQ8332106_2_FD_104654 | JGI IMG/M metagenome (GOLD analysis project Ga0136634, IMG submission 104654) | Polar desert sand microbial communities from Dry Valleys, Antarctica - metaG UQ833 (21.06) | ecosystem: Environmental > Terrestrial > Soil > Desert | place: Antarctica: Dry Valley... | reverse complement strand
GTCGCGGGCGCGCCACATAGCTTCCACATCGCCGCTGGCATAGCTCTGCGCCAGGCCAGCCGACTGCTCCACCATCGGCGTTTTCATCAGGCCGGGGAGGACCGCGTTCACGCGGATGGTCTTTGGTGCGTATTGCGCGGCCGTGGTGCGCGTCAAATGGTTCATGGCGGCCTTGGTGGCGTAATAGGTCGCGTAAGGCACGCCGGTGTAGCGGATCGAGGCGATCGAGGAGATGTTGATGATGGAGCCGCCGCCCTGGCGCTCCATGATCGGGATCACATGCTTCATGGCGAGGAAGCAGCTCTTCAGGTTCACGGCGAAGACGCGGTCCCACGTCTCTTCCGAGAGGTCGACCACGCCGCCGATCTCGGCGATGCCGACATTGTTGTCGAGGATGTCGATGCGCCCGAAGCGGTCCAGGCACCGCGCGACCATGTTTTCCACCTCGGCGCCTTGGGAGGCGTCGGCGCGGAACGCCTCGGCCTCCCCGCCTTCGCCGCGAATGAGGCTGGCGGTTTCCTGCGCGGCCGCTGCGTTGAGGTCGGCGCAAAACACTTGCGCGCCTTCACGGGCGAACAGAACGGCGGCCGCCTTACCGTTGCCCCAGCCGGGGCCGGCCGAACCAGCCCCCACCACCAAGGCCGTCTTGCCCTGCAACCGCCCCGCCATCTCGCTCCTCCGGTCAGCTTTGCTTCTGCGGCGCGCGCTCGCGGTCGAGCTGGCGCAATGCGGTTTTGAGGATCTTGCCGTAGTTGTTTTTCGGCAAGGTCGGGATAAAAATATACGCCTTGGGCCGCTTGAAACGCGCGATGCGCTCCAGGCAAAGCGCATCCAGTTCCTCCCGCGCGGCGTCGCCGGCGACATAGGCCACGGCGATCTCGCCCCATTCCGGATCGGGCCTGCCGATCACGGACGCCTCGCTCACGCCCGGATGGGCGAGCAGCACCTCCTCGATCTCGCGGGGGTAGATGTTCGACCCGCCGGAAATGATCACGTCCTTGGAGCGGTCGCTGAGATGCAGATAGCCGTGTTCATCGAGGAAGCCGACATCGCCGGTATGCAGCCAGCCGCCGCGCAGCGCCGCCGCGCTCGCTTCGCGGTTCTGCCAATAACCCGCCATCACCGTATCGCCGCGCACCAGCACCTCGCCTGGACTGCCGGGGGCAAGGCCGCGATCCTCCTCGTCCGCGATGCGAAGTTCGACAACGGAGGCGGCGATGCCCGCCGAGCCAAGCCGTTTGCGCCAGTCCGGGTGATCGCGGTCGGCGATATCCTGTTTCGTCAGAACGCTGATCGTCATCGGGCTTTCGCCCTGGCCGTAGATCTGCGCCAAGCACGGTCCGAAGCGATCGAGCGCGCGCAGCACGTCGGCGACATGCATCGGCGCGCCGCCCCAAATGATCGTGCGGATATTCGCGGTCTCCACGTATGCCGGGTGGTCGACCAGGCGCCGGATCATAGTCGGCGCCGCGAACATCGATGTCCCGGGCCAGCGCCGCAGCGCGCCAAACACCTCCTCCGCATCGAACCCGCCGGATTCCGGCACGACATTGACGGCCATCCGGCAGACATGGGCGATGCTGTACAGGCCGGAGCCATGGCTCAACGGCGCGGCGTGCAGCAGGGCATCGCCGGGGCGGGCGGGGTCGACATCGGTGAGATAGGCCAGGCTCATCGCCATTAGATTGCGGTGGGTGAGCATGGCGCCTTTCGGCCTGCCCGTGGTCCCCGAGGTGTAAAACAGCCAGGCTAGGTCGTCCGGCGCGCGCGCGACAAGCGGACCAGGCTCATGGCCCGCCAAGCGCGTATAGGCGGGGGAGCCGATCGCCATTAGCTCCGTAAGGGTGGCGGGCGCATGACCTGCAAGGCTGGAAGCCAAATCCTCCGAGGCAAAGGCGATGCGCGCGCGGGAATGCTCCAGGATCCAGCCCATCTCGGCGGGATGCAATTTGGCGTTCACGGGGACAACCGCGAGGCCTGCATGCCAAGCGCCAAAGAGCAGCTGCAGATATTCGGGGCAATTGTGCGCGATGATGGCGACTCGGTCGCCGGGTTTGATCCCAAGCTGGGCAAGGCCGGTCGCCAAACCGGCAGCCCGGCTTGCGAAGCGCCCATAGTCGGCGAAGATCCCGTCACCCAACGCAATAGCGGGCCGATGCGGATGCCCACGTCCCGCCCGCTCCAGCCAATGCGCGATGTTCATGGCGCCGATCCTTTCCGCGCGGCTCCTTCCACGGAAGATTCTGACACGTCATCCCCGAATTTCCGCGAGGTATTTGATCGATCCAGCATAAATAGCAGATAGCCAGCCCTTGGGTGGAACGGCACAGCTTCCGCGCTGTTTGTGTGTTCAACGAAGGAGAGAACACCATGGCTGGAAAACGCGAACTCATCGAGCCGCATAAGGGCGACAAGCGGTATGTCCGCCGGGATGCCAAGGGCCGCTTCACCGAGAGCGACGATGTCGGGCGCTCTCTCGCCGCCGATCAGCGCCAAAAGGCGAAGACGGTGTCGAAAAAGGGACAAGGCGACAAAGGCGACCGCGGCACGCCGTGAATCGCGCTTCTGCGTGCTCGCGACCGCCTATAGCAAGCCGCGTTTCGCCAGATTGCGCATGAGCCGGCTCACGCCGAAGGTCCAGGGCTCACACTCGGTGCTCCATTGCATGCGGTTGATGAGCCCGCCGAGTTGCGCGGCGCTGATGGTGACGATGTCGCCGATCTCGTGGGTGAAGCCCTTGCCCGGCGCGCCGCGATCCTCGGTCGGGGCGAACAGCGTACCGAGGAACAGCACGGCTCCGTCCGGATATTGATGATGCCGCCCCAGCATTTGCATCACCAGGTCCTCGGGGTCGCGGCTGATCTCGGCGATAGACGAGAAACCCTCGAGCCGGAAGCCATCGGGGCCGTCCACCACGAGGTCCACCCGCATCCGGCGCACGTCATCCAGCGAGAAGGCCTCATCGAAAAAGCGGATGAACGGCCCGATCGCGCAGGACGCATTGTTGTCCTTGGCTTTGGAGAGCAGAAGCGCGGAGCGGCCCTCGACATCGCGCAGATTCACATCGTTGCCCAGCGTCGCGCCGACGATGCGGCCATCCGAGGCCACGACGAGCACGACTTCCGGCTCGGGATTGTTCCAGGTCGAGATCGGATGCAGGCCGGCGTCCATGCCGGTGCCGACGGACGACATGGCTTGCGCCTTGGAGAAAATCTCCGCATCCGGGCCGATGCCCACCTCGAGATACTGGCTCCAGGCGCCTTGCGCGACGAGGTGCTCCTTGAGCCGGGCGGCCTCGGGCGAGCCGGGTTGCAATTTGCTGAGGTCCGTGCCGATCACCGCGCCGATGTCCGCGCGGATGGCCGCCGCGGCGGACGGATTGCCGCGCGCGCGCTCTTCGATCACACGCTCCAGCATCGAAACCGCGAAGGTGACGCCCGCCGCCTTCACCGCTTGCAGGTCGATGGGCGCGAGAAGCCACGGCGCCGCCGCGTTGCGTGCCTCTGGCGGCGTGTTGGCGAGGATCGCCGCGAGGGAGCCCACGGGTTCGGCCTTCGCCGCGCGCAGCGCCGCGGCAGGGTCGGGGGTTTCGCATAGATCGCGCATGGTCGGGAAGGAAGCGGTTACATCATAAACCTCGCCCGCCCCCACGGCCACGATCGAAGGGCCGCCGAGATCGGGCCGCCACACCCGCCCGGCAAGGCTCGCGGCCTCGTGGTCGGCGGGAAGGGTGTTTTCATGCGTCAGCGTTAGGGAGGCCATGGCGTTCCTTCGCGGTTGGAACCTGAACCCGTATTCCCTCCACCATGGCCGCGAGGTGGCGCGGCGGTCAACATTTCATAGACGGTCTGCCGTGGACTATCCCCCCGCGCAAAAGGCGCCGAGGATCAGAGCGGCGCTTCAGCGCGCAGGCTGTCCACATCGAGGCGCCGCGTGAACATCGCGATACCGCCCTGCGCGTCGCGCGGCCACTGCGCTTCCGGGCGGTCACAATAAAGTTCCACGCCGTTCTGATCGGGATCGCGCAAATACAGCGCCTCGCTGACGCCGTGATCGCTCGCCCCATCCAGCGGGATGCCAGCGCGGTCGAGACGGCGCAGCGCGTCGGCCAGCGCCGCCCGGTTTGGGTAAAGGATAGCCAGATGATACAGCCCCGTGGTGCGCGGCGGCGGCGGCGCGGCGCCCAGACTTTCCCAGGTATTCAGTCCGATATGGTGGTGATAGCCGCCGGCCGATATGAAGGCGGCTTGGTCGCCGTAGCGGGCCTTCAGCTGGAAGCCGAGCACCCCGACATAAAAGCCAAGCGCGCGCTCGAGGTCGGCGACCCGAAGATGCACATGGCCGATACGCGCCTCGGGGTGAATTGGCTGCGTCAGTCCTGCCTGAGGTTGTGTGGCGCGAGCAGTCATTTGCCTCTCCTTATGAGCCTTGACCGGCATATGGCGTAACGCCGCGACGGTTGAAAGCTGCATCCTTGCAATGGCGGAGCTGCATGCGCGCATTGACGGCGGTTGAGGGATGGCGCGGGGAGGCGAGGGGCAACGAAAGGCCGGTGGTGCTTGGCCGCATTTGCGGTATCATCGCGCAAAGATAACAGGGGAGGAAAACGATGAAACGGACATACAACCGCCGCACCGTGCTGGCCGGCGGCGCGGCAACTGGCGCCGCCTTGGCGCTCGGTCTCAACGCGGCACAGGCCCAGGCCTGGCCTAGCCGGCCCGTCACCGTCATCTGCCCGTGGGGCGCGGGCGGCGGCACCGATGCCACGGCGCGTATCGTCGCCGCCGGCCTCGAAAAGGAGCTGAAACAGCCCTTCAACGTCGTCAACCGCACAGGCGGATCGGGCGTCGTCGGCCATGCCGCGATCGCCACCGCGCCAACGGACGGCTACACGATCGGCATCATCACCGTCGAAATCGCGATGCTGCACTGGCAGGGGCTGACCGAATTCAAGCCCGACAGCTACGTCCCTCTCGCGCTCATGAACCAGGACCCGCCCGGCATTCAGGTCAATGCCGAAAGTCCCTACAAGACGGTGAAAGAGCTGGCTGACGCGATCAAGGCGGCGCCGCCCGGCAAGATGAAGGCGTCGGGCACCGGCCAAGGCGGCATTTGGCATCTGGCGCTGGTGGGCTGGCTCACCGCAATGGGCCTGAAGCCGGACCATGTGGCCTGGGTGCCCCTGAATGGCGCCGCCCCCGCGATGCAAGACTTGGCCGCCGGCGGCCTCGACCTGGTGACTTGCTCGGTGCCCGAGGCCCGCGCCCTCATCGACGCCGGCAAGGCCCGCAGCCTCGCCATCATGGCCACAGAGCGCAACCCTGCATTCAAGGACGTGCCGACGCTGAAGGAAGCCATGGGTATCGACTACACCACGGGCGCCTGGCGCGGTTTTGCCGGGCCGAAGGGCCTGCCGGCCGAGATCGCTTCCGCCATGACCACCGCGCTGAAGAAGATCAACGAATCCGCCGAATTCCGCGATTTCATGGCCAATCGCGGCTTTGGCGTGCGCTGGGCCGACGGCGCCGGCTTTGCCAGCTTCATGGACGAGGGCAACAAGGCGATGGGCGTGGCCATGAAGGCCGCCGGCCTCGCCAAGAGCTGATGTAGGCGGCGGCGGGCCCGCGATGAGCGGGTCCGCGGTTTCGCCTGGCCTCCTCCAACGAACCTAGTCCGGCACGATGCAGCTTCCCGACCGCATAACGGGCCTGTTCCTGGTCGTCCTCGGCGGCCTTGCCGCCTATGGCGGATCGCGCCTGCCGCCGGTGCCGGGCCAGCAGATCGGGCCGAACGTGTTCCCCATGGTGGTCGGCTTCGGCCTCGTTCTATGCGGCGCTCTGATCGCGCTTGGCGTTGGGCGCCGTTTCGAGGAAGCAGCCGAAGCGGATCTGTCGGCGCATTCGGATCTGCCCGGCAACGCTCCACAGGCCGCGCGCTGGTGGCGCGGTTTGATGGCGCTCGTGCCTCCGGCGCTGCTGCTGTTCTATGTGCTCGCCGTCGACCGGCTCGGATTTGCGCTGACGGCCGGCTTTATGGTTCTGATAGCGGCCATGGCGCTGGGAGCGCGCTTGCGGCTTGCCCTCCCCCTGGCCATTGTCGCGCCGCTGTTCGTCCACCTGGTGTTTTCCAAGCTGCTGCGCGTGCCGCTCCCCCCTGGACTGCTTCCAATGCCATGGTGAGGTCCGCGTGAACACGTTGCTCGAAGCCTTCGGACTGGTTTTGCAGACCGACGTCCTGCTCGCCATCCTGCTTGCCTCGATCTACGGGCTGGTGGTCGGGTCGCTTCCAGGACTGTCGGCGACGATGGCGACGGCGCTGCTGGTGCCGGTCACATTCTATTTGTCGCCGATCGCGGCGATCGCCACCATCATTTCGGCCTCGGCGATGGCGATCTTCTCCGGCGACATCCCGGGCGCCCTCCTGCGCATCCCCGGCACGCCGGCCTCGGCCGCCTATACGGACGAGGCCTACGCCATGACGCGCAAGGGCCAGCCGGAAATGGCGCTCGGCATCGGCCTGTGGTTCAGCGCGCTCGGCGGCATCGCCGGAACCATTTCGCTGATGGTGCTGGCGCCGCCGCTGGCCGACATGGCGCTGAACTTCTCGACCTACGAATATTTCTGGCTGGCCTTTCTCGGGCTGATGTGCGCGACGCTCGTTGCCCGTTCCTCGCCGGTCAAAGCGCTCGCCAGCATGCTGCTCGGCCTGCTGGTGTCGTGCATCGGCATCGACAATCCCGCCGGCACGCCGCGCTTCACGTTCGGCAGCACCGACCTGCTCGGCGGGATTGAGGTCATCCCGGCGCTGGTCGGCGTGTTCGCGGTCTCCGAAGTCATGCGCGCCATGGTGAGCGCCGAACCGCCCAAGCTGCCTTACCGCCGCTTCGGCAGCATCCTGAAGGGCCAGATCGCGCTGACACGGCAATATGTGAAGCCGCAAGTGCGCGGCAACATCGTCGGCATCATCATCGGGGTGCTGCCGGGCGCGGGCGCGGACATGGCGGCCTGGGTCAGCTATGCCATGTCCAAGCGCTTTTCCAAAACGCCGGAGAAATTCGGCACCGGCCATCCCGAGGGCCTGATCGAGGCGGGGGCCAGCAACAATGCCAGCCTCGCCTCCGGCTGGGTGCCGGCGCTGCTGTTCGGCATCCCCGGCGACACGATCACCGCGATCGCCATCGGCGTGCTTTATATGAAGGGCCTGAACCCCGGCCCGACGCTGTTCACCGAGCGCGCCTCCTCGATGTACGCGCTGTATATCATCTTCCTCCTCGCCAACGTCATCATGATCCCGCTCGGCATCATCATGATCCGCGTCGCCAGCCTTGTCCTGCTCGCCCCGCGCGCCTCGATCATGCCGGTGATCATGCTGCTCTGCGCCGTCGGCGCCTTCGCCACGGGCAACAATTTATACTCGGTGCTGCTCGTCGGCGTCTTCGGAATTATCGGCTTCGTCATGGAGCGCAACGGCTATCCGGTCGCGGCGATGGTGCTCGGCATCGTCATGGGCACGATGGTGGAGCAGAGCTTCGTCACCTCCATCATCAAGTCCGACGGCAGCATCTGGCCGTTCTTCGCCCGCCCGGTGTCGGCCGTGCTTGCATCCATGACGATCGCGGCATTGCTCTGGCCGCTCGGCGTTTGGCTATGGAATTGGCGGCCACGGCGGGTAGCGTGAAGGGGGGCAGGCGTTGTGGAGCGATATCGCGGCAAACTGCGCACTTGGATTGAAAAACGCGGCGCCGTCACCCGTCTGAATGGCGACAGTTCCTGCTGCTCCGATGATTGTTGTTGTGTGGGTGAAATCTTGCAAAAGGGGTGTGCGCAATGAAGAAGGCCTCTTTACGGAAAATAGCATTCGCATCGGCGCTGCTTTTTCCGATGGTTCTTGAGGCCGCTCTTCGAACGGAGACGTGGGTGCGGCTGCCGCCTCGCAAGAACGCGTTGTGCTGCCTTTGCAGATCCCGATGGCTGAGCCGGTTGCGAAGCGGAGCAGGGTGGCGCTGAACCCTCAGCCTATCCCGCCTGGCAAAGGTATGAAGGCTTATCAATACGGCAACCCTGGAGCGAAAAACGCGCTCAATCCGCAGCCTATCCCGCCGGGTAAGAACCTCAAGGGCTACCAGCCCCCCTATCCTGGGGCGAACAATGCCCTCAATCCGCAGCCGATCCCGCCGGGTAAAAAGCTGAAGGGATACCAACCCCCGTATCCTGGGGCGAACAACGCTCTCAACCCGCAGCCTATCCCGCCCGGTAAAAAGCTCCAGGGATATCAGCCGCCCTACCCTGGGGCGAAAAACGCGCTCAATCCCCAGCCGCTCCCGCCTAGGTTCTTCACGCCCGGTCAGACAGGGCCAAACCCGCGCATATTACCGCCCAGTCCTTGCCGCGGCCGTTGCCCTCAATGATCCCTGCGTCGCACGGTGCTCTTAAGCGATAGGCGGCTCCGACGTTCAGCAAGTTGAGCATCGTGCGCAAAAGTGGGAACCGGTTTCGCGCAAAAACGATGCGATAAAACAGAAACCTAGAGCGGAATGCGCGCTTCCATTAAAGCGCGTTTCGCTCTAGCCGAGCACAAGCGTCAGGCCGTTCCGCAACGCGTTCATCGCGCCGGCGGTCAATTTTTGCAAGGGAATGTCCGGCTGAGAATGTCCTGCATGGCATCCTCGACCGGCTTTTCCGCTTTCCCGAACCGCGCGGCGGACAGACCGACACGCACATGTTCCAACACGGAGACGGGATAGCTCGTGCTCTCGACGAAGGACGCTCCCCATGAGCGCGGCAGGCAAAAGGCTCTGCCTTGCTGGCGCAGCTTCAACGTGTTCAGGCGCTCCTCGATGAGATCGAAACAAGCGCGTAGCTCGCGATTTTTGCACGCCGTTACAAAGTCGTAGACCGTCTCGGCTTGGGCAGGGGCCGCCATGAAGCAGAGCATCGCAACGAGGAGGAACTTGTGCATGGGAGCCTCTCGCGTCGGAGCACCAATATGCGCTGACCCATGCGGGACCCGCGGATGGGCATGCAAACCGGAAAAGCTAGGCGGACCGCTCACCGACGATACGCGCGGCCGTGAGCAGGTCTTGCACTTCGGCCTCGGAAAAGACGCGGTCGGCCCGGTTTGCGATGCCGAGCGCGCCAACGACCGCGTCGCCGCGGAAAATCGGCACCACGATCGCCCCGCCCATGGCGGTGGCGCGCGCGCCGGGGCGGACATCGCCGCTCTGATCCGTCTGAATGTTGCAGGAGTCGACCGGCATGCGCCTCTCCACCGCCAGCCCAGCCATTCCCTTGCCCACGGGAATCGTGCGGATGGCGGCCATGACCGGCTCGGGGAAGGTCTCCGTTGTCGCCGCGAGATGCAAAAGCCCATCGTCACCGAGAAAGTGAATGGTCCCACTGTCGGCCGCGAAATAGCGCACTACGCGTCCGAGGGTCTCCTCGCTGTTCGTAACGCCGGCAAGATCGTCGCCAATGGCCTGCATTGTCACGGCTCCTTCTTGATCGAGCGCACATAGGCGATGATCTTCAACATCTCATCCTGTGTCATGCCGCGCTTGGCGAAAGAGCGCATCGCACCCGAGGCGCCCGAATGGATGATCTCGAACATGCCGACGTCCGTCTTGACGCGCGGATACAGCGGTTCGCCGCTCACCAGGCTTGGGCCCATGCCCCCGGAGCCGCTGCGGGTATGGCAGACCAGGCAGTTTTTCGTGTACAGATCTTTGCCCTGCGCCAAGGCCGGTTCATCGCCCGTATAGGCGTTGGCCCCCGTCTCCTGAAATGTCTTGACGGCTTGGGTCAGCTCTTCGCCGGGTACGGGCTTCAAATCGAGCGCGGAATTATCCAGCGCATGGCGGAATTCGACGGCCTGCAAAGCGGCCGGCAACACGCAAAAGACAGCGGCAAACAGAAGCGAGCGGCTTATCGTTTGCCGGCGAGGCTCAATACTCAATCTCACAACGCCTCTTTGCATCCTTTGAGGACATACACTCCGCGTAAACACGGTCAGAGGCCCCTTGATGCGGGGCCTCTGCTGGCTTTTCAACGACTGGCCGTCACTTTTTAACTTTGGCGACTTCCGCGCCAGCAGCCACCTTGTCCTGCGGCACGATGCGCCACAGGCTGCCGGGCGGGTTCGCGGTCGCGCCCTTGTCGTCGGTGTAGAAGCAATTGCAATTGACCACGAGAATGGTGCCGTCCTCGTCATTGTTTCCGGACGTGAATTGCAGCTCGGTTTGCGCCAATTCCTGCATCTGCCACTTGGTGCCGTTCCAGCCCGTGGCGAAGATACGGCCCGAACACCAGTCGCCAACCAGATAAACGCCCTTCATCCCAGCGTAATTGGCCACGCCAAGACCTTGGACCGAGCAGCCCCAGCCATCGGCCTTTTTCGGCGCACCCGGATAGGGCTCCTGATGCGGATATTCAGCCGCCGGGAGAACACCGACGATCGGGCAAACATCGTTGGCGCCCGTCAGCGGATGACAATGCGAGCCCTGGTTGTGCTTCCAGCCGTAATTTTCACCGCCCTTGCTCTTTGCGGGCTGAAAGTCGATCTCTTCCCAATGATTTTGGCCGACGTCGGAGATGAAAAGGTCTCCCGTGGCCTTGTCGAAATGGAACGAGTAGGGGTTGCGCAAACCGTAGGACCAAATTTCGGGTTTCGACCCCATCTTGATCTTGGAAAAGCCCTCTTCCGTGATGCCGAAGAGCGTCATCATGCGGTCCTTGCCGGCCGTGGCGAAGGGATTGGTCGGTGGAACCGCGTAGGCCACGTTATCCGGCGTGTTGACGTCGATCCGGAGCATCTTGCCCCAATGCGTGTCGAGACGTTGCCCGGCATCGAGAGGGTCGCCCTCCCAGCCCGCGTCGCCCTTGCCGATATACAGAAAGCCGTCGGGTCCAAACTGAATGCCGCCGCCATAGTGATTGTAATAGGGTTGCGGGATGTTCATGATCAACTTGACGGACTTGTTCGCCTGCTCGACCGTAACCTCGTCCGGGCTCTTGGGGTCGACCGTATAGCGCGCGATGATGTGGGCGCCGTTGAAGGGCAGCGAGGCGTAGCTTACGAAAAAATGCCCGTTGGTTTTAAACTGCGGGTGAAAGGCGACCGACCACAGCCCCTGCTCCACGAAGCCCGTTTGCACTTCGCTGCCAAGGGGGCTGTTTTTGGTGAGATCCAGGAAGAGAGCTGGGTTGATCTTGCCGTCTTTGACGATCTTGATCCTGCCGACCCGCTCCAGGACGAAGATGCGGCCGCTGCCATCATTGGCCGAGGAAACGCCGGTGGGATCGTTGAAACCATCGGCCACTTTGACCAGGGCGATCTTCACATCACCGGGTATTTTGCCGCCAGGCTGCGCGACATCGGCGGCGGATTTTGGCGCTTCCTGCGCCGTCACTATACCTGTCGTGAATGCAGTCGCACAGGTTGCCGCGATGGTCGCGGCAAACGCAACTTGCCATCTCATGAACGCTCTCCCAAGCTTGATTAAAAAGTCTTTAAGTGTTGACGCAACTAAGCGCGCTGCCCTCGACGTCATCAAATGGGTAGACGCCAAATGACCTGTAAACACTAGTCACAGATGGTCACGGTGACAAGCGCTGCCTTGGCCACAAACGGAATTGCTCTATGGCTCCGAGCGGCTTTGCGAATGCATGGACGCCCTTGTTGCATCAACCGACAGCGCCGGCGGACAACGCAAGCCTTTAGGGAAAGAACTCGTCGCTTAAAACATAAGCGACAAGGGCCAACACTTCGTTCGGCGCGTATACCCCCTTCCAAGGCGGCATGCCGCGGAAACCGTTGTGGATGCGGTCCCAAACGAAGTCGGGCTTGTAAGCCCGCGGCGTCAATTTCGGAGCCTTGCCCGGATACGCCTTGGCCCCATGGCAATGCGTGCATTGATCCTGCCACAGCTTCTCGCCCGTGGTGATCATCGCAGCATCCTTCAAAGTCTCCGGCCCAATCGGCGGCGGCGGATCGCGCGGCTCCTCTTTTTCTTGCGTGGCGGCTGGTGCCGCCGTCTGCGCAAGGGCAGGGAGCGACGACGCAGCGCAGACAAGAAGGGCGGTCATCACGAGCCGTCGGCGCATCGTGTTCGTCTCCAGTCGCATGCCGTCATCGAATGAGGAGGCGGCGCAAGCCGCCTCCTCATTCTGCCGCAAAGCCATCAGTTCGCCGGCACGATCCGGTAAATCTTATCGTGACCGCCGACCGGACCGGTGGAGATACTGGTCAAGGCGTAGACCTCGCCCTTGTCGTCCTGCGCGAACGCCAGCATGTAAGGCAAGGTCGTCATGCCTTCGACCTCGGCCTTCTCCATCTTCCAGGCGCCATCGGCGCCTTTGCTGCCCATGAAGAGCTGGCCGTCCATGGCCGCGAATGATTTGGACCAGTCGCCGAAGATGTACTTGCCGTCCCAGGCCTTATGCGCGCCGCGATAGACATAGCCGCCCGTAATGGAGATGCCGAGGCAGTTCGCTTTGATCGCCGTGCAGTTCGCATAGACCATGACCGGCGCGACGAGGCCCGCCTGATCGCAGCTCGCAGGATGCGCGTCGGGCTTTTGGTAATCGAAGCATTTGTCACCCTCCATGCGCCGCCAACCGAAATTGCCGCCCTTGGTGACGATATTGACCTCTTCAAAGGAGTTTTGCTGCACATCGGCGCAGAACAGTTCCTTGGCTCCGGCCATGTCGAACGAGCAGCGCCATGGATTGCGCAGGCCGTACGCCCAGATCTGCGGTTTGGCATCGCTGCGGCCGACGAATGGGTTGTCCGCGGCCACGCCATCCGGCTTGCTCACGTCGATGCGCAGCACCTTGCCGTTCACCGAGTTCAGGTCCTGACCGTTGCCGTTCATGACATTGTGCCCGATGCCCCAGTCGTTGGCGTAGCCGCCGTCACCGGTCGAGACATAGAGCATGCCATCGGGGCCGAAGCCGATCCAGTGCCCGTCGTGATTGAATTGCGGCCAGTCGATCTCCGAGATGACGCGCTCGGTGGTGGCATCCGCCTTGTTCGGGTCGGCCTTCGAGACCTGGAACTCCGAAATGACGTTGGTGTGGGACCACCACAGGCGCTTTTCGAGATCGCTGGCGCGCAGCGGAGCCGAGTACGCGACATAGAACTTCCCATTATCTCTGTAGTCCGGGTGGAAGGCTATGCCGAGCAAGCCGCGCTCGTCGAAGAACTTGTGCAAGACGATGATCTTGCCTTCGATATTCAAGAACGGGTCGGGCAACAGGCGCCCACGGTTGTCGATGATGCGGACTTGGCCATTCTGCTCGATGAGAGCCATGCGGCCCGTACCGTCTGGGATCGACACCATCGCGAGCGGATGGGTCAGCCCGCTCGCCACTTCCTGCAGTTTCACTTTCACTTGGGCCTTTGCGGGCCCAGCGATCGACAAGATCGCGGCCGTCGCCATTGCGGCAAACTTCAACGCGTATCGCAAGGTCGTCTCCTCCGGTGCTGGTCCTCTGGAATCTTGTGCTGTTGCTTCAACTCTGGCCGCGAATTCCGGCCAAAGCATCCTCTGGACAACAATGCTAGGTTAGGCCGCCGAATTTCGAGTGTCGATCAAAATCATGAAGTCTCGGGGCGGCTCATCTCGCAAAACGAGCAGTATCAGATGCTTACCCGTTCCAAGCTCATCTGCCGCTGATCTCCTATCGCCGGGGTGCGACGAAGACTGTTGTAAACGTCGGGCATGGATGTTTATTTCGAGAGCCGGCGGGGCGGCGGCCGCAGCGCGGCGGAGCGGCGTAACGAGGCCAGGTGCATGATGACGGACGCCAGCCAGGAAGCGATCAGCCTCATGCGCTCGTGGATCGCGCTCCGCGTGCCCCACGAGGTCAACGCTTGGTTCGGCGCCGAACTTGAAAAGCTGCGCGGCAAACCAAGCGACCGGGATCTGTATCTTGCCATCGGCTACGCTCCGCGCCGCCTCGGCAAGGGCGATCTCAACCTTGCGGCCGACGACCTTGCCGCGGCCAATGCGGTTCGCCCAGGCTGGAACCCGAGCGACTGGAGCATCGACCAGGCCGCCCGGCTCGCCTTTATCCTCGCAAGTTTCGACCATGATGCGCAGCGCTTCAGGGCGCGGGTGGAACAGCTGTTTCGAACCGCCGACATTGGCGAACTCATCGCCTTTTACCGGGGGCTGCCGCTTTACCCGGCGGCGCAGCTGTATGTCGGCCGCGCCCGCGAAGGCGCCAGAAGCGGCATGCAGCCCCTCTTCGAAGCCGTCGCGCACCGCAACCCGTATCCGCGCGAACAATTCGATGAAAATGCCTGGAATCACATGGTTCTCAAGGCGCTCTTCATCGGCAGCAGACTTGATCCAATCCAAGGCTTGGACGCACGCGCCAATCCGACCCTCACGCGCATGTTGTGCGATTATGCGCATGAACGCTGGGCCGCGGACCGCCCGGTCTCGCCCGAGCTCTGGCGTTGCGTAGGGCCTTTCGCCGACGCGGCGGCTTTGGCGGATCTGGAGCGCGTGATGCAGACAGGGGGCGCCCTTGAGCGCCAAGCCGCCGCTCTGGCGCTTACCGCCGTGGATTCCGCAGAGGCAACGGCGCTTCTCATGAACGCGCCGGAGATGGCGAATGGGGCGGGCGCGGGCAAGCTGAGTTGGAGCGCGGTGTCGCTCGCGGCGCATGAGCGCGGGACGTAGGGCTCGCAAGCGACAGGAGACGCGTGAAGTGTTCATCGACTCGCATACGCATATGATTTCGCGCACCACCGACGATTACGAGCGCATGGCGGCCGCTGGCATCGTGGCCTGCATCGAGCCCGCCTTCTGGCTCGGGCAACCGCGCACCTCCGTCGGCAGCTATATCGATTATCTGTCGCTGATTTGCGGCTTTGAACGCTTCCGCGCCGGCCAGTTTGGACTGCGCCATTACTGCACGGTGGGTCTGAACTCCAAGGAAGCCAACAATGAGGAATTGGCGGAGGCGGTCATGGAGATCCTGCCGCGCTATGCCCTGAAGGAGGGCGTCGTGGCGATCGGGGAGATCGGCTATGACGAGCAGAGCCCCCTTGAAGACAAATATTACCGCCTGCAGCTTGAACTCGCCAAGGAATTGGATCTGCCGGTGATGGTGCATACGCCGCACCGGGACAAGCGGCAGGGCACGCTGCGCTCGATGGCTGTGGCGTTGGAGCATGGTCTCGATCCCGGCCGCGTGGTGATCGACCACAACAATGAGGAGACCGTGCGCGAGGTTCTCGACCGCGGTTTCTGGGCCGCCTTCTCCATCTATCCCTTCACCAAGATGAGCAATGAGCGGATGGTGGAAATCGTGCGCAGTTATGGCGCGGACCGCATCTTCTGCGATAGCGCCTGCGACTGGGGCGTCTCCGATCCGCTAGCGGTGCCGAAAACCGCCGAGCTGATGCGCCGCGGCGGAATCGCGGAAGAGGACATTCGCCGGGTGACATATGGCAATCCGCTCGCCGCCTACGGTCAGAGCGGGCAGATCAAAGACGATGATTGGCTCAACCCGCCGCCGATCGATCAGCGCACCCTCTACATGGGCAATTCGGTGCTTCGGGGCGGACAAGAGCCGCAGGCGGCGGATCGAAGCGCGGGCGGCCTCTCGAATTTGGGCAATCTGGACATCCGTTGAGCGCGCGTCCGCAAACGCCTGCCATCAGGTGAAGACGTGATCGAGCACCAGCTGCTTGAACGCGGCCGCCGCGACCGGGCCCTTGGGGAGTAGATCCGGCTCGCTGGATATCACGACGGGCATGTCCTGAGGCTCCG
>Ga0136634_10000561_pt1 | contig 15821 bp, 14 predicted proteins | sample AntDrymUQ8332106_2_FD_104654 | JGI IMG/M metagenome (GOLD analysis project Ga0136634, IMG submission 104654) | Polar desert sand microbial communities from Dry Valleys, Antarctica - metaG UQ833 (21.06) | ecosystem: Environmental > Terrestrial > Soil > Desert | place: Antarctica: Dry Valley... | reverse complement strand
TTCCTCAGCCTCAAACTGATCTCCTGGGCCGCGGCTTCGGGCGACCGCTTCGGCCTTGCCCGGCTGGCTGGGCCTGCTCTGCAACGTTTGAGCCTGCGCACGCAGGATACCGTTTACCTCTCGCTGCGCTCCGGCGACGAGGCGGTCTGCATCGACCGGCGGGAGGGCTCCTTTCCCATCAAAACGCTCACCTTGCGCGTCGGCGACCGCCGGCCGCTCGGCGTGGGGGCCGGCAGCCTTGCCATGCTGGCCTTTTTGCCGGACGAGGAGATCGACCGCATCGCCGCGGCGCAAGCGGCCGAGTACCGCCGCTATAGCTTCGATGAGATGACGCTGCGCGACATGATCAGCGCCGCGCGCGGCGTGGGTTATACTCTGAATGACGAGCGGCTGATACCCGGCATGAGCGCCGTCGGCGTGCCGATTTGCCGGGCCGACGGCACGCCCTTCGGCGCGGTGAGCGTCGCGGCCATTTCATCGCGGCTGCAACCGCCCCGGCGCGACAATGTCGCCGCGAGCCTGAAGCAAGAGGCCGAACAGATCGAGGCGGAGCTGAAACCTCTCCTCGCGCAGCCTTTGATGATGCCGATCCTTGCCGCCCAACACGGACTTTAACTCATGTCGGAAAAAACCGCCGTTTTCCACCGCGATTTGAACGCCGAGCGCCCCTGCATCGTCCGCGGCCGGGGCATGATCCTCGAAGATGACAGCGGGCGCAAATATCTCGACGCCAATGCCAGCGCGGGCGTGGTCGGCATCGGCCATGGCCGCACCGAGATCGCCGAAGCGCTGGCCGAGGCCGGCGATGCCGTGACCTTCGTGTATTCCGGCGCTTTCAACCATCCCTGGCAAGAGCAGCTCGCCAGCGCGCTTCTCAGCGTCGCGCCTCCATCCATGGGGGCCGTGTACTTTGTCTCCGGCGGCTCGGAGGCGAACGAGACCGCCATTAAGCTGGCGCGGCAGTATCATGTCGAGCGCGGCAAGCCGCAAAAGCACAAGCTCATCGCGCGCTGGCAGAGCTATCACGGCGTGACGCTAGCGACGCTCTCGCTTTCGGGTCGCACGAGCTGGAGGGAAATCTTTACGCCGTATCTCACGCCCGTGACGCATATCACGCCGCCCTATGCCTATCGCTGCCCCTACTGCGCCGAGCGCGGCGCGTGCAGTTTGGCCTGCGCGGACGAGCTGGAACGCGCCATCTTGCTGGAAGGACCGGAGACGGTCGCCGCCTTCTTCGCCGAGACGATCGGCGGGACCACGGCGACCGGGCTTACCCCGCACCCCGATTATTATGCCCGCGTGGCCGAAATCTGCGCGCGCCACGATGTGCTCTTCATCGCCGACGAAGTGCTCTGCGGCTATGGGCGCACCGGACGGCCTTTCGCCATCCAGCATTGGAATGTCGAGCCGGACGTCATCACCATGGGCAAGGCGATCGGCAGCGGCTATGCCCCGCTCGGCGCCGTCGTGATTGCGCAAAAAATCGTCGATGCGTTCGCAGCCGGTTCGGGCCGCTTCGTGCATGGCTTCACCTATAGCGGCATGCCGGTCGCCTGCTTCACCGGGCTGAAGGTGTTCGAAATTATGCGCCGGGAGAACCTCTTCGAGCGGCCGGGCGAGGCCGGCGCGGCGCTGATGCAACACCTCCGCGGGCTAGCGGACCGGCATGAGGTGATTGGCGACCTCCGCGGCCGCGGATTGCTGATCGGCGTCGAATTCGTCGCCGACCGCAAGACGCGCGCCCCGTTTCCCAAGCAGCTCGGCTTTACCGGGCGCGTCGTCTCCGGTCTGCGGCGGCGCGGCGTTATCGTCTCCCCCGGCGTGGCGCTGAGCAATTTCGGCAAGGACGGCGACCACATCCAGATCAGCCCGCCTTTCATCATCGGCGCGGCGGAAATGGGGCGCATCGTCGAGGCGCTGGACGACACGCTGACCGAAGCTGTGCGGGCCGCCTAGCCGCCTTGCGTCGACGTGGGGGACTGCTTTCCATCGCTGGCGAGACAAAATTCGGCTAACATCGGCGTCGTAAACCGGAATCAGCTCCATGCCGAACCCCATGCCGCGGCCCGCCTTCTCTTACCGCACGGATGCGGCGGTTCCCAGCTTCGACGATAGCGGCCCCGTCGCGTTCATGGATGGTGAGTGCGCGCTGTGCACACGCGGCGCCAGGATCATCGCCAAGCTCGATCGCCGCCAGGAATTCAAGATCTGCACGACGCAGAGCGCTTTGGGCCAGGCGGTCCTCCGGCATTACGGGCTCGACCCAGCCGACCCGGATAGCTGGCTCTATTTGCAGGACGGAAAGGCGTATTCCTCCATGGACGCCATCATCCACGCCGGGAAGCGTCTCGGCGGTTGGGGAAACAGCGTCCGCGCGATTTCGATCTGGCCGCGTCCGGTACGGAACTGGCTTTATCGCCGCATTGCACGCAACCGCTACGCCATGCTCGGCCGCACCGACATGTGCGCCGTGCCCGATCCCGATCTCAGGCGGCGCTTGCTTGGATGAAGGCGCTGATCCTTGGCGGCTACGGCGTTTTTGGCGGGCGTCTAGCGCGTTTATTGCTGCGTGACGGCGTTGATGTTTTCGTCGGCGGGCGCGATCTGGACAAGGCTGCCGCGTTTACCCGCATCCACGGCGGTACGCCGGTCGCGGTTGATCTCGCCCGCGATCTTGCACCGATTTCTGAGGCTGCCCCTGACATCGTCGTGGATGCGGCGGGCCCCTTCCAATCCTACCGCAGCGATCCTTATCGGGTGGCGCGCTTTTGCTTAGCCCATGGCATCCATTACCTCGATCTCTCCGATGATGGGCCGTTCACCGCCGGCATCGTCGCGCTCGAGGCGGAGGCACGGCAGGCCGGGTGCTTCGCTCTTTCCGGCGTCTCCAGCGTGCCCGCGATTTCATCGGCTGCAGTCACGCGGTTGAGCGATGGCATGACCCAGATCCTGGTGATCGAAAGCGTGATCTTGCCAGGCAACCGTGCCCCTCGCGGACGGTCGGTCGTTGCCTCCATCCTCGCGCAAACGGGTGAGCCCTTGGCTGTCTGGCGCGGCGGCGCTTGGCGGCGGCATACGGCCTGGACGGAGCCGAAGACATTTCTGCTGCGTCGCGGGGATATGCGCTCCGCCCGGCTCATCGGCGCGCCCGATCTCGTGCTGTTTCCGCAAGCATTTGCAGCGCGTTCAGTTATTTTCCGCGCGGGGCTTGAACTCGGTGTCATGCAACGGGCGCTCGCGCTGCTGGGATACCTGCGCAAGCACGGCGTGTTGCCCAATCTGCAGATTTTGACTGTGCCGCTGCTTTGGCTGTCAAATCTGTTGCGGCCGTTCGGCACCGATCGCGGCGGCATGATCGTTACGGTGACGGGCATGCAGCAGGGCAAGGCCGTGCAACGGCGCTGGCAGGTCATCGCCGAGGCCGGTGACGGCCCTTTCGTTCCAGCCGTCCCCGCGCGCTCTATCATTCGCCACATGAGCGCCATCAAGGCAGGCGCGCGGTCCTGCATCAGCGAACTGCAGCTCCGCGATTTCGAGGAGGCGATGTCCGACCTTTCCGTCAGCTTCGAACGTTTCGAGACATCCGCTCCGACATTGTTTCAGACAGCGCTCGGCCTCCGATGGCACGGGTTGCCGGCAGCAGTTCAGCGCCTCCATTCCGTCCAGGATTTGGAAAGTTTCTCAGGCCGGGCAGGCATCACTCGCGGCCGCGGCCTGATCGCCCGGCTGACGGCCTGGTGCTTCGGCTTTCCTAGCGCGGGCCGCAACGTCCGCGTCACGGTAACGATCACGCGCAACGGCGCCGGGGAGATCTGGGAGCGCGATTTCGGCGGGCGAAGGTTTCGCTCCCACCTCGCACCGTCTCAGCGCGCCTTTCATTGCCACGAGCGGTTTGGGCCGTTAACCTGTGAATTGGAGCTGCCGGTGGCGGATGGGAGTCTGCGCCTGCCGGTGCGCCGGGGATGGCTCATGGGCATCCCGCTGCCGGCATTCTTGCTGCCCAGAAGCGAAAGCCGGGAATTCGCGATCGATGGCGGTTTCCACTTCGATGTGGGCCTGTATGCGCCGCTCACGGGCGAACTGGTCGTGCGCTATCGCGGCCGGCTTTCCCCCGACGCGTAGAGCATAACAACGACATTCGGCATTCGTTCAGATGCGGCTGAATAGCATCGTCGCTGCTGGTGCGGGAACTTGTAGCAGCCGTCGCGATTTATAGACGGCGTGGCTTGACCCGCATGTCAGGGCACCATTACATTCCGCGATCGAAATCGAGGGAACGCTTATGAAAATTTTAGAAAAAACGCTTGCTGTGGCGCTTTTCGTCGGTACCGCCGCCAGCTCAGCTACCGCTCAAACCGCAGGCGACGCCACCAAAGGGGCTGAGGTCTTTAAAAAATGCACCGCGTGCCATAAAGTTGGACCGGATGCCAAAAACGGGGTTGGCCCCGTGCAAAACGGTATTATTGGGCGTGCGGCAGGAACGGTCGAAGGGTACAGCTACTCCAAGCTGAACAAATCGGCTGGCGAGAATGGGCTGGTCTGGGACGAACAGAAGATCTTTGACTATCTTCCGGATCCGAACGCGTTCTTGAAAAAGTTTCTCACCGATGCGGGCAAGGCCGACCTTGCAACCGGCTCGACGAAGATGGCGTTCAAGCTGGCGAAGGAAGACGAGCGCCGGGACGTTATCGCATACCTGAAAACCTTCCCCAAATAAGCGGTCCCTGGGACTGTGTCGATAGCTGCGCTGCTTCGCATGCCGTCATCCCAACGCAAGCCGGGATGACGGCATAGCATTTTACGAGCAGATTCCCACAGAAACTGCCCTTAGACGCAGCACCGCCTCGCTTACTCCGCCGCGAGGTGGACATATCTGCCTTGCGCGAGAGGGCACTGCGCCCACAACGCGTTAAGGGCCGAGGCAAGCCAGTCCATATGCTCGTCGGTATGCAGCGGTGTCGGCGTCAAGCGGATGCGTTCGGTACCCTTGGCGACAGTGGGATAGTTGATCGGCTGCACATAGATGCCGTAATGCAGCATGAGCATGTCGGTAACAGCCTTGCAGTGCACCGGATTGCCGACCAGAACCGGCACGATATGGCTGGGATTGTCCATCACCGGAAGGTTGCGCACTTTAAGGCGGGCCTTCAAGGTTCTCGCGCGTTCCTGATGACGGGCCCGCTCGATCTGGCTGACCTTGAGATGCCGAATGCTGGCCAGCGCGCCGGCGGCTATCGCGGGCGCGAGCGAGGTTGTGAAGATAAAGCCCGGCGCATAAGAACGGATCGCGTCGCAGCAGGCGCGGCTCGCGGCGATATAGCCGCCCATTACCCCGAAACCCTTAGCGAGGGTTCCGTTGATCATGTCGACGCGCTCCATAACCGCGTCCCGCTCGGCAATGCCCCCGCCGCGCGGCCCATACATGCCGACCGCATGGACCTCGTCGAGATAGGTGAGGGCGCCATATTTCTCGGCCAGGTCGCAGATCGCCTTAATCGGCGCGATATGGCCGTCCATGGAGTACACGCTCTCGAAGACGATGATCTTCGGCGTGGAGTTCGGATATTCGGCGAGCAGCTCTTCGAGATGCTCCGGGTCGTTATGCCGCCAGATGCGTTTCTCGCCGCCGCCATGACGGATACCGGCGATCATCGAGGCATGGTTCTTCTCGTCGGAAAAGATCACCGTGCCGGGGATCAGCTTCACAAGGGTGGAGAGCGTTGCGTCGTTGGCGATATAGGCCGAGGTGAACAGCAGCGCGGCTTCCTTGCGATGCAGATCGGCCAGCTCCTCCTCCAGCTCGACGTGGTAGCGCGTGGTTCCGGAGATGTTGCGCGTGCCCCCCGACCCCGCGCCGACGGTGTCGATGGCTTCATGCATTGCCGCGCGCACCGCCGGGTGCTGGCTCATGCCGAGGTAATCGTTCGAGCACCACACGGTAACTGGGCGCGGCGTGCCGTTATGTAACTGGTCGGCTTGCGGGTATGCCCCACAGCGGCGTTTCAGATCGGCAAAGACGCGGTAGCGCCCCTCGCCATGCAGCCGTTCGATCCGGTCCTGAAAGATCTTATTATAGTCCACCCTCGCCTCCCTTCAGGCATTGCAAACGCCTACGCGCTTCCTGCTTTCTTGTTGAGCTTGTCGTCCCATGATCTTGTCGTCTCGATCTATGATCGCACCCCGTGCCGTTTCAACGGGGCTAAGCGCCGCGCCTTCCGGCAGGACCGGCTCGCGAGACGCCAGTCCCCACGTCCAAAGCTTCTCGGCGGGCAGCGGCAGCATGAGAAACCAGTGCTCCAAGACGGCCAGCGCCATGAGAGCGGTGATGAAGCTGTAGGCCATCGCTACGAATTGCGTTTGCGCGCCTAATGCCTGTTGAGCCGTCCACATTGTGATAAGCGTGGAGATCGTCACTGAAAAGGGAAACAGCAGATTCATCGGCTTTTTTGTCAGGAAACTCTTCAAAAAAGCCATGTGCTCCGGCAGAAACTCCTCGGTTACGTTGCGCACGCCAAGGAAGACGTTCAGCCGGGCGCTCTCATGCATCCACCATAGAATGAGGAAGGTCCAAATGCCGATCTGGTTGGGGGCGCCCCAGCTCAGCCAAAGGCAAAGGCCAGCGCTGAGGATGATCGAGATCTCGTGATAGAGGCTCACCTGAACCGCGTGCAGGAAATGCGGCCAGCCCGAGCAGCCCTTGGCGCAAATTGTTTTGCGCGGACCGGTGACCACGCCCATATAAAAGCTGATCTGCTGCCAGCCCCAAATCAGCACGCCGCAGGTGAAAGCGGCATAGGCGCCCCACACACTTGTATCGTTCGCGGTGCTGTAAAGCACGAAAAACGCGCCGGCAAGCACCGCCGTCGCTCCTAGCATACTCCATTTGAATGTGTGTTGCGGAAGACCGTCCAAATAAAGGATAGCGCCCGTGGAAAACCACCACAGAAAAAGCGCGTAAAGTGCCGGAAGGACGTACTCTGCCATCTGCGAAGCGCTTTCGTTACCAGGCGGGAACCAGGCGGCTCTTCGCCGGGAGTGCATTGTCCTTCGTAGGCAGCAGATATAGCCGGGCAAATGTCGCAACCGCGCGGGCAGCGAGCGCCACGAAACGCGCCCTGCCCAGAACGCCGCCTTGCACGCGGGCTTGATTCATCCGCTCATTGATCTCGCGCAGATTTTCCAGCCCGGCTTTGAAGGCGGGATGGTCGATGTCCAGCATGAGCGGGAAAACCTGGCGCGATATCTCGGATGTGATGCGGAACACCTTGAAGCCATAGTCGCTAGGGTCGATGCCGAGCGCCTTATGGAATTCCGGCCGCGCGTGATCGCGCACATACATCGTTGCGAAAACGGCCAGCAGGAAGAAGCGCACCCACAGCTTATTCAGACCGCTCAGGACATGCGGATTGGCGCGCATCAGGAGCGCGAAGGCCTCGCCATGGCGGAACTCGTCATTGCACCATTCTTCAAACCATTTGAAGATCGGATGAAAGCGCCGGTCCGGGTTGGCCTGCAAATGCCGGAAGATGGTGATGTAGCGCGCATAGCCGATCTTCTCGGAGAGATAGGTCGCGTAGAAGATGAATTTCGGCTTGAAGAAGGTGTATTTCTTCGTGCGCGTCAGAAAGCCGAGATCGACGCCGATATTGTACTCTTTCAGCGCGTCATTGATGAAGCCGGCATGCCGCGCTTCGTCGCGGCTCATATATTTGAACAGCTCGACGATGTCCGGGTTCGAGCCGCGCTTTTTCATCTCGGCATAGAGGACACAGCCGGAAAATTCCGCCGTCAGCGAGCTGACGAGGAAGTCGATGAACTCCTTGCGCAAGCCCTCGGGCAGGTCGCTCAGCTCGACCCGGTCCCAGGCAGCGGTGCGCTTGAAATGCTCTTTGTTGGGGTCGCTGCGCATTTCCGCGATGAGATCGTTCCATTCGCCGCGCACGCGCGACACGTCCATGCGGTCGAGTTCGGCAAAATCGGTGGTGTAGAAGCGCGGGCTGAGGACGGTGTCCTGCTGCGCGATCTCCGTCGTGTCCTTGGACAGCGAAAGGCGTTCAATAGTCATAATTTCCTCCCCGAAGAGAAGCTGAACTCGCACAGTTCCATAAATTCCAGATCCCCTGTCGCCCTTGTCCAGGCGCGCTCGATCGCGCCGGCGCGGACGACGGTCGCACGCCGCCGCAAGGTACGCTTCTCGCCATAGGGCACGACGATCGGCTCGCCATGCACGCGCACCGCATCGCCCGGCTGGATTTCGATGCCGCCATCCAGCTCCACATGCGCGTGGAGGCTGTCGAACGTATGTTCCACTTCGATCGTGCAGGGCACGTCAACGGATGCGCGGCTGAAGAGACGGCCGATCATTGCTGCTTGCTCCCAACGGTCAACAGGTCGGCGAACGCGCCCGCATTGGTGGGGCCGAAGGCGCCAAGATGAAGACGTCTGCCGGTTGCGAGATCTTCCAGCAGAAGACTGCCGTCCGATGCGCGCATAAGGCGGAAGGGCATGGAAGGCCCCGCGCCGTGCTGCCGCCGCTCGCGGACGAGGGCGCGCAAGATGCCGCGCAAAAAGCCGTTTGAGCCAGGCTCCAGCGTGGTGACTAGACGGTTATCCGGCTCAGCATAAACCGCGATGGCGCCGGTCGGCCGATCCTCGAAGCGCAGATCGCGCATAGCAACGGCTTCGCCGACGGACATCGCGGCCCCGCCAAAGCCGGTGATGCGCGTACCCGCAATCAGCAGCAGCGTGAGCGCCACAAGGGCGGCCGCCGCCAGCAGAAACGGCCGCGGGACTTGCTCATAATATGGGTTTTTCGTTTTCATCGAGCCGCACCTCTTCAAGCGGTTTTGGCTACGCCCTGCATGGCCGGCGCATTCCTCGGGGCGCTCGGCGCGGGCCGGAGCTGCCGGACGGTGGCCGGAGGCGGCACGGATTCGGCGCGCGCACTCGGCCGGGACGCGGCGGCGGCAAGAGCACGGGCGAGGATGGCGGAAATTTCTGCCCCGTTAGGGACACCGCGCAGCATCGGCTCGGGCTGGCTTACTCTCCACGGGCGGGCATGCGGCCAGAGCATCGCATAGGATATCTTTTCGCCCTTGAGCAATTTCAGCGAGATGTCGCCATGTCCGCCGGCGCGGATTTTCGCCGCCGCTGTGTCGACCTTGCTGAAGGGGATGTTGAGTGTCATCGGCAGGGCTATACCATAACGCATGACCAGCCGCTCGCTGGTGATCGAATAAATCGTGGTGCGCGCGGTCGCGAATGCGAGCACCCCAAGAATGCCGCAGCAGGCGGCCGTCAACCCGATAATCAGGAGCGAGCCCAACGCCGCCTCCGTGAAGGGCTGCCGGTCGTAGATCGCGTTCACGAGCTGTAAGGCAAGAATAATCCCCAGATAGGCGGCGATAAGGGGAATATGGAACACACCTCGCGCCAAACTCCGCCAATCCGGAGAGCCTTGCCAGAGCAGCGTCTCGCCAGGCGGCAATTTTCCCGGCAGCCCGCTTGCGGGCTCGAAGTCGAAATCGCTCACAGCAAGGACTCCTGTCTCATGGGCGTCGCATACATGTAGCCCCCGCCATAATAGGCGCAAATGCGGTCTTCCTCATTCAGCGTGACCAGTTCGGGAATATCGAGCCCCGGCACGCCCGCAAATTGCGAGGCCAGTATGGCGTCGACCTTCATGCGTCGGCCCACCGCATTGATCTGCGCGAAATTGACCGGCAACAGCACCGTTCGCGGCATAACGGGCGTGCGCCCCTCGCCGGGAGCAGCGGCTGGCGCCCTAAAGCTGGAAGCAAGCTCGACTTCGAAATAGCGGATCACGAATTCGGCCCGGTCCACCCACACATCGACGACCGTACCCGCCTCTTCCCAATCCGCGCCGATCACGGTCATTCCACGCGGGTCGTAATCGCGCTCCTCGAGGAAGATGTCTGGCACCGTGCGCAGCGGAACGATGCGCGCGTCTCCATGATGGGTGACATCCGGGCGGTTGAACCGCGGCGTGTAGGCGCCCGGGCCGACGCCGTCCATTAATGCGTCTCCCGTTGCGGTGAAGGGCATGCCGGAGGGCCCAATCGGCGCCGCCAGCGGTAGATCGCGGATGTCCTTCTCGAGAATAGGGACTGAAACTCTGGTGCCATCCTCAAGCACGAAGGTTTTCGGGTCCGGCAGCCACAAGCCATGATCCTTGAAACTGCCGTCTCGCTCGGACACGAGCGGGTAGCCCTCGCGGCGGCCTTCGCGCAGGAGATAGAGAATGAGCCCCGCGAAAAACAACCAGAATGCGTACAGCACCACTTGGGCAACGTCGATATAGCCTGTAATTGCGCCCGTTTCCATGAACCTTTCCTCCGCCTTGTTGTCTAGCTCGGAATATCCGCCAGACCAAATTTGCTTGGGTAAGTGGTCCGCGTCTGGCGCTGCGAACCGACCAGCGGTCCGATGGCGATCAGGGTCGCGAACAAAAGAAGGATTTCGAGATTGTACACCACGCCATAACCCGTAGTCGGGGATTGCAAAGCCTCGCCCAGATTGCCGTTTAGCGCCAGCGTGCCGACACCGTCGCGGATGAGGCCGCCCAGTGCTATGGCCGTTCCCGCCGCCGTGGCTTGCACCGCCCCCCAGGCGCCCAGCGCCATACCGCTTTGCCCGCCCTGCGAGAGAGACATCGCCGCGGTCAGCGAGCCCACCGAGAAAAGACCGCCGCCAAAGCCGATCAGAACCGTGCCGATGCGGAACAAAAGCGGCGTATCCAGTGGCCCGGCAAGGGTTATGGCGGTGAAGCCGGCCACACCCGCAAGGGCGCCGAAGCCGGAAAGGCGGTACGGATCGCCGCCACGCGTCAATCGGCGTGCGGCAAGCGCGAAACCTGCAAGACTGCCGCCCGCGAGCAGCGCGGTGAGCGCCGTGGTCGCACCGACAGTCAGATTCAGGATCTCGCCGCCATACGGTTCGAGCAAAATGTCTTGCATGCTGAACGCGGCGCTGCCCAGGCCCACAGCAAGCAGCAAGCGGCTCGCGCGTCCGCCGCTGATGAAGACCTGCCATGCTTCGCGGAAGGAAGGCTGTTGCCCGGTGAAGGCGGTGCGCGCGGGATCGCGGGGCTCCTGCTTCCATAGCGCGACGACATTGATGAGGAAAGTCAGCAGCGCCGTGCCCTGGATGACCTGGATCAGGCGCTTGGGCGTGAAATCGGCGAGCAACAGCCCGATGATCAGCGAACTCGCGACCATGCCGACGAGCAGCATCACATAGAGCAGCGCGACAACCCTCGGCCGTACATCCGGTGGCGCCAGATCGGTCGCCAGCGCAAGGCCCGCGGTCTGTGTTGTATGCAGGCCAATGCCGGCGAGCAGGAAGGCAAGCCCGGCGCCCAGCGTGCCGACCCAGGCCGGGCCCTCGGCATCCGGCCCCATCACCAGGAGCGCGAAGGGCATGATGGCGAGGCCGCCAAATTGCAGCAGCGTGCCGAACCAGATATACGGCACTCGCCGCCAGCCGAGGAACGAGCGGTGATGGTCGGAGCGGAACCCGATCAGGGCGCGGAAGGGCGCGAAGATGAGCGGCAGCGCCACCATGACAGCGACGAGGCTGGCGGATACGCCCAGCTCCAGGATCATCACGCGGTTGAGCGTGCCGGTGAGCAGCACCATTGCCATGCCGACCGTGACCTGAAACAGGGACAGACGCAGCAGGCGCGACAGTGGCAATGCATCCGATGCCGCATCCGCAAATGGCAGCATCTGCGGGCCAAGCTGCCGCCAATATTGCGAAAGCTGGACGCGCTTCTCCGTCATCGCGGGCAAAGCTCCATGGCTTGGGAGGTGTAAAAGCCGCCCGAGATGCGCTCGGTGCGCGAGGGGCTCCATCCCGCTAATGGCTGACTGCGTGCGATCGCCATGCGCATTCCGGTTTCGCTGACAGGCTCGATGGCCGGGGCGCGGTCCGAGCGCGGGAACAGGCGTCCGGCGGCGTGCATGGTTGCCAGCAGGGCCGTGCGCGGCGCGAAGGTGAAGAGGATCGAGGCATCCGTGCGTCCGGCGAAATCGGCGAGCACGCCGGCGATGTCCTGCGCTTTGTAGTGGATCAGCGAATCCATCGCGACGACGTGATCGAAGCGGCCGAGCGCCGGGTCGCGCATGTCGCCAACCTTGAAGGTGATCCCGCCCGTGCCAAGATCGCCGCGCGACGCATCAGCGGCGACTTTGACGAGCTTGGGCGATAGGTCGATGGCGACGACCGCCGCGCCGCGCCGCGCCGCTTCGCGGGACAAGGCGCCGGTTCCGCAGCCCGCGTCGAGCAGCCTCGCGCCGCGCAGATCCTCGGGCAGCCAGCCAAGCAGCGTATTGCGCATCCGCTCGCGGCCAGCGCGGACCGTGGCGCGGATGCCGCTGACCGGCGCTTCGGAGGTCAGCCGCTTCCAGGCTTCGACGGCGGTGTGGTCGAAATAGGTTTGCAGCTGATCGCGCCGTGTCTGATAGGTGGCCTGCGGCATCAATCGAACCCTAGGAAGTCGAAGATCTCGCGGTCCTTCATTGCCGACCCGGTGAGCGGCTCGACGCCCGCCCAGAGCATCGCGGCAAGGCGCATATACTCGTTCTGCACGGCCTGCAGCTCGGGGGACGGCTCCATCTCGAACAGCGTCGACTTCTTCAAGCGGCTGCGGCGGATGATGTCGAGATCGGGGAAATGCGCGATGCGCTTGAGGCTGGTCGCCTCGCAGAAGCGGTCGATCTCGTCGGTGTTGGCGCTGCGATTGGCGATGATGCCGCCCAGCCGCACATTGTAATTGCGCGCCTTCGCCGAAATCGCCGTGATGATGCGGTTCATGGCGAAGATGCTGTCGAAATCATTGGCGGTGATGATCAGCGCGCGGTCGGCATGCTGCAGCGGTGCGGCAAACCCGCCGCAAACCACGTCGCCGAGAACGTCGAAAATCACCACGTCCGTGTCTTCGAGAAGGTGGTGCTCCTTGAGCAGCTTCACGGTCTGCCCGACGACATAGCCGCCGCAGCCGGTGCCCGCCGGCGGTCCGCCCGCCTCGACGCACATCACGCCATTATAGCCCTCGAAGACGAAATCCTCGACACGCAGCTCCTCAGTGTGGAATTCGACAGACTCCAGCACGTCGATCACGGTCGGGCAGAGCTTTTTCGTCAGCGTGAAGGTGGAATCATGCTTGGGGTCGCAACCGATCTGGAGCACGCGCTTACCCAGCTTGGAGAAGGCGACCGAAAGGTTCGATGAGGTCGTGCTCTTGCCGATGCCGCCCTTGCCATAGACCGCGAACACCTTCGCCGTGCCGAGATTGACCTTGGGGTCGAGATGCACCTGGACGCTGCCCTCGCCATCGGTTGGGAGCGTCGCGCAGTCGCCGCAGCCGGTTTTTAGATGCAGATTCATGCCGCTTCCTCCGCGTGGATGCCTTCGAGCCGGTCCTCAAGCTCGTCGCCCGCCGCGCGCAAGGCGCTCAGCGTGTCGGCGTCGGGGGACCAGTATTTTCTGTCATGCGCTTCGAGCAGGCGGTTCGCCAGCTTTGCCGACGCGGTGGGATTCAGCTGGGCGAGCCGCTCGCGCATTTCGGGATCGAGAACGAAGGTTTCGCTGAGCCGCTGATAGACCCAGGGCGCGACTTGTCCGGTCGTGGCGGACCAGCCCATCGTATTGGTGACGTGCGTCTCAATTTGGCGGACGCCCTCATAGCCGTGCTTGAGCATGCCCTCATACCATTTCGGGTTCAGCATCCGCGTGCGGGCTTCCAGCGTGACTTGCTCGCTCAGCGTGCGCACCGCGCCTTCGCCGCGCGTCTGATCGCCGATATACACCGGGGCCGCCTTGCCGCCGCGCGCCCGGCTCACCGCCCGGCTGATGCCGCCAAGCGTATCGAAATAATTGTCAACGGTGGTTACGCCCAGCTCGACCGAGTCGAGGTTTTGATAGGACAGATCGACGCTTTGCAGCACGGCGTTTAGGAGCTTCGTCTGCGCGACCGGCTTGCCGTTTAAGCCATAGGCGAAGCTTTTGCGCCGCGTGTAGGTTTCGGCGAGTTCGTCCTCGTCATCCCAGCGGCCGCTTTCGAGCAGATTGCCCACATTCGCCCCATAAGCCCCGTCGGCATTGCCAAATACGCGGAGCGCAGCGGTTTGCAAATCACAGTCATGGGCGGCTTGATAAGCAAGCGCGTGCTTGCGGATGAAATTCTGATTTTCCGGTTCGTCGGCGCTAGCGGCCATGAAGCTCGCCTCGGCGAGCAACTGGATCTGTAACGGCAGCAGGTCGCGGAAAATGCCCGACATGGTGATGACCACATCGACGCGCGGACGGCCAAGCTCGGCGAGCGGAATGAGCGCCGCGCCGCAGAGCCTGCCATAGCTGTCGAACCGCGGCTTGGCGCCCATCAGAGCCAGGGCTTGAGCTAGCGGCCCGCCTTCGGATTTCAGATTGTCCGTCCCCCACAGCACAATAGCGATGGTCTCGGGGAATGCGTTGCCGTCGGCAATGTGGCGGGCGATGAGCCGGGCGGCCTGGCGCGCGCCGTCGGCGACGGCGAAGGCGCTGGGGATGCGGAACGGGTCGAAGCCATGCAGATTTCGCCCCGTGGGCAGAATCTCCGGCGTGCGCAGCAGATCGCCGCCCGGTGCGGGGCGAATGTAACGCGCATCGAGCGCGCGCAAAATGCCACCGGTTTCGTGATCCTGGCACAGCATGGTGTGGATCGCGGCGAGCTTGCCGAACAGGGCGGTGTTCGCCTCGCTCACATCCATGCCGCCGGCGATGAGCGCCGCTTCTGGAGCCTCGCCGCGCACCAGCGCCGTGACTGCATCGGCGCTTGGCCTCGTGCCATGCGAACTTTCGGCGATGGACAGCAAGGTTTCGATGCGCTCCTGCTCGGAGGGCGTCTCGCCGACAACATGCAGGCCGTGGGGGATGAGCGTGTATTCGAGTTCGAGCACAGCCGCGGCAAGCTTGGCGATCTCGGCGTCGCAATCGGGCCATGCCGGTTCGGCGGTGGCGAGATCGAGGGTAGTGGCTTGCGCTTGGATCAGTTCGGCAAGCGGGCCGCGTTCGCCCGCTTCCGCCGGGTCAAGACCGCGCCAGCGCTCGATAGAGGCCTTCAGATCCACCAGCCCGCGATACAGCCCGGCATGCGCGACAGGCGGCGTCAGATAGCTGACCAGCGTCGCCGCGCCGCGCCTTTTGGCGATCATGCCCTCGGACGGGTTGTTCGCCGCATAAAGATAAAAGTTCGGCAGGTCGCCGATCAGGCGGTCCGGCCAGCATTGTGCCGAGAGGCCCGATTGCTTGCCGGGCATGAATTCGAGCGCGCCATGCGTACCGAAATGCAGCACGGCGTGGGCGCCGAAATCCTCGCGCAGCCAGCGGTAGAAGGCGGAGAAGGCATGCGTCGGCGAAAAGCCTTTCTCGAACAGCAGACGCATCGGGTCGCCTTCATAGCCGAAACTGGGCTGGACACCGACGAACACGTTTCCGAAGCGCGCGCCGAGCACCTGGATGAAGCGGCCATCGCTCTGCTGCTTGCCGGGAGCCGGACCCCATTGGCCTTCGATGTCGCGCAAATGCGGCTCGCGGCGCACATGATCGTCGGCGGAAATGCGGGCTTCGACATTGGCCAGCGCGCCGAACCGGGCCGCGTTGCCGATGATGATCCGCTCGCGCAGCGCGTCCACGGTCGGCGGAACCTCGACCGCGTATCCCGCGCGTTGCATCGCCGTCAGCGTATTGTGCAGCGAGGCGAAGACCGACAGATAGGCGGCGGTGCCTGTATTGCCGGCATTGGGCGGGAAGTTGAACAGCAC
>Ga0136634_10000560_pt1 | contig 15841 bp, 12 predicted proteins | sample AntDrymUQ8332106_2_FD_104654 | JGI IMG/M metagenome (GOLD analysis project Ga0136634, IMG submission 104654) | Polar desert sand microbial communities from Dry Valleys, Antarctica - metaG UQ833 (21.06) | ecosystem: Environmental > Terrestrial > Soil > Desert | place: Antarctica: Dry Valley... | reverse complement strand
TGATAATAACAGCGCATCAGATACAGACATTATGCAGGTAACCGTAAATGCAGCTATTCCTCCTCCCAACCAGGCGCCAACCGCCAATGCGGGAAATAATGTTACAATTACACTTCCTGTTAATTCGGCTTCACTCACAGGGAGTGGAACTGATATAGACGGTACAATAAACCAATATCTGTGGACAAAAATTTCAGGGCCTGTTCCCGGAACAATTGGAAGCGCAACATCAGCAAATACAATCACAAATGGGTTAGTACAAGGTATCTATCAATATCAACTTACCGTTACTGATAATAATGGTGCAACAGATACTGATATCATGCAGGTAACAGTAAATGCAGCCCTGCCACCACCAAACCAGGCACCTACTGCTAATGCAGGAAATAATATAATCATAACTCTTCCTGTGAATTTTGTATCACTAACTGGAATTGGTATTGATCCTGATGGAAACATATCTGCATATCAATGGACAAAAATATCAGGCCCGGCTGCCGGTACAATCGCAAATGCAAATTCTGCAAATGCTACTGCTAATGGGTTAACCCAGGGAACTTACCTATTTGAATTAAAGGTTACTGATAATAATAGTACAACAGGAAAAGACACTATGCAGGTCACAGTAATCGCTGCTATAAATATTAAGCCTGTTGCTAATGCAGGCCTTGATCAGAATCTCACACTTCCTGCAAATGCGTCAACTTTAAATGGAAAAGGTACAGATAGTGATGGAACAATCACATCATATCTATGGACTAAAATCGCAGGTCCTGCAAACGGAGTAATTACAAATGCTTCAGCAGCAGGTACAGGTATAACAGCATTGGTTCAGGGAGTGTATAAATTTGAATTGAAAGTTACCGATAACAATGGAGCTATTGGAAAAGATACTATACAGGTTAATGTAAATGTACAGCCACCTCCTCCAAATATGCTACCGGTTGCCAATGCAGGAAAGGGTATAAGTATTTATCTGCCGCTAAAATATACAGCATTGTCCGGAAGCGGTACTGATTCAGATGGAACTATAGTGAGTTATAAATGGAAAGTTATTTCAGGCCCGACGCAGTTTTCATTGTCAAATGACACTATAGCTTATACAATATTGCGCGAATTGCAACAGGGAATTTATGAAGCAGAATTAACGGTTACTGACAACAGGGGAGCAATTTCCATGGATACGGTAACAATTAGTGTAGGAAGCTCAAGGCTTGCTCCAGGTGAATTTATAAGAATATTTCCTAACCCGGTTCTGGATAATCTGAATATCGAGATAAATTCCATAGGGATCAACAAAAAAATGTTACTAACAGTAACGGATATTCGCGGTCATCTTATCATTCAAAAAGAAACGATCGTTAAGGAAAGTGTTCAGTTTGAAACCTTGAATATGCGTAAATATGCTAGTGGCGAATATATACTTGTTATGAGTCTGGAAGGGGAGAAAAGAGTGTCTAAAAAAATATTAAAACTGTAAATTATTTTTTAAAGTGCCTGTAATGAGGATGGGTTGCCAGTTTTAACATAAGCATATCTCCATCAGAATCACCATAACAATAAATATTTTTATAATCAGCCGGATCATATAATTGTATGATCCGGTTTACTTTTTCCTTTCCATTACAATTTGCACCATTTAATTTTCCGCTAATCCTGTTATTACTATCTACACTTAATCTTGTGGCAATATATTTTATCCCTGTTTTCCTGCACCAATCACTTATCCAGTTCTCTGCAGATGCAGTTACAACAACAACTTCATGGCCTTCTTCCTGGTGTTTAATTATGGCTTCCATTGCATCAGGCCTTATCATTTTAGAAAGGTGGTCATCAGAAAATTTGTTACATAATGTATTAAAATCTTTCAGCAACATTCCTTTAAAAAAATAGGTGAGCATCTTTTCCTTTACGAAAGCATTTTTAAAAATTCCCAGTTTCATACCTGTAAGCCAGGGGGATAAAAGAGCTAAACTTTTATAAAAGGCCGTTGTTCCCCTGCTGAATTTAATAAATTCCACCATGGAGTCTTTCCTTGTAATTGTTCCGTCAAAATCAAAAAAAGCGATGGTTTTTTGCAAGCGAATCTATTTAAAGATACTTATGTCTTTTACATAAATAATAATGTAGAAGCTGATGACCCATAGAAGAATTGTAACCTGAATGAACCTGTCTTTATATAATATTTTCGTGGGTGATTGAGAATTCTGCTGAACAAAAATCAGTTGCAAATACCTGAAAACCCCGGCTAAAACAAACAGGCAGGTATAATAAAGCCGATGTGTGTACCGTGATGTAACTTCCGGTGACATCGTATACATAAAATAAGAAACTATGATCACTGCACAAATTAAAGAGAGGGCGGCATTTATAAAGTCAATATTATAACCTTTTACAGCTTTCCTCATATCAGTTCCTGAAATATTTTTGATCAGTACGTCATCCCTTCTTTTTGCGATAGCCATAAAAAGTGCCAGAAGAAATACCATAATTACCAGCCATTCGCTAAGGGGGATCAACGCAATAACTGAACCTGCCTTAACCCTTAATACAAAACCAATTGATATAATAATGATATCAAGGATCGAGATATTCTTTAATCCAAAAGAATAGCCGAGGTTCAAAAAGAAATATATCGCTAATACAAATAAAAATTTATCCCTTATAAACCATGCACCAGTAAAACCAATCACCAATAATAAAATACAGATTATAATTGAAGTGGTTTTAGAAACCATTCCTGACGCCAATGGCCTTGAATATTTTACAGGATGTTTTTTATCATCCTCTATATCCCTGTAATCATTAATTATATAAATGCTGCTTGCTACAAAACTAAAACATGCAAATCCAGCTAATAGCTCCAGAACCAGATTCCAGTTGAATATCTGGCCTGCAAAAAAAACAGGCACAAACATAAATAAATTTTTTGCCCAGTCTTTTGGCCTTATCAATTGTATATGGGCTTTCATACTTGTTGTGATCTTACTGTTATGATCTCCTCTTTATTGTCCATGAAGGTCTTTTCTATCAGCCATAAAATCATGGGTAAAATAATAATAACCATTGGAACGAGAAATAACCGGGTTTGGTATGCAACAACTGTAACATAATGCACCGCAAACCACACAGGAACTAAAAATATAAACCATTTTTTTAATAAGTGGGGAAAGCTTTTAAACTTGTAAAGAATGATCAGGGGTATAACTCCAAATGTTCCGATAAGTTCCATATAAGCTTTTACTCCGGCTGCGCTCAATAAATTAAGTTTAAGCATGGGCAACCCTGCCCTGGCTTTCCATGTTTGTTGTGGCTGGTAACCATAATACCATCGCAATCCAATGAATATACTTATAAAAATGATGTATAAAATTATTACGAAATACCAGGTTTCCTTTTTTGGAAAAATGATGTCTTTGAAATTGAATTTCTTAAAACTAAAATCTGTAAAACCTGTCTTCGAAATAAAATACAATGCGGGTATAAGGATCCCGGTTTCCCGGTTAAATGCTGCCAGTATAGTAATTGGAATAAGCCACCGGGCATCCCTGTTATAAACAATAATATTGGCTGTCAGCAGGTATAAAATAATATCCATGTATGTATTAAAAGAAAGGTCTGCAGCTGTAACTGCATTACCCAACGCTAATGCCAAAAAATTGATCCCCAAAAATATCAGCCATTTATTTTTTACAAATGCAGCCCATAATTTCCAGGCGAGGAAAAAAATAAAAAGGTGTTCAACAAAGCGCAGGAATATAAAAATGATCATGTATTTCATCGCTCCTGGTGTCTGCATTAATTTTACAAATCCATCTGTTTCAGGATTGGTGCCTGTTGTACTGTCAATTGAAAAATGAAATTTCTCCTCTATTGAAAAAACTCTATCAATTGTATTATTATAAATAAACAACAAACCTTCAACTATCATTGGGCTTAAAATGCGATATTGCCAGGGGTTGAAATAGTCTGATCTTTTTTCCAATATAGCTTTATGTCTTTCATATGTAAGTATCCCATTACTGTAATAAAAATTCCGGTAAACAGGATAAATAGAAAGAACAGCAAAACACAAGCAAACAAACCAGGTATTGAGCCGGTTATTTTTTTGCAATGATTGTATAATGGGGATAGACATACATTCTTCTTTTGGTTTCTTCAATTATTTGAAAGCCATTTTCCTTTAAAAGCTTTTTTGCAGTATTGATGCTCATTTCATTTCCGATCTCACCAGCAAAGACCATATCATGCAATTTGTTGAATAAGACAAATGAGCTGGCGGCATTGATATCTTTCAATATCAGCCTGGCGCCTGGTTTCATACTTAAATACAAGTTTTTCAGAAAATCAACCTGGGCATTTTTTGGTACATGGTGTAGGACGTCAATAAGAAATATTACATCCATCTCATTTAATTTTTCGGGGAAATGAACACCATCATAGGTATTAAATAAATATGTGCCATCAGGCTGCTCAGAAAAAAGCTTATTTGCATTATCAATCAACCTGGGAGTAATTTCAATCCCGTATAAATATGAGGCTTGAGTAAATTTTGAGAGTAACAATAAAAACTGGCCTGAACCACATCCTATATCGCCTGCCTTTTCTCCGGGTTTTACCATTTTAATTAAACTGATAAACGGACAAATAAGAGACCGGTATTTGATTTTCAGGCTGTCAATAAATCCAGTGGCGTGGTATTTGTCTTTTAAAAAACGGATGATGGCAGCATTAGTTAAAGCTTCCTGCATATTCGGTAATTAGGATAATAATCCTGCGAATGTAAAATTATCAACTCAATAAAATTTTTCTATTTTAAATACATAAAATGAACTATCTATTTTTCAAGAGGTATAATTTTATTTTATTCATGCTTTTTATAAGCATCAATTGTCTTTCACAGTCACCAAAAAGAATTTGTGTTATGGGCTCATCTTCTGCTTTAGGCTATTTCGGAAATCCTCCTCAATTTCCTAAAGACAGTGGGTGGGCATATAAATTAAAGGATCATTTTAAAAATCTGGGGATAATTGATACTTTATATAATATAGCTGTACCCGGTGGTGACCCTTATGTTGGAATGCCTTCTTCGTATGTACCTCCAGTGGGGAGAGATAAACCGGATGCAAGGTTTAATATTACAAAAGCCATTAATTTTGTTCCCCGGCCAGATGTTATCATAGTTAATTTTCCATCAAATCATTATGATTGGCTTACGCCTGCTGAAATAATACATTGCCTAAAGGTTATAAAAGATTCCGCAGTTGCAAATAATATTAAATGTTATATAACCACTCCACAGCCAAGGGATAGTTTTAGTCCCGTTGAAAGACAAAAATTAAAAGACCTGAAATTGTTAATTGAATCTACTTTTAGTGAGTGGTCATTGGATTTTTGGACAGATTTAGTTTTGGGATCAAATTTAAAAATAAAACCTGAATATGCATTTGGAGACGGGGTACATCTAAACCCTGCAGGACATACAGTTTTAGTCAATAAAGTAATTCAAAAAAATATATTTTAAGTTACATCTATCCCATTTGCCTGCGGGAAATTATACTTTTAGTGTCGCGTTTGATGGTAATTAAAATCACATAGGTTTATAAAATTATAATCGTGCTAATTTTTTTGAAAATAACCAAACCTGTCTTTTAATTTAAGAAAAGGTGTTTCAAAGTATTTAAAACTAAGCCAGCTGATAATAATTGTTAGTAACAATGCCAGCCCTGTCTCTAAAAAAATCACCTGCCATACATTTTTATTCAGCCCCAATATTTTTGTTACTCCGTTGGTTGCAGAAATAATAATAAAGTGAATACAATATAAACCGTATGTGGCAAGTCCGAGTTTAGAAGGTATTTTAAAACGGGACATTTTAAAAAACGAGTTCTTCGAATAGCATTGTTCGAGGATGACAAAAAGCATTATCACAGAAGTAACTGATCTTTCAAATATGCGGGAAACATAATTATCAAGCATAATATCATCCCGGAATAATAAAATACCAAAAAGTAAAATATAAATAGTTATAATCTGGAACCGGGAAAAAGCATTGATCATTTTTAAAAAGCCAGGTCGTTCCAGAATTAACCATGCACCAAATGCACCAATTGCCATATCTCCAATACAGGATAAAGTATGCATCTCATGCAAAATAGGCACATCATTAAAAGCCCTGAATAACAAACTGCCCGCAATAATAATAAGAAAGGGAATCCAGAATTTTTTAATGGGGAAAAAGGATAATATTACAGGCCAGGTCAGATAAAATTGTTCTTCGATGGCAACACTCCATAAAACGCCCAGGCCTGTAGCATCTGGCAACCCATTTTTTATATAATCAAAATTATTAATAAACAAAATATAATACCAGGGATTAGCCGATTCTGTTGAGGTACCCCCCATGATCTGTTTGGCAAGCGGAAATAGAACAAAGCCAATGAATACACAGGCAAAATACAGCGGCCATATGCGCAAAATCCTCCGAAGCCAGAAATTAGGAATATTAATTTTTCCATTGATCTTCTTTTCCTGGATCAATAAATAGGTAATTAAAAATCCACTCAAAACAAAGAAGAAATTAACTCCCAGGAAACCGTTCCCAAAAATATCATGTTTTACAAGCTGGTAAGAAGCAGCATTTTTAATACTGGAAAACTCTGTGTGAAAACTGTGGAATAAAAACACCGAAAGAAAGCAAAAAAAACGCAGGCCATCTAAATTTTCAAAATATAATTTGGTTTTTTCTTTCTTAGGAGGTTCCATCGTTTAAATATACTGATGGTTTTTGGATAATTTTCAATTTGACAAATCCATGTCATATTTACGTGTTGAGGCATGGTTTTTGGCAATTTGTTTAATCTATTCTTTTGATTGTGAAAAACATTAATAAATTAAAATTGAAATTGGGTTAAAAATCATTATTTAATAACTTTACTGTCCGTTAATTATTTCTGTCCATTATCTTATTTCCTGAAAAATTATTTTATTCATTTATTAGATAAATATTAATTTATCCATATCTGATCTTATTCATTTAATATTCATTAATAACCGAAAAATGAAAACAAAAATTTACAACCTTACTTCTAATTTATCTGCTAATTTTTCTGCTTTTAAGCCCGGTAGAATTTATTTATTAAGTATAGCCTTTACACTATTAGGCTTATTTAATTTTAATCAAAGCCAGGCACAAACTGGTGAAGCCCTGCATTTTGATGGGGTCGATGACAAAGTTGATCTTCCTTTTGTAATTAGTGGAAGTTATACAAAAGAGGCATGGATATATGTAGATCCTGCGGGTCTTACGGGTTTTCCTAATATATTAACCGGTACTCAAACATCTTTACAGCTTGCAAATGGAGTGTTAACTGCAGGTCATAACCCTGGGTATAACCAGGCGGTTGATCAAACCGGAGCATTAACGGCAAATACCTGGTATCATATTGCGGTTACTTATGATGCCACAACTTTGGCCATAAATTTATATAAAAATGGGGTGCTTGTTAGTGTACCCGGATCCACAGCTCCTAATTATACTGAAACCGTAATGAGAATAGGAACTTTTAATAATGGATTTTATTTTCCGGGAGAAATTGATGAAGTTCGTTTCTGGGATGTTGCACGTACCGGGGCTGAGATTAATGCAACTATGGGTTGTAATTTAACCGGGGATGAGCCTTATTTAAGGGCTTATTATGATTTTAACCAGGGAGTAGCAAATGGAGATAATACTGCTATTACTAGTTTAGAAGACCGTCAAAATAATTGCATATCAAATGATGGTACTTTAGTAGGTTTTGCATTAACTGGCACTACTTCTAATTTTGTGGATACCGGTGCCTTCCCTGATAATACCTGTTTAACAAGCTATCCAAATATAAATGTTACCGGTAACACCAATTGTATAGTTAATGGTGATGTAACACCTGTAATTACAGATAATACCGATTTTGGGAATTTTCTTACAACACCTATCGAAAGAACTTTTATAATAGAAAATAACGGCCTCCTTCCTCTTATTATTACTAGCACAACTATTACAGGTATAGACGCTGCAGATTTTACGATTACATCTACACCTGCGCCTGTAGTTGCCCCGGGAGGTTCAACATCTCTTACCATTTCTTTCAATCCTACAGGTGCATTTACAGTTCGCAATGCTACTGTTACTATTACCAATGATGACCCCGATGAAGGCCCATTTGTTTTTGATATAACAGGTTTAAATAGTGAACTTGCTCAATCTCTTTCATTTGATGGGATCAATGATTCCGTATATCTACCTGTGTATATAAGTGGAAGCTATACCAAAGAAGCATGGATCAATACCGCTGACCTAACCGGCTTTCCAAATATTATTTCCGGAGATAGTACGGCATTGTTCCTCAACAACGGACAACTCGCTGCAGGGCATTTCCCCGGGTTTGCACAGATAGTAGATGTTACAACTCCTGTACTTATGGCGGATACCTGGACACATATAGCTGTAAGTTATGATTCTGCAACAACCACGCTCAGGTTATTCAGAGATGGAGTGGAAGTTGGGGTTAATACCGCTACTCCCTCCTATAACGATACACTATCATTGGGTACATTCGGGCAATCTAATTTTTATGCCGGCTTATTGGACGAAGTGCGTATATGGGATGTTGCAAGAACCCAGGCAGAAATTGCTGCCAATATGAATTGCAATTTAACCGGGGATGAATTCTTTTTACAGGCTTATTATAAATTTAACCAGGGTGCTGCTGGTGGCAATAATCCAACTGAAACAATTTTGAGGGATTCAGCAGATAAATGTGTTCCACTGGATGGCACATTATTTAATTTTGCTCTCACCGGAGCCACTTCTAACTGGGTAGCACCCGGTGCTCCTGTTACAGGAACATGTGCCGGTACTTTTCAAAATATTTCTGTTTCGGGTACAGTTTGTATCCAGGCAGGGGATAGTACAGCAAGTGTGACTGATAATACAGATTTCGGGTTAAATCTTACTGGTCAAACAACTGATCAAACATTTACAATTACCAATACCGGGTCTGCAGACTTAACCATTGGCACCATCGATATTGCGGGAGTAGATGCCAGCCTGTTTACTGTTTTAACTTTGCCTGGCGGAGTTATTGCACCGGGAGCATCAACCACTTTTACAATCAGATTTTTATCAATACTTGAAGGCACATTCAATGCAGTTGTAACGGTAAATAATTCAGATCCGGACCAGCTTGGGTTTAGTTTCGCAGTTCAGGCATCTGCTTCTGTACTTACACCAGTCACATTATTAAATTTTGACGGTATCTTAAGTGGATCAAATGTAAAACTCAATTGGAAAACTGCAACTGAACTAAATAACAAAGGCTTTGAAATATTGAGATCCAATAATTCACAAACAAGCTGGGAAAAGATTGGTTTTGTGAATGCCACCAATTCAAGCAGGGGAAGTTCTTATATGTTTACAGATTTAGCGCCATTAAATGGAGTAAACACATATAGGTTACGCCAGGTTGATATTGATGGCAGAGCCACATTTAGCGATATTGTCTTTATAAATAAAAATGACAACTCAACAATTGTAAATGTGTATCCTAATCCATTCCAGCAAACTGTAAATATTATATTTAATGATTCTAAATTATTAAATACAGTTGCTAAAATAGTATCAGTTACCGGTAAAACCGTTGCGAATGTTACTTTAAAAAATTACCGCCAGGAAGTCAACCTTAATTCTATGGCTCCGGGTATGTATTTCATATCATTTACTAATGGAGAAGTAATTAGATTAATTAAACAATAGGTTTAACATTTCCCTGTTATTAAACCCTGCGAAAGCAGGGTTTTTTATTTTATTGATATAATAGTTAAAATATTATACATTAATATTATTGATATATCAAACTCTATAGTTAACAATAATTGCATTCATTTAGCGTTCTAGAAGGGTAACTTTGCTATTCTTTCAGGCAAGTAAAAAAAGCTAATAAAATTTCATCTATACTTTAAAAATTTTTAATAAAATATGCAGAAAATTAAGGTTAAAAAGGTTTATTTATTTTTTGTTGCGGTTTTAATATGTATGCTTCATTTACCGGTTGCTTTCTCCTCTACAAAATCATTAATAATTAATTCGGCTGAAACTTCTTTTGCAGTAGTTAATAATATAGCTTCCAGATCTGAGATCATTAATTCCCTTTATCTGAACATGGAATTAAAAAATAAGGGTTTGTCAGAAGATGCATTTACTTCGGCGATGAAAGGGTTTGATTATCTGAATAATGAAGGAAAGATCCAAAATGACAGGATAATAACCATAGTTGATTTTACAAAGCCGTCTACTGAAAAGCGCTTGTTTGTATTAGATGTGGAAACACAGAAAATATTATTTAATACCTATGTTGCTCATGGACAAAGGTCAGGAAAGGAATATGCAAATCTATTTTCGAATATCCCTGAAAGTTTTCAGAGCAGCCTTGGATTTTATGAAACGTCTACCACTTATACTGGGAAAAACGGTTATTCAATGAAATTAAAGGGGCTGGAGAATGGTATCAATAACAAAGCTGAAGAGAGGGCAGTTGTTGTGCATGGTGCACCTTATGTAAGCGAAAGCTTTATTCATACTAAAGGTTATTTAGGTAGGAGTTGGGGTTGCCCTGCATTGCCTGAAAAATTAAATAAGCCCATCATTGATAAAATTAAAAATGGCTCTTGTTTATTTATTTATAGTAAGAAAAATAATTACCTGAATAAATCTAGGATCCTGAATAGTTAATCAGCAATCTTAAATTAATTATAAGTCCCCACCTTTTAAAACAGTGGGGACATTTTATTTTCATCTGGCTTGTTACATTTTATAACTTTATCCAAATAAAATAAATGAATATAAGGGAACAGCTTAGCGGAACAGGGGTAGCAATAATTACTCCATTTAAAAAAAACAATGAAGTAGACTTTACAGCGTTGGGAAAGCTTATTGATTTTATCATTAACAATGGAGTAAATTATATAGTTACCCTGGGCACAACAGGCGAAACGCCCGTACTATCATCTCAGGAAAGAATTGACCTGATACAATATACTTATGAATATGTGAGTGAAAGAGTTCCTGTTGTTATAGGAGCCGGGGGAAATGACACCAATTCCCTGATAAAAGAAATACAATCCTTTCCACTTGATCAGGCTGCTGCAGTTTTGAGTGCCAGCCCTTATTACAACAAGCCATCACAGGAAGGCCTTTTTCAGCACTATAAATTAATTGGAGAAGCTTCACCTAAACCTGTTATTCTGTATAATGTACCAGGGCGTACCGGTCGAAATATCAGTGTGAATACAGTATTGAGGCTTGCCCATGAAGTGGAAAATATTGCAGGTATAAAAGAAGCAAGTAGTGACATGACACAATGCATGGAAATTTTACGTGACCGGCCTGAAAATTTTCTTGTTGTAAGTGGTGATGATGCACTTGCTCTTCCTCAGCTTGCCTGTGGAATGGATGGCGTTATTAGTGTGGCAGCAAACTGTTTTCCAAAAGAATTTTCTACTATGGTGAGGTTGTGCAGAGATGCAAAATACAGTGAAGCGAAAATCATTAATGATAATTTAATAGATGTATATAAGTTGTTGTTTGAAGAAAATAATCCTGCCGGAGCAAAAGCTTTTTTACATGAAATGGGATATATAGAAAACATAATGAGGCTTCCTGTAGTTCCATTAAGCGGGCTCCTTCATATGGGCATAAAAAAATATCTTGCTAATTTATCAATCCCCCATGATTAAAATATTTATTATTTGCCTTTTTTTTAATAGCTATTGTTATAGTCAGTACAAAGTACGTATTGAAGTGAATGTACCGCCCGCAACAATCAATGATTCCATATTTATTGCAGGAAGTTTTAATAACTGGGAACCTGGAAACCTAGGGTATTACCTCGTACCCGAAAATAATAAATGGGTATTTGAAAAAAAAGATCTGCAAAAAGGGATATATGAATATAAATTCACACGGGGTACATGGGATAAAGTTGAAACAGCAGGAAATGGTGACGATGTACAAAACAGGTTATTAGATCTTTCCTCTGATACAACTTTGCAGTTTTCAATTGAAAGCTGGAAAGATAATTTTATTCAAAAAGCCCGCCCCAATACTGCAAGTGATAATGTACATATATTAGATACATCCTTTCACATGAAAAAACTTGACAGGAACAGGCGGATTTGGATATATCTACCCCCGGGTTATAAAAATGGTATTAAAAGATACCCTGTTATTTATATGCATGATGGACAAAATCTTTTTGACATGGCTTCTTCTGCATATGGAGAATGGGGGGTAGATGAAATAATCGACAGCCTGGCCGCAAAAGGTAAAGCTGCATCAATCGTAATCGGCATAGAGAACGGGCCAAGAAGGATGAATGAATATAATCCATACTATTTTGAAAGAGCGGGGGAAGGGGAAGGAGATGCTTATATTGATTTTATTATGAATGATCTTAAACCCTTTGTTGACAAACATTATAAAACATTGCCTTCTAAAGAAAACACTTTTATAGCGGGTAGTTCTATGGGCGGATTAATATCTTATTATGCAGCACTTAAACATCCTTCTGTATTTGGAAGAGCGGGAGTTTTTTCTCCCTCATTCTGGATCGCTCCACCAATTTTATCATTAACAGATTCTTTGGCGTCAAGGTCAGGAGGCATGTACTTTTTTTATATTGGTAAATTGGAAGGAAACGATATGATTAAAAATATGAACAAAGTAGCAGAGCAATTGGGAAAATCATCCAAAGCTTTAATATATACAGTTATCGATCCGGATGGAAGGCATAATGAAGAAGCCTGGAGAAAATGGTTTGTTGAATTTTATTTATGGGTTACAAGCAATGGCTTAAACCATATTATTAAATAACTTATATTTTATAACAAGTGCCTTCAAGCGCAAGTTCTGTATTTGCAAAGATCATACTGGTTTCTGATAAAAATTCGTGAAGCAATTCATACTTGGATGAAAAATGGCCTATGAGTAATTTTTTTACCTGTCCTTTTTTTGCTATCTCTCCTGCCTGTTTTGTGGTAGAATGAAAACGGGATGCCGCCCTTTCCGCGAGGTCATGTAAATAAGTTGTTTCATGGTAAAGCATGTCAACACCTTTTATCTTTTCTGCCAGATCATCATGATAGATCGTATCTGCACAATAAGCATAACTTTTTGCAGCAGGCCCTTCTATTGTTACCTCTTCATTTGGTATTATAGTGCCCTTTTTGTTAATATAATCCATTCCTTTCTGCAATTGTTCATAAAATAATGCCGGAATTTCATAAGCCTTAACTTTTCCCGGATCTATACTTCTTTTATTCTTTTTTTCGCGGAATATAAACCCCCAGCATTCTATACGATGATGTACTTTAAAAGATTGCACTGTAATTGAATTGGTATCTGCAATAATTCCTTCATCCCCCAATGGATGATAATAAATTGTATACGGCAGGTGGGTATCTGCCACTTCCAGTTGCAATTGAATGATCTCTTTAAGCCTGCCCGGGCCATGCAAATGAATATCTTCCCTGCGGTTTGTAAGACCCATGCTGGTAAGTAATCCTATAAGACCGAAATAATGATCTCCATGCAGATGGGAGATGAATATATGGCGAATCTTACTTCTCTTAATTTTAAATTTAGACATCTGGAGTTGTGTACCTTCTCCGCAATCGATGAGGTACAGTTCACTATTAGTTTGTAAAACCTGGGAGGTAGGATTTCTTCCAAAAGCGGGAAGCGCGGAGTTATTTCCAAGGATTGTAAGTGCCAGCATTATTTTTTCCGGTTAATTGATCCAAAATCACCCTGTAAATTATTCATCATTTAAAAGTTCCCTTTCTAATTCTTCCATGTGAACAATATCCCATGCTTCACTTTCCGTACTTGTTATATTCATTAGTTCAAGCAGTTGCAACTTATCCAGCATAGCTTCCGGTAATTCCTGCAACTCACATATTATAAAAGAAAAGTTATTATCATAAAATTGTTGTTGTATCCCTGCAATTTTTTTGCATATTTCTTCGTCTATATATTGTATTGCCTGAAGATTAAGAACAATATGGGGTATCCCGTTATTCAAATATGAAAGTAACAAATCGGGAAACTCAACTGTCATATTAGCAGTAATTTCAGGCTCAATTGGTGTTATAACAGTGAATTTTTCTTTGGTATCTATTTTGACATTCATTGAGTGAACATTTAAGAACAATTGTAAAATAATGTAAAAAGTGTTGGGGTGTATTTTTCATTAACTTAATTTATTTTTTGTTGGAAATGAAACTTTTTAACACCTCATGTTAGTACGTTTTTAAGAATTGCCGTCTAATAATAAGTACTTTTAACTTTTCAACATATCAACAATTACAATTTAAGGGAAACTAACAGAATTAAATATTCGTTATTATTGTAACACTTAATATACAGAGAATGGATAACAATTTCTCAACTCAGGTAAAAGAAATAATTTCATATAGCAGGGAAGAAGCATTAAGACTGGGTAATGATTTTATAGGTACCGAGCATTTGGTATTGGGATTAATACGTGATGGTGAAAATACAGCCGTAAAAATTCTTAAATCATTAAATGTAGATTTATATGAACTCAGGAAAGAAATTGAGATGGCCGTTAAAGATAAAACAGGAAAGAATATTGCAAACATCAATTCATTGCCCTTAACAAAGCAGGCAGAAAAAGTAATTCGCATAACGGTCCTTGAAGCAAAATCTTTAAAAAGTGCATTGGTGGAAAGCGAACATCTTATGCTTTCCATTTTAAAGAATAAAGAAAATATCGCTACGCAGATTTTAAACCAGTTTGATGTTGATTATGACATCTTTAAAAATGAACTTGGATTTGTAACAAGTAATCCTCCCCAGGCAGAATTTAATGAGGATGATGATTTTGATGAAGAGCGTAAGCAATATGGCCAGCAACCCAAAGCACAAAAAGGTGGTGCTACCAATGCTCCTAAAACCAAAACACCAGTATTGGATAATTTTGGCAGGGACATAACCCGCCTGGCAGAAAACGGATCTCTTGATCCGATTGTTGGAAGAGAAAATGAAATTGAAAGAGTATCACAGATATTATCACGTCGTAAAAAGAATAATCCGATTCTTATTGGTGAACCGGGAGTAGGTAAAACTGCCATTGTTGAGGGGCTGGCATTACGTATAGTTCAAAGAAAAGTTTCCAGGGTATTATTTGATAAAAGAGTTGTAAGCCTTGATCTTGCCGCACTGGTTGCCGGAACTAAATACCGCGGCCAGTTTGAAGAGCGGATGAAAGCTATCATGAATGAACTGGAGAAGAACAGGGATGTTATTTTATTCATAGATGAGATACATACTATTGTAGGAGCCGGAGGAGCAAGTGGTTCATTAGATGCCTCTAATATATTTAAACCTGCATTGGCGCGTGGTGAGCTTCAGTGTATAGGAGCGTCTACCCTTGATGAATACCGGATGCATATTGAAAAAGATGGTGCCCTTGACAGGCGTTTTCAGAAAGTATTAGTTGAACAACCTTCTGTTGATGAGGCCATAGAAATTCTTACAAATATAAAAAGCAAATACGAGGATTATCATAATGTTACTTACAGTGTAGAAGCGATAGAAGCTTGTGTTAAACTGAGTGACAGGTATATGACTGATAGGTTGCTTCCTGATAAAGCTATAGATGTGTTGGATGAAGTAGGCGCCAGGAAGCATATTAAAAATATTAATGTGCCTGAAGAAATACTGGAATTAGAAAAAAAGATTGAAGATATTAAGCTTGAAAAGAACAAGGTTGTTAAAAGC
>Ga0136634_10000559_pt1 | contig 15872 bp, 16 predicted proteins | sample AntDrymUQ8332106_2_FD_104654 | JGI IMG/M metagenome (GOLD analysis project Ga0136634, IMG submission 104654) | Polar desert sand microbial communities from Dry Valleys, Antarctica - metaG UQ833 (21.06) | ecosystem: Environmental > Terrestrial > Soil > Desert | place: Antarctica: Dry Valley... | reverse complement strand
GTTACTAATATTATCCAGGTGCCCCCTGAATTTAAGCCAGGGCCCTGCCATTGAAATATGATCGGTGGTGCATTTTCCTTTAGCCTTGATCAATAATCTTAATCCAATCAGGTCTTCGCCTTCCCATGCTGGAAAAGGATCAAGTATCTGAAGTCGTTTACTTGTTGGTGATACCATTACCTGCACATTGCTGCCATCTGCTGCAGGTGCCTGGAAGCCTGGGTCTTCAACGGCAAATCCACGCGGTGGCAATTCAAATCCTGTGGGTGGATCTAATTTTACATAATCACCGTTTTCATTTATTAAGGAATCTGTAAGTGGGTTAAAATTTAATGTTCCAGCAATAGCCATCGCAGTTACAATTTCAGGCGAGCCTACAAATGCATATGTATTGGGATTGCCATCAGCACGCTTTGCAAAATTTCTGTTGAAACTATGCACTATTGTGTTCTTCTCCGCTTTTTCAGCGCCAACTCGATCCCACATACCTATGCAAGGGCCACATGCGTTTGCAAAAACAGTGGCGCCAATATTATGAAATGTTTCTAAAAAACCATCCCTTTCAATAGTAAACCGAACCTGTTCAGAACCAGGAGTAATTGTAAATTCAGATTTTAATTTTAATCCTTTATCCGCAACTTGTTTTGCAAGACTAACAGCGCGGCTAATATCTTCGTAAGATGAATTTGTACAACTGCCAATTAAGCCTACTTCTATTTTTGTAGGCCAGTTATTGGTAAGGGCAGCAGTTTTCATTTTTGAAATAGGTGTGGCAAGATCCGGAGTAAATGGTCCGTTAAGATGCGGTTCAAGTTCATCCAGGTTAATTTCAATAACCTGGTCAAAATATTCTGCTGGTGATGCATAAACTTCTGCGTCCCCTGTAAGATGTTCTTTAATATTATCGGCCATAGCAGCAATTTCTTCACGGCCAGTTGCTTTTAAATACCTGCTCATGCTTTCATCATATCCAAAAGTAGAAGTTGTTGCACCTATCTCTGCTCCCATATTACAAATTGTTCCTTTTCCTGTACAACTCAGGTTTATTGCACCATCACCAAAATATTCTACCACAGCACCTGTTCCTCCTTTTACAGTAAGTATTCCAGCTACTTTTAAGATCACATCTTTTGCTGCAGTCCAGCCATTTAATTTACCGGTTAATTTTACACCGATGAGTTTAGGCATTTTTAATTCCCATGGAAGGCCAGCCATTACATCACATGCATCGGCACCACCCACGCCAATGGCAATCATTCCCAATCCACCGGCATTTACAGTATGGCTGTCTGTACCAATCATCATCCCACCGGGGAATGCATAATTTTCCAATACCACCTGGTGAATTATTCCTGCACCTGGCTTCCAAAAACCAATTCCATATTTATTGGACACAGATGCAAGAAAATCATACACTTCACTGCTTTCATGTACTGCACGATCTAAATCTGTTTTACTGTTGTCTTTTGCTTCTATCAGGTGATCACAGTGTACTGTACTGGGTACTGCTACTTTTATCCTTCCTGATTGCATAAATTGTAATAATGCCATTTGAGCTGTTGCATCCTGCATAGCAACCCTGTCTGGTGCAAAATCGACATAAGTGTTACCTCTTTCATAGGGTAATGATGCATCACCCTGCCAGAGATGTGTATATAAAATTTTTTCTGTAAGTGTTAATGGTCGACCTACTGTTTTCCTTGCAGCATTGATACGCCCGGGGAAATTAGCATATACTTTTTTGATCATTTCAATATCAAAAGCCATAAATTTAATTTGATGTTTTTGTAATTTTCCAATCTTTAAATTCAAATTGTTGAAGAATTAAATGTATAAAGAGCATAATTCTTCACCAGAATTTGAATGTTCATTTAAAAACAATGAGATGCAAATTTACATAATTCAAAGAATGATTTATTGAAAATTGAGTAATTTTCCATTATGAATCGCCTGAAGTATTTTATTGAATGGCATGTATTTGGTGTTTGTACACTTATTGGTGAAAAAATGGGAATTGCAACAACCACCATTCGTAAATATTTTATTTATATCTCTTTCCTTACAATGGGTTCCCCGGTAATTGTTTACTTATTTGTAGCATTCTGGATGAATGTAAAGCGGTATATTTTAAATGCAAGGAGAAATCCGCTCCGTTATCTTTAGCAAATTTCCTGTTACTGATTATATAACTGCGATTACATTTTTGCCCTAAAACATAAAAGTATTTACAAAATATTCTTTAAAATGCAAAGTATTTTATGTAGAATGGCTATGGGCTTATAATCATTATTTTTGCCTGATGGATACCAACACTGAAGCATTATTTAAAGGCCAACGGTTTAACAAAGATAATTTTTTCCTCATTGCAGGCCCCTGTGTAGTAGAAGATAAAATTATTCCCTTTGAGATTGCAGAGAAAGTGGCAGCTATTTGTAAAAGCCTTAAAATCCCCTATATTTTTAAAGCTTCTTATCGGAAAGCGAACCGCACAAACGCTGATTCCTTTACTGGTATCGGGGACCTGTCGGCAATGACAATTATTCAGGAAGTTGGGAAACGTTTTTCAATACCGGTTACAACTGATGTGCATACGCATGAAGAAACCGTACTTGCAGCTGAATATGTGGATATTTTACAGATCCCTGCCTTTCTTTGCAGGCAAACTGAACTGTTGGTTGCAGCTGCAAAAACAGGAAAGATCGTAAATGTAAAAAAAGGACAATTTGTAAGTGGCCCTTCTATGAAATTTGCAGTGGATAAAATAAAAAAGGCAGGTAATAATAATGTATGGCTAACGGAGAGGGGTAATAGCTTTGGCTACCAGGATATCGTTGTTGATTACCGGAATATTCCATTGATGAAAACCAACAATGTTCCCGTTATTATGGACTGCACGCATTCATTGCAGCAACCCAATCAATCTTCAGGGGTAACAGGTGGAAATCCACAGATGATAGAAACGATTGCAAAAGCGGCAATTGCTGCCGGAGCGGACGGATTATTTATCGAAACACATCCAAATCCATCTGAAGCAAAAAGCGATGGCGCCAATATGCTTCATTTAGATCAGCTGGAGAAGTTGCTGGTAAAGCTAGTCAGACTTAGAGACGCGGTAATTTAGTTTATGCAAATGCTAAATCGGATGGTCAATATTAAGAGCATGATGATGCATTAAATTTCATTGCGAAAATTAAAAAAACGGAGACATTATTAATACATTTATTTATCTACGATAGTAATGCAATTTATTTTTATAAATAATTTGAATGGCAAAAGATAAAATACTGGTAATTGGCGCATCGGGACAGATCGGTGTAGAACTTACACTGGCATTAAGAAAAATGTATGGCAATGCAAATGTGCTTGCATCAGATCTTAGAGAAGAAAATCCAATGTTAAAAGGAACTGGCCCTTATGTAAGTATGGATGTAATGAATAAGGAAATGCTGCATGTGCAGGTGATACGACAGGGTATAACCCAAATTTATTTACTCGCTGCTATCTTATCTGCAACAGGAGAAAAAAATCCCGGACTAGCATGGCACCTCAATATGCAAGGCCTGCTTAATGTATTGGATATTGCAAAGGAAGAAAAAATACATAAAATTTATTGGCCGAGCAGCATTGCAGTTTTTGGACCTACTTCTCCAAAACAAAATTGCCCGCAGCATACAATCATTGAACCTTCTACAGTTTATGGCATCAGTAAATATGCTGGAGAGTTTTGGTGTAATTATTTTTTCAACAGGTATGGAGTTGATGTGCGGAGTCTGCGTTTTCCCGGATTAATAAGTTATAAAAGTGAGCCAGGTGGAGGCACAACAGATTATGCTATTGAAATCTTTCATGCTGCAAAAAATAAGGAAGTGTATGAATGCTTTCTGGAAAAAAATACTTACCTGCCAATGATGTATATGCCGGATGCAATCAGGGCTACAATTGAATTGATGGAAGCGGACGCTCAAAAAATATCAGTTAGAACATCTTATAATATTAGCGGCATGAGTTTTTCACCCCAGGAGATTACTCAATCAATCAGTGAAATCATAAGCGGCTTTAAAAGCATATATAAACCTGACTACCGGCAGGGTATTGCAAACAGCTGGCCGCAAAGTATAGATGATAGCGTGGCAAAAAATGACTGGAACTGGAAACCGGAATATGATCTTAAAGCTATGACCAGGGATATGTTGGAACATATTTAGTTATGGTTATTACCCCTTTTTGTTGTAAGCATTTAATAATATTAGTATATAAATATCTTATGTTTGAAGGTTAAAATCATCAAACTTAAACTTATGAAAAAATTACTATTGGTATTTGTGACATTTCTTATTGTGGCTGTTTCCACAGCGTCAGCTCCGGTAAACTCTTCCCCAGGTAACAAAAAGATTTATGCCTCAGAAGTTTTTATACCTATTGGTAATACCGGAACTAAAATTTCCTTACTGGAACTTTCTACAATCAGCACTGCGGGACTGGAAGAACTGACAGGGAATAAAATGAATTTTTTAGAACGCCGTTCTTTTTTTAATGCCCAGAAAAAAATTAAAAGAGGAATTGACAGTGACGGTGTTGTTACAAAAAAACAATTAAAAAAATTATACTACGATGGGATTGATGGTACGACAGGATTTCACCTGGGAGGATTTGCTTTAGGATTGTTCTTAGGCCCCATCGGAGTTTTGATCGCTTACCTTATTAACGATGGGAAAAAAACCAACAGAGTTAAATGGGCCTGGGTTGGATTTGGTGTAGTTGTTTTAATTTATCTTCTTGCGCTTGTGTAAAATAATTTCACCACTTCTTCATTTTTTAATTAATAAGATTGAAAGGAAAATGAAATTGTACTAACAGGAACCGCTTAATAGCGGTTTTTTTTGGATGATTTTTATTATATTTCTTAAGGAATTATTTAAAATACTTATTATTCTCTATGAAATTTTTCCTTATTCTTTTTTCGGTATTGTGTTTTGCCAGGATTTTATATGCACAAAAAGAACCTGCTTTTACAAAAGGGAATTCTCTTATTTCTGCAGGAATTGGAATAGGAAATATTTGGAAAACTTTTTTAAAAGATGCTTTTACTTATCCCCCCGATACTTATAAAGTAACTTCAAAAGGTACTTTTACATTGGTGTATGAATATGGTTTTATAAATAAATTAAGCGGCGGTATTGCAATTGGTTATTCTGAAGTGGTAGGAAAGTTTAACGGCTTTGGTGAGGTGTTTACAGAAACCCTTACTAATTTTTCCATACTTGCAAGGGCAAATTATCATTTCGGAAACTTTCGCAGGTTTGATCCATATGCGGGTGCCGGTGTAGGATATTATCATTTTAATTACCATGTAAATAAAACAGGTATCGTTAATTCAAAAGTACCCGGCTCGTTAGGTTATTCGGCGCAATTAGGGATACATTATTATTTTACATCACAAATGGGTGCTTATGCAGAAGCAGGGTATGTAGGTGGATCATTCGGGCAAATTGGTTTTACTTATAAATTGTGAATTAAGATCTAATATATATATACTTACTGTTCAATTATTTAATCTATATTTATTATGATTAATATTTGCAATATATAAATTACAGTTCAAAAAATTTGAATTTTTTAGATAAATCTCCTAATTTTGCGTCCATTATAAACCAAATCAACGTATTATGAAAAAAGTTTTTTTAATTGCTGCTATAGTAGCAATATCATTTGGTACTTATGCCCAAACTTCATTTGGTATCCATGCGGGTGCTAATTTTGCTACTATGAAATTTGAAGATGATGACGACGACGTCAAATCAAAAGTAGGTTTAGTGATCGGTGCACTGGCAGAAATAGATTTTGGAAGTTCTATCAGCTTCAGGCCGGAATTAAATTTTATACAAAAAGGGTACAAATATGATGAGACTAATTTTGAATCTAAATTAAGTTTAAATTATATCGAGCTTTCTCCAAACTTTGTTTATAATGTACCTGCAGGATCAGGTAAATTTTATATTGGACTTGGCCCATCATTCGGATTTGGGATTTCAGGAAAATATAAAACCGAAATCCTCGGAGAAGGAGAAGAAGAAATAGATGTTGAATTTGGCAATGACGAAGACAATGATGATTTTAAATCCTTTGATTATGGTTTAAATATTCTTGCGGGTTACAAATTGCCTGCAGGATTGTCATTAACTGCTGGTTATAATTTAGGTTTAGGCAATATTTCCTTTGATGATGATGATGACGTTAAAAACCGCGGTTTTTCTATCAAACTTGGTTATATGTTCGGTGGAAACAGCGAAACTGCAACTCCGGTAAATTAATATCTTATTTTTTTTGATAAAGGGTTGTATTACAACCCTTTTTTTATGTTTAAACCTATAAGGTCTTAAGACCTTATAGGTTTAAAACATCTTTCATTGTAAAAATCCCTTTTTTATTTGAAAGGAATTCTGCTGCAAGTATAACCCCTGATGCAAACCCTTTCCTGTTATGGGCAGTATGAATGATCTCTATATCATCAACTTCAGAATGATATAGTACATGATGTGTTCCCGGTGCGGGATCAATTCGTTTACTTGTGATCTTTAGTTCACCTGGTAATGCATTTTCAATAGCCCATTTTGATAATCTCTTAATATTTTTTAGCACCTGCTCGGCCAATGTGATCGCTGTACCACTGGGTACATCTTTCTTTTGGGTGTGGTGTATTTCTTCAATAGTAACACCATATTCAGGATGTGCACTCATTAGTGCGGCCAGCTTTTTATTGATCTCAAAAAAAATATTTACCCCAAGGCTGAAATTGCTGGCATATAAGAAGGTGCCATCCTGTTGTTTACAAAAATTTTCAATATCACCCCGTTGATCCAGCCATCCGGTACTTCCTGAAATAACAGGTAGTCCTGCTTCCAGGCAAGCCTTAATATTTTTATAGGCACTCCCCGGCCCTGTAAATTCAATAGCAACATCAGCTTGCTGCAAATTCTCTATCATTAATTCTGAAGTATTGCCGGAAGTAATTTTTATAATAATAGAATGGCCTTTCTGTATTGCAATTTCTTCAATCGCCCGTCCCATTTTGCCATAGCCGATCAATGCTATTTTCATAAGAAATAAGTAAATAAGAAATAAGTAATAAGAAATAAGAAACAGGCCGGAAGAAAGTTACTACTTCGTTCTTTGATTGCCAATATTTACTACAAGGCTTATTCCGTTAGTTTTAGCAACCGGACTATAACCGGGTTTCAGGTAAAAGCCAAGGTCTTCATTAACATCAAATGTTTTTAAATGGGCATCTACCGCAGCATCTGCTACATTTAAACCCCAGAAAATTATAAAGAATAAGACTGAGTAATCAATATTTTGCCTTACTTCATTTCTGAAAGAGCGTATCCTGGTTGGCTGATCCTTTACAGAAAAATAAGGTTCTTTTATTTTGAAATCATTTAACGGATTACCATCGGTGGCCAGTATATAAGCATCTTTAGCCTCATTGTATTGCCTCAGGTTCCGGAAAAAAATAAATGTTGTTGTTCCCAAAGCTCCATAGACAAGTGGAATTTTCCAGTATTTTTTATTAGTTGCCTGGCCCCAGCCGGGAATTAATGCTGAACGTCTTATAGCAACATTGGGATTGTATCTCTTAATAGTGTCTTTTATTGTTTCTATGGATTTGCTGTTTGTCACAGCACCTGAAGTATTTAATATTAAACTATCCTGAGTCTGAGCGTTTGAGTTAATACAGGTAAAAATCAGGGAAGAGATAATTATATAAAACTTATTTTTCAAGCTAACTCACTTTAATATTCAGTTTTTCAAGCAAACTATTTAATTCTTCAAGAGAATAGTATTCAAATAAAATACTGCCTGTTCCCTTTTTGCTATGATTTAGTTTTACTCTTGTGTTGAATTCAGATGCTAAATTATCTTCAATCTTTTTGAAAGCAGGAGGAAGTGAAGGTTTTACACCTGATTTAACATTATCCTCTGTATATATTTTTCTTACAAGGTCCTCGGTTTGTCGCACAGATAATGCCCGGTTCTTAATTTCAGAAAATATGTATAATTGTTTATCTATTACATCTACATTTATTAATGCCCTTGCATGGCCCATGCTGATTACTCCGTTTCTTACAGCAACCTGGATGTCCGGAGGAAGTTTCAGCAACCTGATGTAATTTGAAACTGTTGTTCTTTCTTTACCCATACGTTCAGCAACATGCTCCTGCGTATAATCAAGGTCATCCATCAGCCTTTTATAGCTCAGTGCAATCTCAATAGCATTCAGATTTTCTCTTTGCAGGTTCTCAAGTAATGAAAGTTCCAGAAGGGTGCTGTCATTTGTCTGGCGGATATAAACAGGAATATCTTTTAATCCTGCAATTTTTGCTGCGCGTAATCTGCGTTCACCAGCTATAATTTTATATTTACCATTTGTACTAACAGATACGGTTAGGGGCTGAATAATATTATGCATTTTTATTGACGCTGCAAGCTCACTCAATGCTGTTTCATCAAAATCTTTACGTGGCTGTTCAGGATTTGTTTCTATGTCTTCAAGTGGAACCCGCAATACGCCTGTAGATTTTTCAATTACATCATGCCTTAAATCACCAGATGTGGTTTTAAGGTCGGCGTCAATATTTTGAAGAAGGCTGCGAATACCTTTACCTAATGCATCTTTTTTATTATTTGAAGTACTCATTAATTAAATTTCGAATTATAATTTTTCGTTTGTATAAGTATTCATTACTTTTTTCCCTGGAAATTTTTGATGCCTGAATAAATATAACGAAGGGTAAATGCGTAAAATTAAATCTAGCTCATTGTACGTTCTTCCTGTTTGATCTTTGTTAAATTATTCTTCTGTAATATTTCTTTTGCAAGATTTAAATAGTTCACGGCACCTTTACTGTCTGAATCATATAATATAACAGGTTTACCAAAACTTGGCGCTTCACTTAACCTGGTATTACGGTGAATGATACTATCAAAAACCATTTCTTCAAAATGCCGGCGCACTTCACTTACCACCTGGTTGCAAAGACGCAACCTTCCGTCATACATTGTCATAAGTATTCCTTCTATCTTTAAATCTGTGTTTAAACGGTTTTGTACAATCTTTACAGTATTTAAAAGCTTTCCTAAGCCTTCCAATGCAAAAAATTCTGTTTGTACAGGCACTACTACACTGTCAGAAGCGGTTAACGCATTCACCGTAATCAGCCCCAGTGAGGGAGAGCAATCTATCACGATAAAATCATAATCATTGCGCACGCTTTCCAGTATTTGTTTTAATACACTTTCCCTGTTGGGATAATTGATCATCTCTATTTCTGCTCCAACCAGGTCAATATGTGAAGGTATAAGATCAAGAAATGGCAAAGCAGTTTTTAAAACAACATCGGCTGCTACTGCTTCATTAACCATGCAATCATACAGGCTTTTAGTAATATTATGGAGATCAAATCCCACGCCTGTAGTGCTGTTTGCCTGCGGGTCAGCATCAACCAATAAAGTTTTATATTCCAGTATTGCAAAACTCGCAGCCAGGTTAATTGCTGTTGTTGTTTTCCCAACACCCCCTTTTTGATTTGCGATCCCAATTATTCTTGCCATGTTAACCTTTCAGATCTTTATTATTAATCAATATTATAAAATAGGGATAGATTTAAATTAAATACTTATTATTCTTTTATAATAATCCTTTTGAAGAGATAGAATAATTTGCGCAAACATCGGCATTAAATCTCACTTCCCACAATCACATTCCTAAAATCAATAAATAACCTTAAACAAATTTACTATTTCATAATAAAATTGAAAAACAATCTATTCGCTATGTTGTTGTATTAATTTAAGCCCGTAATTTTATTACAGAACAATGATAACAATAATATCAGGCACCAACAGGAAAGATAATTTCACCAAAAAAGTGGCATTGGAATACCAGCGGCTGCTGACTGAAAAGCTTTTTGAAAACAGGATGTTGTCATTGGATGAGGTGGATATGTCTAAAAGAAATTATGATTTTATTCAGATTGAATCAGAGATTTTAAAACCTGCTGAAAAATTTATTATTATAAGCCCGGAATATAATGGCTCATATCCCGGAATTCTAAAATTAATGATAGATAATACTGATGTTTCAAATGTATGGTGGCATAAAAAAGTTTTATTAACAGGAGTTTCCACGGGCCGTGCAGGAAATTTGCGTGGAATGGAACACCTGACCGGCTGTTTATTACACATGAAAATGCTGGTTCATCCAAACAGGCTTCCAATAAGTATTGTTGATAAATTAATGGATGCGACCAACAGGTTTACAGATACCCGGACTATTGCCGCAATTCATACCCAGGTTAATGAGTTCTTGAATTTTTAATTTTAATTCTTAATATATTTTTATGCGTTCACCTATGGGTGTAATAATTTTCCTTGCAATAATGCTTATCCTTGATATGTATGTATTCCAGGCTATAAAAACAGTGGCACACAATTCGGGAGCAAAAACAAAAGCAATTATTTATACTGCATATTGGCTTATTACAGCATTTGCAGTTATTGGATTTCTTTTATTTGTTTTTACAGATCAGCATTTTTTAGGAAAGAAAACACGCACGTATTTATTTGCTACGATCATAGGATTGTTCCTTGGAAAACTAACCGGGCTTATTTTCTTTGTTGCAGATGATTTTCGGAGGGTTATTCAATGGACCGCTGGTAAGCTTTTATTTCGTAATACAGAAGGGGAGAATCTTGGTGAAGATGGGATAAGCCGTTCCGTTTTCCTGAGCTGGATAGGTTTAGCAGCCGGCACTACATTATTTGGCAGCCTTATATATGGTTTTGGAAATAAATATAATTACAATTTAAAAAGGTTACAACTCTCTTTTGAAAATTTGCCTTTCGCATTTAAAGGATTAAAGATTATTCATATCAGCGATATTCACAGTGGCAGCTTTCTGGATAAACGTGCAGTTGAACAGGGTGTACAAATGATATTAAATGAAAAACCGGATGTGATCTTCTTTACCGGTGATCTTGTTAATGACCGTTCAACTGAGATGATACCTTTTATGGATACTTTCCGCAGAATAAATGCACCCATGGGTGTATATTCAACTTTGGGCAATCATGATTATGGCGATTATGTTTCATGGCCGATAGATGGCATAAGCAAAACACAAAACCTGGAAAATCTAAAAAAAGTACATAAAGATCTGGGTTGGAAATTAATGATGAATGAGCATATAATACTTGAACGTGACAATTCCGGGATAGCTGTATTAGGTGTAGAGAACTGGAGTGCAAAAAAAAGGTTTCCCAAGTATGGCAGTTTGCAACAAGCGTACACCGGCACAAATTCTTATCCCTTTAAAATTTTATTAAGCCATGATCCCAGTCATTGGGAAGCGGAAGTGCTGGAAAATTATAAAGACATTGATCTTGTATTAAGCGGGCATACCCATGGAATGCAATTTGGAGTAGAGATCCCTGGATTTAAATGGAGTCCTGTACAATATATATATAAGCAATGGGCGGGATTATATGAAAGCGCTCACCAAAAATTATATGTAAACCGTGGTTTTGGATTCATAGGCTACCCCGGGAGAGTAGGTATCTTACCGGAGATTACGGTTATTGAATTAGTGTAGATACGGGATACAAGAAAAGAGATACTGGATACGCGATACGTGATCTGTGTGTAATCTTTACATCTAAATTTTTATTTTATATAAACATCATAAAATGGCAACAAAAAAAAAGGCTTCTGCTAAAAAGAAAACTGCTCCTAAAAAGAAAAGTGGTTCAAAAAAGAAAAGTGCACCTAAGAAAAGTGCTCCTAAAAAAAGTGCATCGAAGAAAAATAAAAATGGAGTAAAAAATTCGCTGGTTAATAATATAAATGCCAAAAAGAAAAAGGGAACATCAAAGAGCAAAAAAAATTCTACTGTTTCTAAGAAAGCTTATAAAGACATGGAAAAAAACTGGAAGTAATGAAATGATTTAATATTTATAGATCAATCAATAACACGTCTTCAGACAAGTAGATTGAATAATGCTATGGAATACTATTCGTTCAAATTATTTCTCTATTCACTATTCACTCCCGATAACTATCGGGACTTTTCACTTTTCACTATTCACTTTTCACACCAAATAGCTATCAGAACTATTGACTATTGACTATTGACTCCCGATAGCTATCGGGACTATTCACTTTTCACTTTTCACTTCCTCGGGGCATAAATCCTTTTTCTTCCTTCCCCTCTTTCAGTCCTTCCACCTTCATCAGCTGCTCTTTTAAATCCGCCATCCGCTTCATTCATACGAACTGTGCGGTTATTATAACGCTTGCCATCAATTGCCCTGATCATTTTCCCTGCTTCTGCTCTATCTATTTCTACCCATGTATTCATTTCACGCATGTCTATTTTTCCAAGCACTTCTTTTTTAAGATTGCTTTCATCCAGAATAAATTGAAGGAAGCTTGCTTTATAAAATCCGTCTTTAATACCCAGGTTTATAAACAGGCGTGTATATCCGTTGTCATTCCTGTTAAATGTACGTTCTGTCCGGTCCCTGCGATTTCCGTTATCCTGTCCATCAAACCTGTTTTGCCTGATATCACTTCTTGCATTAAGATCTTCAGCATTCTGGTAATATTTAAGGAAATGATCAAATTCCAATGCTGCAACTCTTTGTAAAACTTCTTCTTTTGTAACATCTGCAAATTTATTCATCAGATCAGGCAGATATGTTTCATAATCGCCGTTAGAAATATCCGCAGCAATTAATTTATCCATGAAATGAAAGAATTGTTTGCGGCAAACATCTTTTCCACCCGGGATATCAAGCTTATGAAATTGTGCATTGACCATTTTTTCCAGTTGTCTTATTTTAAATGTTTCCCTTGAATGACATATAGTGATACAGATCCCGGTTTTACCTGCCCGGGCAGTACGCCCACTGCGGTGTGTGTATACTTCCATATCATCAGGAAGCTCATAATTAATTACATGACTTATACCCTCTACATCTATTCCTCTTGCAGCCACATCAGTTGCTATTAAGAGTTGCAAAGCTTTTGTACGGAAACGGCCCATGACTTTATCACGCTGTTGTTGTGTAAGATCACCATGTAAAGCTTCAATATCATATCCTCCTTTTGAAAGCCTTTCACACATTTCCTGCGCGTCTGCTTTGGTACGTGTAAATATAATTCCATACATCCCCGGGTTAAAATCTATTAATCGCTTCAAAGTTTCATAACGCTGATGTGCAGGTGCTACAAAATACTGGTGATCTATATTTACATTGCCACTGTTTTTTTTCCCCACCGTAACTTCTTTCGGGTTACTCATAAAATTTTTGGCAATCGCCCGAACGGGAGGGGGCATGGTAGCACTGAAGAGCCAGATGCTTTCCCTGTTAATGGTATTTTTCAACACAAAATCTATATCATCGCGAAAACCCATATTTAACATTTCATCCGCTTCATCCAATACAACATATTTTACTTTTTGCAGATCGATCGCTTTACGTTCTATCAGGTCAATCAACCGGCCGGGGGTTGCAACAACTATCTGTACACCCTTTCTTAAATTACGTATCTGCATAGTAATGGATGCTCCACCATATACAGCCTCCGTGCTAACCCCTTTGCTATGCTTCATGAAATCCTGCAGGTCACTTGTAATTTGTAAACAAAGTTCCCTTGTAGGACAAACGATCAGGGCCTGAGGAAATTTGTCTGCTGCTTTAATTAATTGTAATAAGGGTAAGCCAAATGCAGCAGTTTTACCCGTTCCCGTTTGTGCAAGCCCAACAAAATCGGTCGTTCCTTCAATCAAAACAGGTATTGCCTGTTGTTGAATAGGTGTTGGTTCTGTAAATCCTAAGTCAGTAATAGACTGTACGATATCTTCATTCAATCCTAATGCCTGAAATTTATTCATTATAATAATATTTTAATACAAGACCATGATGCCTGGGCTAATATATGTGATCAAAAAAATTTTGATTGTCACATGTTATGCTTCTGGCCGTTGGAGATAATAGTGGGAACAAGAAATATTGAATACTTGCTATCAACAGTATCTGAGCATTCTCATGTAATTCTCAGTTATAAAATCGGCGCAAAGGTATATTTAATTTTATTAATAAAAAAAGCAACTGAATTATTTTAATAAGTTATTGGCTTTAATGAAATTAAACATCTGCAAATTCTATAAGTCTATTTTAATTCTGGTGAAAACCATTTATTATTAAAAGTTTATTCAGTTAAATATTTGCTATAGACAATCTGCATTGGCCGTCATTTAACAATATTTGAAATAAAAAAATGTATCATTGGCATATTACTTGAAAACACAACGAACTATAAAATCACGTTTATGAAAATTAAAATTATAACCCTGGTGATGATCGCAATGATCACAACAACTTCATTAGTTGCTCAAAATTTTAAAATTGGTATAAAAGGCGGAGCAGATATCCATAAGTTAACCGGAAGTTCTTTTAAGGACCAGTTCTCATTTGGATACCACCTTGGGGGCTTCGCAGATATTGGTTTAACATCAAGGTTTGGAATTCAGCCAGAGGTTCTTTTCAGCCAGGTTACAGCAGATACCAGTAGTCGTTTCAGTGAAGTGTACGAGTTTAATAATGTTTCAAAGATCAAATTAAGTTATCTTAAAATTCCTTTACTGCTGAATTATATGCCAAATAAATTTGTTTCCATTCAGCTGGGACCACAGTATGGAATATTAATAGATCAGAATAAAAACCTTCTTAAAAATGGTGAAGATGCTTTTAGCAACGGAGATTTCAGTTTGCTTGGAGGATTGCAGCTTAATATATCAAAGATACGATTGTATGGAAGGTATGTTGTAGGACTGAATAATATCAATGAAATTGATAACAGGGAAAAGTGGAAAAATCAAACGGTACAGCTGGGAGTGGGTATTACTTTATAAATTACTTACTTTTTAATTATTATAATATAAGTAAAATATATTTAATTACGACCGGATAACAGTATAGGTGTCGTCATCATTTAACTTTATAACAGTGCTGGGTGTAGCAGGTACCAGATCCCCCTGTCGGTGTTGAACAATATAATCAACACCTTTTTTTATTTCAATATCAATATCTGAGAATAATGCCGGGGGCGGATAGCCCGAAACGTTAGATGAAGTGGATACAAGTGGGTTACCAAATTTTTTAATCAGCATAACACAGAAAGGATCAGATACCACCCGGATACCAATACTTCCATCAGCATTTAACAGATTTTTCGCCAGGTTCTTTCCCTGGCTATAAATAACTGTTACAGGTTTTGTAATTCCTTTTATAAAATCAAATACCGGTACCCGGTGATTGTCTACATATTTTAAAATGTCTTTTTCATCAGCTAAAAGGATGATCATGCTTTTCTCAATATTCCGGTTTTTAAGCAGGTAAATTTTTTCCACAGCTTTTTCATTGGTGCCATCACACCCTATACCCCAAATTGTATCAGTAGGATACAATATCAATCCCCCCTTTTCCAGGACCTCGAGGCTGGATTGTATATCATTATCAATTTGCATAAATAGATTGAAGAAGCTGGCCGGTTGTTATAGTATGTGCACATTTAAAATGCCCCAGGGGGCAGGCTTTGTATCCATGAATACCGCAGGGACGGCACTTGAGATGTATATTTGTTTCTATTACAAATGATCTGTCTGACAAAGGTGAATATCCAAATCCCGGAACCGTAGAACAAAAAATGGATGTTACAGGTGCATTTACTGCAGAAGCAAAATGCAATGGCGCACTGTCATTTGTATAATTCATAACGGCAGAACGCATTAATGCGGCGGATTGCAGGAAAG
>Ga0136634_10000558_pt1 | contig 15884 bp, 11 predicted proteins | sample AntDrymUQ8332106_2_FD_104654 | JGI IMG/M metagenome (GOLD analysis project Ga0136634, IMG submission 104654) | Polar desert sand microbial communities from Dry Valleys, Antarctica - metaG UQ833 (21.06) | ecosystem: Environmental > Terrestrial > Soil > Desert | place: Antarctica: Dry Valley... | reverse complement strand
CGCCTTCTCGATGTCGTTGGCGGCGCCCGTGGTGGGGTCGTGGAAGACGAGCTCCTCGGCGGCGCGACCCCCCATCGCGTACGACAGCTGGTCGAGCATCTCGTTGCGGGTCGTGGAGTACTTGTCCTCGTCCGGCAGCACCATCGTGAAGCCGAGCGCGCCGCCGCGGGGAAGAATGGTCACCTTGTGCACCGGGTCGGTGTTCGGCAGCGCCGCCGCGACCAGTGCGTGCCCGCCCTCGTGGTAGGCGGTGATCTTCTTCTCCTTCTCGTTCATGAGCCGAGTACGGCGCTGCGGGCCGGCGATGACCCGGTCGATCGCCTCCTCCAGCGCCGCGTTGTCGATCAGCTTGTTGTTCGAGCGCGCGGTCAGAAGCGCGCCCTCGTTGAGGACGTTGGCGAGATCGGCGCCGGTGAACCCGGGCGTACGTCGTGCCACCGCCAGGAGGTCGACGTCTGTGTGCATCGGCTTGCCCTTGGCGTGCACGTTGAGGATCTTGTGCCGGCCGATCAGGTCGGGTGCATCGACGGCGATCTGGCGATCGAAGCGACCGGGCCGCAGTAGGGCTGGGTCGAGGATGTCGGGCCGGTTGGTGGCGGCGATGAGGATGACGCCGCCTTTCACGTCGAAGCCGTCCATCTCGACGAGGAGCTGGTTCAGGGTCTGCTCACGCTCGTCGTGCCCGCCGCCGAGACCCGCACCGCGATGGCGACCGACCGCGTCGATCTCGTCGACGAAGACGATCGCCGGCGCGTTGGCCTTGGCCTGCTCGAACAGGTCGCGTACGCGCGACGCCCCCACACCCACGAACATCTCGACGAAGTCCGAACCCGAGATCGAGTAGAACGGCACACCGGCCTCACCGGCAACCGCACGGGCCAGCAGCGTCTTGCCAGTGCCGGGTGCGCCGTACAGCAGGACACCCTTGGGGATCTTGGCGCCGACCGCCTGGAACTTGGCGGGGTCCTGAAGGAAGTCCTTGATCTCGTACAGCTCCTCGACCGCCTCGTCCGCACCGGCAACGTCGGCGAACGTGGTCTTGGGCGTGTCCTTGCTGATCAGCTTGGCTTTGGACTTCCCGAACTGCATGACCTTGGAGCCGCCGCCCTGCACCTGGTTCATGAGGAAGAGGAAGATCAGCACGATGAGGATGAACGGGAAGAGCGTGCCGAGGAGGCTGAGAAGGAAGCTCGGTCGCGGGTTCTCGACGTTGAAGCCCTGGTCGAGGCTGCCGCCGTCGGCCTGTTCCTGGAGAAGCGCCACCAGCTGGACTGCCTGACCGGTAGCGAAGTCGGACTGGATCTTGTCGCCGTTCTCCAGTGTCAGCTCGATCCGCTGGGCGGGGTCGTCGATGCGGGCGGACTGGACGTTGCCGTCCTCGATCTCCTGGATGACCTGGGAGGTGTCACGGTCTTCGAAGCCGCTGCCCGACGTCAACGCCTGGCCGACGATGAGGACAGCAAGAACAAGGAGCACGATCCAGAAGATCGGCCCACGAAAGAAGCGTCTGAAATCCATTGACGAAGGGCGGTTGCGCCCCGTCCCTCCTAGTTGGCAACCCCACGGACGCGATGACCTCACCGGGGGGCTTCGACAGACATGTCCGCCGAAGGTAAAACGGTACACCGACGGGCGGTGGCAGGCTGCGGGTCGGCGCGGTGGTGGATGGACCGCGGTTGTCCACAGTCAACGTGTGAGTGGGCATGGGGTGTTCCCCACCGGCCTGCAGCTTGTGCAGACGTCCGGGACAGTCGTACGCCCACCATCCGCAGCGCCGCGCACCGGATCTGGCCGGCCGCCTAGGGGAGTCGGCGGAGCACGATCGTCGCGCCGACGCGTGCCGCCGCGACGCGCCCAGGAAGGCTGAGCGGACCCTGGCCATGCCAGCGGGTGAGCAGGCGGTCGATCTCGATGACGTGGGCAGCACTCAGATCGGTCGCCGGCGAACCGGCTGAGATCGCGGCTGCACGCAAGACCCGCCGGCGCACGGCCGCCGGTTGGCCCGTCAGCACCGAGACGGCCAACTCACCCGGGGCGTTCTCGCACGTCGCACCCACCCGCTGCGCCCACAGGTCGAGCGCGTCGGCGTCGTCCCGCAGCAGGTCGGCGCTGCGAGCCAGGGCCGCGACGACGCCCGGCCCAAGCTCGGCGTCCAGCATCGGCAGGACCCGGTGTCGGACGCGTGTGCGGGTGTAGTGAGGGTCGACGTTGTGCGGGTCGTGCCACGGCGCGAGACCGGCGTCGGCGCATGCTGCAGCCAGCGTCGCTCGGGGCAGCGCGAGCAGGGGCCGGCGGTAGCGGCCCGCCACCGGCGCCATGCCGCTGAGCGAGCGGGCGCCGGAGCCGCGCGCGAGGCCGAGCAGCACTGTCTCGGCTTGGTCGTCCCGACTGTGCGCCAGCAGCACGCAGCTCGCGCCCTCGCGCTCGGTCGCGGCGTCCAGCACGGCGTAGCGGGCCTTGCGAGCAGCCGCCTCCGGCCCACCCGCGGTCCCGACCTCCGCGCGTACGACGGCGACCGGGTCGAGGCCGATCGAGCGTAGCGTTGCTGCGGTTTCGTCCGCACGCTCCGCGGACAGCGGTTGCAGCCCATGGTCGACCGTCACCGCGCCGGCTCGAAGCCCCAGCGCCGGCGCCTCGTACGCCGTGGCCGCCGCCAACGCGAGCGAGTCGACGCCCCCGCTGCAGGCGACCAGGACGAGATCCCCTACTGCGACGTCTGCTAGCGCCGCACGGACGGCTCGCCGCACGTCCGCGGTGGCAGCGCTGGGTCCCACTCGTACGGGCCGCCCTCAGACGCAGGTGGAGAGGACCCGCGACATCCACGCCTTCGGGTCGCTGATCTCAGCCTGAGCGGGCAGTGCGTCCGGAGAGCTCCAGACCTGGTTGAGACCGTCGACGCCGACCTTGTCGACGACCGCCCGTACGAACGCGGAGCCGTCCCGGTACTGCTTCATCTTCAGCTCGAGCCCCAGGAGCCGGCGGACGGCCTGGTCGATCGGGCCGGTGCCCGCGCGCCTTCGGGTGAACTTGCGCCGGATGTCTGCCACGGAGGGGACCACCTCGGGCCCGACGCCGTCCATGACGAACTCTGCGTGGCCCTCGAGCAGCGACATCAGCCCGGTCAGGTGGTCGAGGATCTCGCGCTGCTTGGGTGTCTGGACGAGCTCGACCAGGGACGCGTCGGTGTTGCCGCGCAGCGAGCTGACGACAGCTCCGACCGCCTCGCGCAGGCGCGTGGCGAGCGCCTCCGGGTCGACCTCCGTCTCGGCGACGAACGCATGGATCTGGCCGCGGAGGTGCTCGCGGAGCCACTCGACCGCGGTGAACTGCACCCGGTGGGTCTCCTCGTGCAGGCACACCCACATGCGGAAGTCGGCCGGGTCGACCGAGAGCTCGCGCTCGATGGCGACGATGTTGGGTGCGACCAGCATCAGCCGACCCAGCCGTCCCGCGTCGTCGTGGAACGGGTCGAACTGCCCGAGGACGCGTCCGGAGAGGTACGCCAGGAGCGCGCCGACCTGCGCGCCGGCGACCCGCGTCGAGATGCCGCCCATCGGTGCCTTGCCAGGCTCCCGACGCTCGGCGATGAGCTGCGCCAAGGGCTCGAGGACCACGGCGAACGCGTTGGCGTTGGCCTGCACCCATCCCGGTCGATCCACCACGATCACGGGCGCCGAGCCGGACGATGCGGTGAGGTGGGTGAAGGACCTGACATGGCCTTCGGCGTCCGCTGCGCCTTGCCTGAGGTCCGCGACGGCGGCTCGAGCCTCCTGCTGCGTCACCGCCGGCCCGGGCCGGACGAGTCGACCGGCGACCGCGACGGCAGTGTCCCAGTCGACGAGCTGAGGTCCGTCGTTGAGGCGGGTCATGGCGACACGGTACGGCGTGGCCCGCCTAGCTGCCCTTTTCAGCGGCAGCCGCAGCTCGCCAGGGCCGCGGCGAGGCGATCGGCGGACTGCTGTGCCGCGCCGGGGTCGTCGGACACCCGATCGGCCATCACGGCGAACACGAGGGGCTGGCCCTGCTCGTCCACGACGTACCCCGCGAGCGACACGACGCCCGAGAGATACCCCGTCTTCGCGCGGATGTCGCCGACCTGCGTCGCGCTCTCCACGTCGGCGAAGCGGTCCATGAGGGTGCCGTTGAACCCGGCGATCGGCAGCCCCGCGAGGACCGGTCGCAGCTCGGGGTGGTCGTCGGCCAGGGCGAGCTGCAGCGTCGCCACGAGCGTCGCGGGCGACACGAGGTTTCCGCGGGAGAGCCCGCTGCCGTCCTGCAGGACAAGTCCGTCGGTCGGCACGCCCAGGCGGTTGAGCACTGCGGTGACAGCCCGACTCGCACCGGCGAAGGTGGGCTCCTCGCCCTCCGCCCGCGCGACATGGTGCGCGAGGACTTCGGCGACGTCGTTGTCGCTGCGTACGAGCAGCTGCGCGACCAGGTCGGCAACGGTAGGGGACTGGCTGGTCGCGATCTGGGTCCCTGCCTTCGATGTAGCGGACGTGCTCGTCACGCTTTGCGGATCTGCTTGAACGGTGACTCCGTACGAGCCGAGCAGCTCGGCGAAGAGCCTGGCGGTGTACACCGCCGGGTCGAGCGTGCGCAGTGCGAGCCCTGGCTGCTCCCGGCCGCCGTCGACCGCGAGCGCGCTGAGCGGCCCGACCTGACCGGCGGAGACGTACGCTCCCGCCCAGTCGGGGCTCACATCGGGCCCGCCAAAGAGGTCGGTGCGGTAGGCCAGCGTCACGCTGCTCAATCCGCTGGACTGGAGCGCAGCGGCAGTCCGTCGAGCCAGGTCGTCCAGGCTGGTGACCGGGAACGGCCACGTCTCGTCAGGTGCGGTGCGCTGGGACAGGGCAGGATCCCCGCCGCCGACGAGAACGATCTGTCCGGCTGCGGTGAGCTCGACCGACGTGGTGAACCGCGTGTCGGGGCCGAGCGACCCGAGCGCCGCGGTCGCCGTGAGGATCTTGGTCGTCGACGCGGGTGTACGTGGCGTGGTGGCGTCGACGTCGAACAGCAGCGCGCCCTGCCCTGCAGCGACCGCGACTCCCGGCCCTGGACCGAGCGTGGAGGCGGCGACGTAGTCGGAGAGTGCGGTCTCGAGCCCCGCCGCGCTCGGACCGGTCACCGCACCGACGGCCGCAGGGTCAGCAGCGCTGTCGAGGACCGGAGGTGCTGTCGTCGGGACGACGGTCGGTGTCGGTGTGTCTGCAGGTGCGGCACCGGGCACCGCGGTGGTGGAGCGCGCCGACGGCTCGTCCGACCCGGACACCGCGCGCCAAACACCGGGACCGGCGAAGACCGCGAACCCGGTTGCCAGCATCACGACGATGCCGATCGCCAGCGCCCGTGCGACGCCGGAACGGCTCATCGTCACGCCACGCTCCGCTGCGGGTACGGGTGCCGGTCGAGGTGCCGGTCGAGGTGCCGGTCGAGGTGCCGGTCCACGTCGCCGCCGACCCGGCTGTCCGCGGCACGAGGCCGTCCGGTGGGGAGGCGTCTGGTGCGGTGGTCGGGGGCCATCGGGGCGAGACTAGTGTCAGCCGCGGATAAGCAGTGCAGCCTGGGCAAACCTTCAGCCCGGGCAAGAGGGGCACCCGTACCGGCCGGAGGCACGCGTGGACTTCGACGTCCTGATCGAGATTCCCAAAGGGCAGCGCAATAAGTACGAGGTCGATCACAAGACCGGGCGCATGCGCCTGGACCGGATGCTGTTCACCTCGACGCGATACCCAGCCGACTACGGCTTCATCGAGGACACGCTCGGTGAGGACGGTGACCCCCTGGACGCTCTGGTGCTTCTCGACGAGCCCACGTTTCCCGGGTGTCTGATCCGTGCCCGGGCCCTCGGCATGTTCCGCATGACGGATGAGGCCGGCGGGGACGACAAGGTTCTGTGCGTCCCGGCGACCGACCCGCGATCCGAGCATCTGCGCGACATCCATCACGTGCCGGAGTTCGACCGGCTCGAGATCCAGCACTTCTTCGAGGTCTACAAGGACCTCGAGCCGGGCAAGTCGGTCGAAGGTGCGAGCTGGGTCGGCCGCACCGAGGCCGAGGCCGAAATCGTTCGCTCCCGCAAGCGCCTCGCCGACTCCGGCGGTCACCACCCCGACCTGGACGCAACCACCTCCGGGTGAGTCCGGCTGCCGCGCCTGGGTGTGGCGGCGGCGGTCAGACGCGCGTGGCGCCGTACAAGCTTGATCGCCAGATGCTGGCGATCCGGACCTGCGCCCCAGTGTGGGGCGCCTCGATCATGTTCCCGCCGCCGATGTAGAGCCCGACGTGATAGATGGACTCGGGCGACGAGCCGCTCGCGAAGAACACGAGGTCACCCGGCTGGATGTCCGACAGCGAGATAGGTGTCGTCGAGAGGTACTGCCCCACGCTCCAGTGGCCGAGCGAGCGCCCCGCCTGCTCCCACGCCCGCATCGTCAGGCCCGAGCAGTCGTACGTGTCGGGGCCGTCGGCCCCCCACTCGTACCACTTCCCGAGCTGCGCGTACGCGAAGTCGATCACCGCGTCGACCCCGCCTGCCGGTGGAGGCGGCTCTTCAGGTGGCGGGGGTGGTGGCGGTGGCGGAGGTGGCGGGGGCGGTGGTGGAGGAGGCGGAGGCGGTGGAGGAGGCGGAGGCGGCGCGGGATCCTCGGTCTCGGTAGGCGTGGGGCTGGGCGCCGGCGGGACGGGCGCCGACGGCGGGTCAGTTGCAGGTGGCGACGTCGAGCCCTCCCCCTCGGCCTCCTCCTGCGCAGCGTCCTCGGCCGCCTGATCTGCTGCCGCCTGGTCTGCTGCCGCCTCGGCGGCGGCGGCCGCTGCAGCCGCCTGCTCGGCTGCGATCGCCGCCTGACGCTGCCGCTCGAGCCCGACCGCCACGCCGCGGGCGGCCGCCAGCTCAACCACGACCTGCGCCTGCCGGGCGGTGAGGGCCGCCGTCTCCCTTTCCTGGTCGGCGACGGCCGCAGCGGCCTTGTCGCGTGCGACGAGGGCCTCCGCGGCGCGCTGCTTCTCGGCGGCCTCGGCGTCGGCAGCCTTCTCGGCGAAGACCTGGGACGCAGTCTCGGCGGCGTCGAACCGGTCGTAGGCAGATCCGTAGCCATCGGCCAACGCGTTGACGGCGTTCATCCGCTCGAGCAGTTCCTGCGGGGTGACGGCGTCCAGGAGGGCAGTGGCCGCGGTGAGCGGGCCGCCGGTCCGGTACGTATCTGCCGCGAAGCGGCCCATCACGTCCCGAGCGGTCTCGACATCGGCGGCAGCTGCGGTCGCATCGGCTCGCAGTGCCACGGCAAGCGCTGTCGCTTCGGCCAGCGCGAGCTTCGCTCCGTTGTAGCCCTCGACCGCAGCGCTCGCCGTGACCCGCAACGCCTCGAGCTCGCCGGTCGCCCGGGCCAGCTCGGCCTCGAGCTGACCAACCCGGGCCGCCGTGCTCTCGACCATCTCGTACGCGGTGTTGACGTCCTGCTCGCTGGGGTACCCGGGCACGGGCTCGGCGCTCGCCGAAGGCATCAGCGCGAGCAGCAGAGCGCCGGCTAGCACAGGCGAGAGCAGCCGGAAGGGGCGGCGGGGCACAGCTGGACCTTTCCGGTAGGCGAAGGCCGCACCGTCGTGACGACGGTGCGACTAAACGCGATCGGTGGTCGACGCTAGCCACACACGGGCCCCTTTGGGAACACTGTTCACAGGGGAACATCTGGCATTCGGCGTGTCGCCTTGACACACCGAGAAGAACAACCTTGGAACTACACCATTGTGATCCGTAAATTCCGGATGCGCCGACTTGACGCTGCCGACCGTGCGCGCGTTCCGTGTCGCGCCGGGGTGACTAGCCTGAGCCCGCACGCGGCCGAAGCGTGCAGGCCTGCACATGCAGGCTCAGACGAGCCCCCGCCCGCTCATGTCGTCCCGTGAGCGGCTCGATGCCCGGGAGACAGACATGGACCTCGTAGCCTTCTACGGTGTCGTCTCCGGCCTGAGCTTCACGCTGCTCGGCTTGTGGTGGGTGGTGGCAGGGCGTCACAGGCAGTGGTTCTTCGACGCGCGTCGCCGGCGCATGGCGTACATCGTGTCGTTGCATTTCATGTTGCCCGGTGTGATGTCGCTGCTGTCGCTCGTCGACCCGCAGGGCGCAGTCTTCTGGCGCGTCGTCTTCACAGTCGCGGGCCTGGCCGGCGCGGCCGGCGCGGTGCTTATGTCCGACGCTATTCGTTCGGAGTTCGGACGTGGCCGGCTGGCCGCAATGCTCATGTGGTGTGCACTTCCGGTGTACGTCGTCTTCGTGCTGGTCGCGATAACCCCCGACGTCAGCGAGGTGGTCGGTCTCGAGCCACGTCAGGTCGAGGGTGTGCTCATGGCCATCGTCGTGCTTCTCGGCATCAACGCCGCATGGTTCCTCACCACGGAGCCGACAGTGGAGGAGCGCATCGCACACGAGGCAACACTTCGCTCCCAGGCGACTACCCCTACGCCGGGGCCGCCCAGCTGAGCTATCTCCCTGCCCGCAGGGCGCGGCCGCGCGGGCCGTCACATGAAGAGAGGGGATCCGGCGGCTGCCGAATCCCCTCTCCTGTCGTGCGCTGTGTAGTGCCAGGCGTCAGCTCACTCCGCCGGTTGCACCATCACGGTTGCGTAGGTGCTGTTCACCCCGACCGACTGGAGGTCGAACTCCACACCGTACGGCTGGGTCGGCTCACCCGTGCCGAGAAGTGACCCGATCCCGAGGTCCACGCCGTACCACTCCGGCAGCAGCTCGCCCTGCTTGTTCACAACGCGAGTCGAGTACGGCTCGTTGTTGCCGTTGGGGATGACCACCGACGCATCGATGTCACGGAAGTAGAAGAGCTCCTCCCCCTCCGGTCCCCGTACCTCGATACCGGGATACCAGGTTTGGTCGTCCGTGAAGGTCGGGACCGCATCCTTGCGCGGAATCGCGCTGCAGAACTCCGTGAACGGGTCCTCCCCCTCGACCTCAGCAAGGCACTCCTCGAACTTGAACGTCGGGTGCAGCCCGAACGCGGCGTTGGAGGACTGGGGTCGCGACGGCATGTTGTTCAGCACGCTCGGATCCGCCGCCTTTGCCTCGCCATGGCGACGCAGCGGGTCGAAGTGCGAGTCGACCAGAAGCAGACCACCCTTGCTGCCGGCGCTCGGCAGGTCGTACGTCGTCGCCGTCACGTGGTTCGTGCTGCCGTACGTCGTGTCGCGGTACCACACCAGCATGCCGCGCGAGTTGTACCTGATGCGGTCGACCTTCCACGGCCCGTTGTTTGAGTACGACGTGTCGTACGCGTACTTGAGGCCCTGGTCGAACCCGCGGAAGTTGCGCCACTCGACCATGTAGTACTGCGTGTTGGTCGAGGTGCCGGTGTCGATGTGCCAGCCGGCGCCGAGGACTTCTCCCTGGACCCAGGTGTCGGTGAGCGCCACCCAGCCGTTCTCGCCGGACTCCACGTCATCGGCCCACGTCTCGACGTCGTCGGCCGTGACCGAGAAGTCGTCCGCGAACCAGCCACGCTCGAGGAACGCAGCGTCGGTCTCGTACTCGAGTCGGACCTGCACGGTGGTGCCGGCGTACGACGTCAGGTCAATGTAGTCATGGCGCCAGCCGTCGCTCGTTCCGGTGAGGCCGCGCTCCTTCTCGAAGGTTCCGAGGTTGCCGTTGGGGTCGGCGTAGTCATCCGGGGTGGTGACCTCGTTGCCGGCCTCGTCATAGACGACCGGCTGCGACCAGGTCGCCCCGCCGTCCGTCGAGACCTCGACGACGCCGAAGTCCCAGTCGAGCTCGATCACATAGTTGTTCCACATCCAGAAGCGGACGTCGTCGCCTTCGGGAACGTCGACGTCCCGGGTGATCGAGTTCTTCGCCCAGCTCTGGTCGTTCTCGCTCCACCACATGTTCTCGCCGCTGTGCGGCTCGGCCAGCGAGATCGTCTTGCCCGGCAGGTCGACCTTGATGCCGTCCTCGGTGCCTTCAGGCTTGTACGTGTTCTGGCCGATGTCTACGGCCTCGGCCGCGTCACCGGGGGCGAAGGTCTTCGGCTCCACCCAGCCCAGGATCCACTTGTCCCACAGGCCCATGTGCGCGGGCATCGACTGGAAGATCGGGCCGCTGTGGGACCCGCTGCTCATGAGGTCCCAGAAGTCGATGTCGGAGTCGCCGTTGCCGGAGGTGTCGTACAGGTCCGGCAGGCCGAGGTCGTGGCCGTACTCGTGCGCGAAGACACCGACGCCGGCGTCCTCAGGCTGGACGATGTAGTTGGACACGATCAGGCCGGTGCCCGGGATCTCGGCTCCGCCCGCAACCGCGCTGCTGTGTGCCCAGATCGCGAACGTGCCCTGCTCACCGCCGCCGCGGGACTTGCCCTGACCGGCGTGGACGAGCACGACGTGGTCGATGATCCCGTCCGGCTCGAGGAGGTTGCCGTCACCATCTACGTCCCCGGCGTCCTCGCGGTCGTAGTCGGCGAACGGGAAGTCCGGCTGGGAAGCCGCCAGCTCGGCGACCGCGTCAATGGCGAGCTGACCAGCACCGAGCGGGTTGTCGGGGTGGCCGTTCATGTCCTGGATGGCACCGGCGACCCAGTCACCGTTCTCGTCCTGGGTGCAGGTGTCCGCGCCGTACCACGCCTCGGAGTGCTCGACCTCGACCCACGGGGTGGCCTCGCCGCGCACGACGTACGAGCTCTTCGACATGTGCTTGTACATCTTGCGCATCGTGTAGCCGCTGATGTCGATGCCGGGCTCACCATCGGGCCCGGTCAGGTCCATCCGGACGCGCTCGGTGAGGCCCTTCTTGGTGTAGAGCAGGGCGTTGTAGTGGTCGGGGCTGAAGTCGGGGACCCAGAAGCTGTTGTTGTCCAGCTGCTCGTACGTCGCCGGGTCCGGGATGTTGTTGTGCAGAGGGCCGCTCTGCGTGCTGCCGTCGGGCAGCTCGGTGCAGGTGCGGTCTCCGAACACGCTCTCCGGCACCCAGATGCCGGAGAAGTCGTCCTCGGCCTCTGGGTTGAACTCGACCAGGATCGTCAGCAGCTTGGCGAACTGCGCGTCCTCGGTCGGCGGCCGCAACTGGTCGGCCGGGCTGACGCCGGTCTCCAGTGCGACCCGCTCCATCTCGGCCAGCCGGGCCGCGGCGACGGGATTGCCGCTCGCGAACTTCTGGTCGTACGCGACCGCCTGCGCGACGGTGGCCTCCGACACCAGCTCAGTCCCACCCTCGGCCTGCACGTCGGGCGCAACATAGTTGATATACGAACTGGACACGTTCGACCCGGCGGCCGCCTTGGCAGCTCCACCGGACCCCGCTGGCGCCGCGGTTTGTGACACCGACGCCGAGCCCACACCGGTGAGCCCTCCGGCGATGAGTGCCACGGTGGACGCGAACGCCACCTGTTGGCCCAACCGCCGATTGATGGTTCGAGACACTGAGGCCCCTTCCTGGACCCGGGATGCGAGTCCGTCGCCCGGTCATGGCGAGCAGTTTGCGCCCGCCTACCGTCGTGCCCGACCAGAGCCGGCCATGGTGGAGCAGCTCTCTTACGGAGCACGGATGGGGTGGACGGTAGCCGCCGCCCACCTGCACGTCCATTGTTTCGTACGACCTCCACGGTGGGTGCGGGGTCATACACCCAGCAGTAGTCACAGGGCGCCCTTCGTGACTCCCGGTAACAACGCAATGATTGTTGTACGGCAGGAACTCTCCGGGTTTGTCCGGTTCAACCGGCGCTGTGAATCGTGGCTGGCCGGAGTTCGTCGCCGGTGCGTGGCGACCAACCGTTGGTCGGTGCGATAACAACGTGGAGCAGTTCGTTCGCGCACGTCTGCGCCGCTGCGGCGATCGCTTGCTTCTCAACGGTGTCGACGGTGAGCCGCCACCGGATCTTGGTCACCACCCAAGAACGCAGGTACTGACACGTTCGGCGCTGCGGCTGCCACTCGGCGAAGTCGCTCTCGCCCTTCGACTGGTTGACGTTGTCCGTCACGGCGGCCAACGACCTGGGCGAGCGAAGGTCGTTGGCGAATCGCTGACGGGTCCTCTCGTTCCAGGCCCAAGCGCCCGAGTCCCACGCCTCCTTGAGCGACACAACGTGATCGATGTCGACGTCAGCGGGGTCGGTCCAAGCCGCCGAGTCGTAGTAAAAGCGCCAGCTCCCCGAGGTCACACTGCAGTCCCCGGCGATCTCCGGTGGAGTCGTGGACTCCTTGACCAGGACCTCCTCCCTTGTGTCGCAGCCGTCCCCGTCGGCGTCGATCCAGTGGTCGAACAGGCCGCGGTCATAGCCGTCGGAATGCTCCGGAGCCTCGGTGAGCTCGTCGACCGCCGTCCAGAGTGGTTGCTCGTACGTCCCGGCCGGGGAGCTGGTCGGCTGGACGGGAGCAGCTGACCCGTCGGGCGAACCGACCGGCGGCTTCATCCCTTCGGTGCCGGACAACGTGACATCAGGCTGGAAGCCGTCGAGCAGCCGCGGACCAGCAGCCGCGAGGCCGGCGACAGTCGCGACCGCCACCACCAGTACCAGTTGCCGCGGTCGCGGTCGCACAGGGACTCCGATCGACGGCGAGGGAGGTTCGTTCTGTATCTAGTACATAACCCAGGCGTCGTCTCGCGTCCTTCCACCGGCGCGCTGTGTCCATCCCTTCCCCTCGGTCGACCGAGCCGCCGTCTGCTCTCACCGCGGACCCTGTTGCTCCCTCGACCGCGGACCGATCGCTCGGCGCTCGACCCTTCCTCATTCGGTCACGCGGGCTCTTCGGTGGAGCTCCGGTGTGACGGACGCCGCCGGACCACGACGTGCGGGCCCCCGCCGACCATGATCACGATGATCGAGAGTCGTCCATGGTTGTGCACATGGGTGCCGCGATCTCCACCGAGCCGCTCGCGTCTGGTAGTATCGAACACATGTTCGAATCAGCGGGTGAGACGCATGACGGTGGTCTGACGCCGTCAGCGTTCCTGGCCGGGTTCACCTCCCTGCTGGGCGCGGCGTCCGCGGTTGACACCGACCCGGGCCGGATCGACTCAGTCCGGGTGTTCGAGCAGGCCAAATGCATGCTGGAGGCGGCGCAGGCAGCGGTGGCGGTCGCGTTCGACACCTCCCAACGCACCGAGCAGCAAGCCGCGGGGGTGCCGGCTACGCAGCAAGGTCGCGGTGTCGCCGCGCAGCTCGCGTTAGCGCGGCGGGAGTCGCCCTACCGCGGGACGCAACACCTCGGGCTGGCGAAAATCCTGTCCACCGAGATGCCGCACACGTGGGCGGCGTTCACCGCCGGCCGCATCAGCGAATGGCGCGCCACACTGCTCGCCCGCGAAACCGCCTGCCTCGATGTCGAGCACCGCCGGATCGTGGACAAGGAGCTCGCCGCCGACCCCGACGCCCTCGAGCAGATGGGTGACCGGCAACTCGTCGCCGCGGCGGCCCGCCTCGCCTACCAACTGGACCCGCACGCAGTGGTCGCCCGCCGCGCCGCCGCCGAGAAGGAGCGCCGCGTCAGCCTGCGCCCGCCCCCGACGTGATGAGCCACCTCTCCGCGTTCCTCCCCGCCGTAGACGGCGTCGCCGTCTACGCAAGCCTGCATCGCGCCGCCGCGGCCGGTCATGCCGCCGGCGACCCACGCACCAAAGGCCAGCTCATGGCCGACACCCTCATCACCCGCGTCACCGGCCACCAGCCCTGCACCCAACCCATCCCAGACGCCGCCGCTCACAGCGCTCCCACTCACCCCGACGGACACCGTGACCCGCCGCCTCCACCGGCGCCCCGCCCCACCGAACCCGCCGACACCCAACCCGACACGAGCGCCGACCGCCCGCACACAGAAGATGACGACAACGACGACCGCGGCGGCTCGGACAGCTCGGACGGCGAGGACCGCAACGAGGCGGCGGACCACATCGATGTGGACGCCGCGGACGACGCCGACATGGACGGCACCGTCAGCGGTGATGACGACCACCGTGTCGACGTCCCCGACGACGACGCGACGCGTGACCGTGACACCGACACCGCCGACAACACCAAGACGGCGGGGACGGACGCTGGGCCGGGTGCGCGGGCCGCTCCGACAGGCCCGTCCCGGCAGCCGGTCATGATCCACCTACTGGTCAGCGACGCGATCCTGCTCGGCGGGCGACCCGGCACCGCGCACCTCGACGGATACGGACCTATCCCTGCTGACCTCGCCCGCGACCTCGCCACCCAAGCGGGCATCGACGGCCGGGCCTGGCTCCGCCGCGTCTACACCACCCCAGCCAGCGGCGACCTCGTCGCCACCGACTCCCACGCCCGCATCTTCCCCACCGGGCTCGCCCAACTCGTCCGCCTCCGCGACGGGGTCTGCCGCACCACCTGGTGCGACGCCCCCATCGCCGAAACCGACCACCCCCGAAGCGTCCAAGAAGGCGGACCGACCAGCCTCACCAACAGCCAAGGACTCTGCACCGCCTGCAACCGGGCCAAGCAAGCCCCCGGCTGGCGAGCAAGACCCGCACCCGGGACCCCGCACACCGTGAGCACCACCACGCCCACCGGGCACACCTACCAGTACCGCGCACCCGCCGCCGAACATCCACTCGCCAGCTGACCAGCCGTGTGATCCGGACGCATCGAACCAAACATCCGGCGGGCAGAGCTTCGCACCCGATCGGGGAATGTCCGTACATCGCTTGACCTCAAGTGAGTCCGCAGAGGTGACGCCGCCACTTCTGCCGGCGACAACTGCTCGCGACGGACAACCTCCGCGCTGAGCCGTGTCGAGGACGGTTGACCTGTGGGCTTCCGGATTGGGTGGACGGCGCTCAGTCGTCGTAGGCAAGGCTGCGAGGCGCGCCGCTACGACACATGGCCGGCCGGCGCCGATCGTGGGTGCAACCCCCGCTGCACGACCCTCGCCGGACTTGCCCGCCCCCGGGTGGCTGGCGCTCGGATCAAGCGACGTATGACTCGGCTTGCACCACGTACCTGGACGGTCGACAAGACCTCGGACAACCTCGCGTCGCAGGCAGTCCTGGCATGAGCCGGTTGCGTCGCCGTCGGTGCGGGCGATGGCGACGGGCAGACCGACCTGCGGCTCGTCCTGGAGCTGACTGGCTGTCAAGCCTGGTCCAGCTGGCGGCCGATACTTGTGGTCCTGCGGCCGGTCAGAGCGTCAGAACCGACCGCGCGGCTCGACCTGAGGAGACCCGTGGGCAAGCTGATCTACTCGATGATCACGTCGCTTGACGGATACGCCGAAGCGGCGGAGGGTGATCTCGACCACGGCGCCGAGGACGAGGACGTCCATACGTTCATCGGAGACCTCTTCCGCCCCGTGGGCACGTACCTCTACGGCCGACGCATGTACGAGACGATGGTCTTCTGGGAGACCGCGCACACCCTCCCGGACGCGCCAGCGCACATCCTGCAGTACGCCCGGGACTGGCAGGCGGCGGAGAAGATCGTCTACTCGACGACGCTTGAGTCGGTGTCCAGCGCCAAGACCAGCATCGAGCGGACGCTCGACCCCGAGGCGGTGCGCCGGCTCAAGGCCGAGGCCGATCACGACCTCAGCGTCGACGGGCCGAACCTCGCCGCCCAGGCGATCAAGCTAGGCCTGGTGGACGAGTACCACCTCTTCATCACGACCAGCGTGGTCGGTGGTGGCAAGCGGTTCTTCCCCGACGGCGTCCGGCTGGAGCTCGAGCTCGTGGACGAGCGCCACTTCGGCAGCGGCCTGGTGTATCTCCGCTACCACGCAACTTCTCGAGCGGCGTGACGCAGGAGAAGTGACCCAGCCGCTGCTCACCACCCTCCGGCGAGCGAGTCGCGTGGTCTTGAGGTCGCAAGTAAGTACCTGAGGGGCCAATAGCTGAGGTCCGGGCTCGCCGGCCTACTAGCGGCCGACGAGGGGCTGCCCTT
>Ga0136634_10000557_pt1 | contig 15968 bp, 13 predicted proteins | sample AntDrymUQ8332106_2_FD_104654 | JGI IMG/M metagenome (GOLD analysis project Ga0136634, IMG submission 104654) | Polar desert sand microbial communities from Dry Valleys, Antarctica - metaG UQ833 (21.06) | ecosystem: Environmental > Terrestrial > Soil > Desert | place: Antarctica: Dry Valley... | reverse complement strand
CAGCGGGTCGCGCGCCGAGAGGGCGAGGTGCGCCGGTCCGTCGTGGCCCATTTCGACGACGCCGTCGAAGAAGTTGAGCGCCTGGATCTCGGTGAAGGACCCACCCGCGCCGAGGCGGTCCATGAGGAGCATCGCCAGCGAGGTGCGCAGCTCGTACTCGCCCGCGACGGGGATGCCACGCGCGGTCAGCAGCGAAGCGCCCAGGATCATTCCCGCGCCGACTCGTTCGTGCATCTCGCCGTCCAGGCCACGGTGGTAGTAGGCCATCGAGTCGAGCGAGAAGTCCTCCACCAGCCTGTCCAGCGCGACCGAGACTCGGGCACCCCAGCGGAAGTCCTCTTCGACGACCGAGTCGTCCAGGGTGAACACCTCGCGGGCCAGGTCCATCCGGGCTTCGGTGTCGGCATCGTCGACCTTCTCCACGCGGACACGCAGGTCGTCGATCTCCAGGATCTCGACGTGGCCGCCCAGCTGGGCCGAGACCAGGGTCGGGTCCGACGAGACATCCATCATGCCCGGGTAGAGGTGTCCCAGGAGTCCGTGCCGACCGTGTCGGAAGGCGGCCCGGACCGCGGCTGCCTTCACCCAGCGCGAGATTCGGGCCCAGGCGCGCTCGTCCTCCACATAGCCGGAAACAGAGCGGAAGTCGACGCCGCATCGACGAAACGCGTTCGCCATCTCCGGGAGCGGGCAGGCACCGCAGTACGCCAGCCAGGCACCCGTGTCGAACGAGGCATGGTCCATCGACTCGGTCGGTTGCAGGTTCAGGAGCAACACGGGTGCGCCGGAACGCTGGGCGACGGGCATCAGCATGTTCGCGGTCATGTAGGTGGTGAGGAACCCGACGATCAGGTCGCAGTCGGCAACCCGAAGCTTCTCCGCTGCCACTGCGCCCTCCTGCGCGTCGGAGATGAACCCCACGTCGATGACCTCGCAGTCCAGCTGCGCGAGCCGCTCGGAGACCCGTCGCGAGCTGGTCCGCAGCTGGGGTAGCAGCTCGGGGAACTGCGGCCAGTAGGCTCCCAGCCCGCCTGCCACCAGGCCCACCCGCGCCTTGCGCGGCGAGATGCGATCCAGTCGGGGAGTGATGCGCGAATCCAGCAGGTCGTTCATGAGTTCTCCCTCGTTCGTGTGCGCCGAGCTCTGGCGCTGGTTGGTTTCTACTCGTACCGGTCAGCGCAGGAAAGCGGCGGCGACACCGGCGTCAACGGGGATGTGCAGACCGGTGGTGTGTGACATGTCCGGACCGCACAGCACGAAGACCGCGTTGGCGACGTTGTCCGGCAGCACCTCGCGCTTGAGGATCGTGCGCTGCGCGTAGAACTTTCCCAGGTCCTTCTCCTCGACCCCGTAGACCGCGGCGCGGTTGGCGCCCCAGCCCGAGGCGAAGATTCCGGAGCCCTGGACGACGCCGTCGGGGTTGACCCCGTTGACCTTGACGCCGTGCTCACCGAGCTCGGCTGCCAGCAGTCGCACCTGGTGGGCCTGGTCGGCCTTGGTGGCGGAGTAGGCAATGTTGTTGGGTCCCGCGAAGATCGAGTTCTTCGAGGAGATGTAGACGATGTCGCCACCCATCTCCTGGTCGATGAGTACCTGGGCAGCCGCCCGGGAGACCAGGAACGACCCCTTGGCCATCACGTTGTGCTGCAGGTCCCAGTCCGCGGCTGTGGTCTCGAGCAGGGACTTCGACAGCGACAGCCCGGCGTTGTTCACCACGAGGTCGAGCCCACCGAACGCAAGCACAGCCGTCTCGATCATCGCCCGCACCGCGTCCTCGTCGCTCACGTCTGCGGCGACACCTACGGCGACGTCGGGACCACCGATCTCGGCTGCTGCCTGCTCGGCCCGGGCCCGGTCGAGGTCGGCGAGGACGACGCACGCACCCTCGGCCGCGAGCCGCTTGGCGGTCGCCTGGCCAATGCCTCCGGCAGCACCGGTGACGAGCGCGATCCGGGTCGCCAGTGGCTTGGGCTCAGGCATCCGCCGGAGCTTGGCCTCCTCCAGCGCCCAGTACTCGATGCGGAACTTCTCCGACTCATCGATCGGGGCGTACGTCGAGAGCCCCTCGGCGCCACGCATCACGTTGATGGCGTTGACGTAGAACTCCCCGGCGACCCGTGCGGTCTGCTTGTCCTTGCCGTAGGAGAACATCCCGATCCCGGGGACCAGCACGATGAGCGGGTCTGCTCCGCGGATCGCGGGCGACTCCGGGGTCGCGTTGCGGTCGTAGTACTCCTGGTAGTCGGCGCGGTAGCGCACGTGCAAGTCCTTGAGCCGGGCGATCATCTCCGCAGGCGGGGCCGTGCCAGGCAGGTCGAGGACCATCGGCTTGACCTTGGTACGCAGGAAGTGGTCGGGGCACGACGTACCCAGCTCGGCCAGCCGGGTGTGCTCGGTGGACCCCAGGAAGTCCAGGACGACCTCGGAGTCGGTGTAGTGGCCCACCACCGGCCGGTCGTGCGAGGCGAGGCCCCGGATGGTCGCACCGATCGCCGCCGCCTTGGCGTGCCGCTCGGCCTCGGGCAGTGCCTGGTAGCCGGGTATCGCCGGCCCGAACGGCTCCGGCCGCGAGTTGGCAGCGACGTAGTCGGCCGCGGAGTTGATGATGGCGAGCGAGTTGGCCTCGCTCTCGGCGCTGGTGTCCCCCCAGGCGGTGATGCCATGCCCTGCGAGGATGCAGCCGATCGCCTGCGGGAGCTTCAGCTTGATCTCGGCGATGTCGAGCCCGAGCTGGAACCCGGGCCGGCGCCAGGGCACCCAGACCACGGTGTCGCCGAAGATCGCACGGGTCAGCTCCTCGCCGTCGGCGGCGGTGGCGATAGCGATCCCGGAGTCGGGGTGCAGATGGTCGACGTGGGGCGAGTCGACGAGGCCGTGCATGGCGGTGTCGATCGAAGGCGCGGCACCCCCCTTGCCGTGCAGGCAGAAGTCGAAGGCCGCCACCATCTCGTCCTCGCGCTCCACGCCCGGGTAGACGTTCACCAGCGCGCGCATCCGGTCGAGCCGGAGCGCCGCCAGGCCACCCTCCTTCAGCGTCCCGAGGTCCCCGCCCGAGCCCTTCACCCACAAGAGCTCGACCTGCTCACCGGTCACCGGGTCGACCTCGGTGCCCTTGGCAGAGGTGTTTCCCCCTGCGTAGTTGGTGTTGCGCGGGTCCGAGCCGAGGCGGTTGGACCGGTCGATCAGCTCGTGCACTGCGCGGTTGGTCGGCTGGTTGTCGGGCACGTCAGTTCCATCCTGCCTGGGCGCCGCCCACGCGGGCGGACTCGATCTCTTGCTGGTAGCCGCTGACGAGGTAGGCCCGCATCGGGTCGACGGGAAGGCCCCGTTCCTCGCGCCAGGCGCCCAGGTCGCCGCGGACGTCGGTGTAGAAGGCATCCATGAACACCTCGTTGGCGGCCAGGACGTCACCGGAGGTCCGGGCCGCGGCGAGGGCGTCCTTGTCGAGCACCAGCGCGCGGGCGACCATCTCCTGCACGTTGAGCACGGACCGGATCTGGCCGGGCACCTTGGCCTCGATGTTGTGGCACTGGTCGAGCATCAACGCGACGTCTGAGCCGGGGCCGAACCCGCCGCCGCGAATCACCTCGACCATGATCCGGAACAGCTGGAACGGGTCGGCCGCGCCGACGATCAGGTCGTCGTCGGCGTAGAAGCGCGAGTTGAAGTCGAAGGACCCCAGCCTGCCGAGACGGAGCAGCTGTGCGGCGATGAACTCGATGTTGGTCCCGGGCGCGTGGTGGCCGGTGTCGAGGCACACCATCGCGCGGTCGCCGAGTGCGCTCACCTGCACGTACGACGTACCCCAGTCCGGAACATCGGTGTGGTAGAAGGCCGGCTCGAAGAACTTGTACTCCAGCACGAGCCGCTGATCCTCGCCGATGTGGGAGTAGATCTCGGCGAGGCCCTCGGCCAGCCAGTCCTGCCGATCGCGGATGTCGCCCTGGCCCGGGTAGTTCGTGCCGTCGGCGAGCCAGATCTTCAGGTCACGCGACCCCGTCTGGTCCATCACCTCGATGCACTCCAGGTTGTGGTCGATCGCCTTGCGGCGTACGCCCGGATCGGCGTTGGTCAGGCTCCCGAGCCTGTAGTCCTCGTCCTGGAAGGTGTTGCTGTTCACCGTTCCGAGGCGTACGCCGAGATCCTCGGCGTAGGTCCGCAGCGCCGAGAAGTCGTCGACGAGGTCCCACGGGATGTGCAGGGCGACCGACGGGGCGAGCCCGGTGAACCTGTGCACGGCCGCTGCGTCAGCGATCTTCTCCTCGACGCTGCGGGGGGTGCCGGGTGAGCCGAACACCTTGAACCTCGTGCCGGAGTTGCCGTAGGCCCACGACGGGACCTCGATGGCGAGCGCCCCGAGGCGGTCGCCGATGTCTGCGAAGGTGGTCATCTCACGTTTCTCTCTCGTCGGGGCCGAGCTCCTCGAGCTGGTCCTCCAGGTGGAAGACCTCCGCGAGGCGGCGAAAACCGGTGTCTGGTCGTGCGTCACCGAGCTGGACGAAGAACTCGGCCATCTCTGCCTGCCAGCTGGCGTTGACCTCGGCGGCCTCCATCCCGGCGAGGGCCGCGTCGAGATCCTCGGTCTCGAAGTACCCGATCAGCAGGCCGTCCTCGCGCAGGAAGAGCGAGTAGTTGTGCCAGCCGGTGGCAGCGAGCGCGTCGAGCATGTCCGGCCACACGGCGCGGTGCCGTGCGGTGTACTCCTCGATGCGGTCCTGCCTGACCTGGAGCTGAAAGCACACCCGCTGCACTTGGGATCCGTTCTGTTCTGAGGGTTCGGGCGACTCCTGGGGTGGGCCGGGCCACGGGGCCCGACCCACCCGTAGGGTCAGAAGTCGAAGTCGTCGATGTTGGCTGCGTTGAAGGTCGTCGGCGGGCCGAGCACGATCTCGCCGTCGACACCGATCGTGTAGCTACCCAGCTTTCCGGCCTCGAACTTCTCGCCCTCGGCGCCGGTGATCTGCCCGGACGCCAGCGCGGCGCCGGCGTAGGTGGCCAGGTAACCGATGTCAGCGGGGTTCCAGAGTCCGAACTCCTCGACCGTGCGGTCCTTGATGTACTCCCGCATCTGGTTGGGCAGGCCGAGTCCGGTGATGGCGACTTTGCCCTTGTAGCTCGAGGAGCTGATGTAGCGAGCCGCAGCAGCAATGCCGACTGTGGTCGGCGAGATGATCGCCTTGAGGTCGGGGTGCGCCTGCAGCAGGCCCTGAGCCTCGGTGAACGACTTCTGGTCGTCATCGTCGCCGTAGACGGTGTCGACGAGCTTGAGGCCCGCGTACTCCGGCTTCTTCAGCTCTTCATTGAGGACCGCGATCCACGCGTTCTGGTTCGTGGCGTTGGCGGTCGCCGAGAGAATGGCAACCTCCCCCTTGCCGCCTGCGACCTTCAGCGCGGACTGCGCGAGGAACTCACCGATGCCCTGGGTGGTGGCCTGGTTGATGAACACGTCGCGACAGTCCTTGGCGGCATCAGAGTCGAAGGAGACGATCTTGATGCCGGCCTCGCTCGCCTGGTTGAGGGAGGGGCACACCGCGTCCGGGTCGTTCGCTGCGATCGCAATGACGTCCTGCTGCTTCTGGATCAGCGTGTTGATGTAGCTGACCTGCGAGGAGGCCGAGGCGTCGTTGGGACCGACGAGGGTGTACTCGCCCTCGACCTCCTCGGCGGCGACCTTGCCGCCACCGACCTCGACATCGGTGTAGGGGTTGTTGAGCTGCTTGGGCAGGAAGGCGATCTTCAGCCCGGACTTCAGCTCTGCATCCGGGTCGGCCTTGCCGGCGGCCTTCTTGTCGGGCTCGCTGGACGTGCTGTCCTTGGTGGTGCTGCCGCATGCCGCGAGGCTGAGCGCGACGACGGACGCGACCGCGAGCCTGATGAAGCGGTTGGGGTGGTGGGTCATGATGCTGCCTTTCTTCGAACTTGGCGAGTTTCGTGGATTGCTTCGGTGCAGGCGATGAACAGACGGGCCGACTGCATCGGGCTGTGGGTTCATGCCACGTGCGCGCCCCCTTCCGCGCCGGAGCGCAGTCTGCGTCGATGCCAAGCAGTGCTCACCGCGGCCGCGGTGTTGGGGAGGAGAACCGAGATGATCAACAGCACGCCGGTGACGATGTTCAACGACTCGTTCGAGACGTCCTCGAGACGCAACACGTTCTGCAGCGACCCGAGCAGCACGACTCCGGCAATCACCCCGGGCAAGGTGCCCTTGCCTCCGAAGATGGAGACACCACCGAGCAGGACGGCTGCGACCACCGCAAGCTCGAGCCCGGCGGCGTTGTCGGCGCGCGCGGTGGAGTAGCGCAAGGTCCACAACACCCCGGCCAGGCCGGCTGTGACACCGGAGATGACATAGAGCGAGAACTTGGCCCGCCCGGCGTTGATGCCGGCGAAGCGCGCTGCCTGGTCGTTGGCTCCGATGGCGATCAGTGCTCGGCCGAGGGGCGTCGCGTGCAACACCACCCCACAGACCAGAGCCAGGACCAGCATGATGATCAGCACGTTCGGGATGGAGGTGCCGGCGATGGTGCCAGTCACCCAGCTGGTGTAGCTGAACGGGAAGTTCGCCACCGCCGTGTCACCCAGTACGACGAACGCCAGACCCCGGAAGAGGGCCAAGGTGCCGATGGTGACCGCCAGGGAGGGCAGTCCGAGCACCGTGACGAAGACTCCGTTCAACGCCCCCAACAAGCCGCCGACGACCAGGCACGCCGGGATGATGAGCTCGATGCTCATCCCCTGGTTCCACAGGTATCCCATCAGGGCACTGGTCAGGCCCAGGGTGCTGGCCACGGACAGGTCGATCTCGCCGGTGATGATGATCAACGTCATCGGCAGCGCGATCAGCATGATGGGCAACAGGTCCAGGACGAGGAACGTGAAGTTCACGCTGGTCCCGAAGTTCTCCACCTGGCTGACGGCGAAGGCCAAGAAGACCAGCGTCACCACCAGGACCAGGACGTCCCAGGTCCCCAGGCGTGTCTTGAGGTCAGGCATGTACGTCCTTCCTCAACAGGCCGCGTGCGATCCGGACGGCGACCAGGCGGTCGGCGCCGATGGCGAGCAGGATGAGCGCACCGACGATCGCGCGCTGCCAGAACTGGTTGATGTCCAGGACCGCGAGCGAGCTGCCGATGACCGTGAGCAGCAGTGCACCCAGACCGGCCCCGTAGGCCGTGCCACTACCACCGAACACGGCGACGCCGCCCACCACCACCGCCGCAACGACGTTCAGCTCCAGCCCGGTGCCGGCCGCCGCATCCACCGTGCCGAAGCGAGAGGCGAACATGACCCCGCCCAAGCCTGCCAGGGCGCCGCTGACGACGAACGCGGCAACGGTGTTGCGCGCCACCCGGATGCCTGCCAGCTCTGCGGCTTCGGGGCTCGAACCCATGGCATACAGCTCGCGTCCGAAGCGGTAGTTGCGCATGACCAGGCTCACCGAGCCGATGACCACCAGACCAATCAGCACCAGCCAGGGAACGCCGAGGACGGCGTCGTTGGCGAACCTGAGGAACCCGCGCGGAAGCTCGTCGGCGTTGACCTGCTGGCCACCTGCCCACGAGTAGGTGATCCCCCGAAAGACGTAGAGAGTTCCCAGGGTGACCACGAGAGCGGGCACCTGGCCGAACCTCACGATGACGCCGTTGACCAGTCCGCACACGCCTCCGAGGACCAGCCCCATAGCGAGACCGGCCACGACGGGTAGCCCTGGGTTGGCTGCCATGACGGTGGCCACGGAGAAGGCGGAGAACCCGAGGATCGAGCCCACCGACAGGTCGATGTTGCGCGTGACGACCACGACCGTCTGTCCAGCCGCGAGAACCGCGAGGATCGAGGTGCTGAGCAAGATGTCTCGCACGCTCTGCGATGACAGGAACCGTGAGTTGTTCGCCGTTGTGTAGGCCACCAGGATCACCAGGGCGATCACGATCCCGAGCTCGCGGATCCGGAGGACCGTGCTGAGCTTGAACCGACGTCGGCCGCCGGGGCGAGCCGCCTCGCCGGTCCCGGTCACCACCGGCGCGGTCCTCTGCGCGCTCACGCCGCACCTCCTGGCTCGCCCATGGCGGCGTACATCACGGACTCCTCGGTGGCGTCAGCGCGCGCGATCTCGGCGACGACGCGGCCTTCCCGAAGGACCACCACCCGGTCGGCCATCCCCAGCACCTCGGGCAGCTCGGAGGAGACCATCACCACAGCCATGCCGTCAGCTGCCAGGGACGAGAGCAACCGGTGGACCTCGGCCTTGGTGCCAACGTCGATCCCGCGAGTCGGCTCATCCACGATCAGCAGCCTGGGCTTCGTGGCGAGCCACTTGGCCAGCACCACCTTCTGCTGGTTTCCTCCCGACAACGTGGCGACAGGGTCCGAGATGCGACCGAACTTCGTCTGCAGCTTTCCTGTCCACGTGTGTGCCTCCCGTCGCTCGGCGCCGCCCACCAGAAGTCCCAGGTGTGACAGGGCGCCGGCGCGCGGCAGCGTCACGTTTCGTTCGATGGAGAGATCCATCACCAGACCCTGCTGACGTCGGTCCTCCGGCACCAACGCCATTCCAGCGCGCATGGCTCGCCGCGGCGAACCCGCCTTCAGCTTCCGGCCCAGGAAGCGCACCGTCCCGGAGTCGTAGGGGTCGACGCCGAAGACCGCCTGCATGACCTCCGATCGCCCCGCCCCGACCAGACCGGCCAGCGCCACGATCTCCCCTGACCTGACCGTGAAGGACACGTCACGGAAGACCCCCGCACGGCTGAGATCCTGGACCTCCAGGACGACCTCGCCCGGCTCCACGTCCTGCTTGGGAAACAGCGCCGCGAGATCGCGGCCCACGGTACGGCGGATCATCTCATCGACGGTGAGGTCGGCAACCCACTCGGTGCAGATGTGCTTGCCGTCACGCATGATCGTGACCCGCTCGCACAGCTCGGTGATCTCATCGAACCGGTGGGAGATGAACATGATCGCCGCGCCCTGGTCACGAAGCGCCCGAGAGACGGTGAAGAGACGTTCGACCTCGATGCTCGTCAGAGCCGCCGTGGGCTCGTCCATGATCAGCACCTCGGCATCGGTCGAGAGAGCCTTCGCGATCTCGACGATCTGCTGGTCGGCGATGGAGAGTCCGCGCGCAGGCCGCTCCGCGTCGATCGAGACCCCCAGGCGCGTCAACAGCGAGACGGCGTTGGCGCGCATCGCCTTGCGGTCGATCTGACCGAGCCTGGCGAGCGGGATGTTCCCGATCGCGATGTTCTCGGCGACCGAGAGGTCGGGGAAGAGCGTCGGCTCCTGGTAGATGACAGCGATGCCGGCGTTCTTGGCATCCGCGGTGTGGGAGAACGCGACGTCGGTGCCGCGCATCGCCAGCGTGCCGGTGTCGGGCTGGTGTACGCCGGCGAGCATCTTCACGATCGTCGACTTGCCAGCACCATTCTCCCCCACCAGGGCGTGCACCTCTCCGGCGTACAGCGGAAAGCTGACGCCCTGGACCGCAGCGACCGAGCCGAAGGACTTGGCCACCGAGCGCACCTCAAGCAGCGGTGGCACGGGCGAGTCGGTGGGCCCCTCGCCACGGGACGGCGTGGACTGCATGCGCGCCTCCGGTTGAAACGATTCAATGCGACCCCCCGAAGATAGGTGACCGGCCTCACAGTCGTCAACACGCTACGCCTGAAAAGGATCAGGAATCTCGCTGGTTCCGTTCATTGAACACTTCGGGGTACGGTGCAGATCGCGTGAGGAGGGTCTGAGCGTGGACAAGAAGGCCAAGGAACCGCGTGAGGTCTCGGTACGTGAGGTAGCCGCCCGCGCCGGGGTCTCACTGGGGACGGTTTCGAACACCCTGAACCGCCCACACATGGTGAGCCCCGCGACCCGCGCCCGCGTGGAGCAAGCGGTCCTCGACCTCGGTTTCGTCCGCAACGAGTCCGCGCGTCAGCTGAAGTCGGGACGCAGCCGCATGCTGGCCTACGTGATGCTGGACGCGACCAACCCCTTCTTCACCGACGTCGCCCAGGGCATCGAGCTGGCGGCCGAACGTGCCGACCTGGCCCTGGTCATCTGCAACAGCGACGGCCGCGAGTCGCGTGAGCAGACCCACCTGGAGCTGCTGCGGCAGCAACGTGTGCACGGCATCCTCATCACGCCCGTCGATCCGGACGGGGACTACCTGCACGAGGTGTCTCGCAGCACGCCCCTGGTGATCGTCGACCGAACCTCCAAGGCCCATTCCTTCTGTTCTGTGGCCGTTGACGACGTCCTGGGGGGAAGGTTGGCACTGGAGCACCTCATCGACCGTGGACACTCGAAGGTCGCGTTCGTCGGTGGACCCGCATCCATCGGTCAGGTTGCGGACCGGCTGGAAGGCGCGCGCCAGGCCTGGAGCCAAGCCGGGCTGCCTCCTGCAGACCTGACCTGGATGACTTCACCGGCTTTGTCCGTCGTCGCCGGAACCGCGGCTGGGCAACGCCTCGCGGGAATGTCGGCGCGTCGCCGCCCCACGGCGGCGTTCTGCGCCAACGACCTGCTCGCGCTCGGCCTTCTCCAACAGTCCATTGCGAGCGGGCTGCGTGTCCCAGATGACCTGGGCATCGTGGGGTACGACGACATCGAGTTCGCCGCCGCCGCCGCAGTGCCGCTCACCTCGGTGAGACAGCCGCGCCGCAAGCTCGGCGACAAGGCCGCCGAGCTGGTCATGCTGGAAGCCTCCGAGCTCAACCACCAACACGAGCACATCATGTTCGTCCCGGAGCTCGTGGCGCGAGCCTCCACGCTGGGAAGCAGCTACTCCTACCGCTAACGGTCATCTCCGTAGGTTCTTCGGTCGGTGACCACCAGCCCTCGGAACTCAGAGCAGCTCAGAGGAGCTCAGCCGCGCCAGGTCGGGCCGTACCACCGAGGGGCACCGGGTCGAGGCCGAGCTTGCGATGGTCCCACGAGCGGGTCCGGGAGACCTCGAAGCGTACGGCGACGCGCTTGCGCAGCATCGCCTCGACGAACGGCTTGAGCTCCTCGGTGTAAGGCCCGGTGTAGCGCTCCCAGACGTTGACGCCCACGGTCCACAGCGCGTCGGCGTCGTCGATGATCTCGGCCGTGCCCTCCAGCGAGACGCCGCGCAAGGTGTCGTAGGTGAGGCCGTCCTCGATGAGCACGGTGGCCCGCGGGTCACGCCGCAGGTTCAGCGCCTTCTGGGCCTTGGCCTTCGTCTCGAACCACAGAACACCGTCCAGCAGGGCGAACCACATGGCGACCACGTGCGGCTGACCGGTGGCGCCGAGGGTGGCGAGTTTGGCAGTTCGTTGGCTGGCGATGAACGCACTGATCTCCTCGGGGGACATCTCGATCTGTGATCGCTGGTTGATACCCATGAGTGGCTCCAATGGTGTGGGGACAGGGATCCGGCTCGTCGGATGCTGCGTGGCGGTCAGTCCAGACAGGATCGTGACCCTCGAATGCTTTCGGCGAAGCCCACCATCGCCGGTCCGGTGCCCTGGTGGCCACCGGCCACTGCGGTGAGGAGGTCCTGGGTGCGGGCCCGACCGGCCGCCTTGACCGCGTGGCTGTGGCTACCAGGTTGCGCCATGTGGTCGTGACTTCCGCTCTCTCCGCTCGCTGCTCGACCACCTACGTGTTGAGCACCCGCACCGGTTCGCCTGCGTCGAAGGCGCGGATGTCTTCCACCGCGTCGGTGTAGAACGTGCTGTAGTTGGCCTGGGTGACATAGCCGAGGTGCGGCGTCGCCAGGACGTTGGGCAGCCGACGGAACGGGGAGTCCGACGGAAGCGGCTCCTCGTCGAAGACGTCGAGGCCCGCAGCGGCGATCAAGCCGTCCTCGAGGGCCTGCACCAGTGCCTGCTGGTTCACGATCTCGGCCCGTGAGGTGTTGATCAGGACCGAGGTCCGCCGCATTCTCCTGAGCTGTTGCTCACCGATCAGGTCCCGGGACCGGTCGCCCAGGCGCAGGTGGATCGAGACGAAATCGCTGGTGGAGAGCAGTTCGTCCAGGGATCCGGACAGCTGCACTCCGCACTCGTCGGCGCGGGCCTGGTCGAGGTGCTCGCTCCACGCCTGCACCGACATCCCGAATGCCTGCCCGATGCCGGCGACCCGGGAGCCGATCTTGCCGAGGCCGATGATGCCCAGGGTGCTGGCGCGGAGGTCGGTCCCCACGGTCTGCTGCCACCCACCCGACCGGGTCCCCTCGACCTCGACGTGCAGGTTGCGGGCGATCCCGAGGATCAGGGCCCAGGTGAGCTCCGCCGGCGGATCCGGGGAGCTCGCGGTCCCACAGACCACTATGCCGTGGGACCGCGCGGCTTCGAGGTCGACCGACGCGTTGGCCATCCCGGTCGTGACCAACAGTCGCAGCTCGGGGAGTACGGCCAGCAGGCTCGCCGGGAACGGGGTCCGCTCGCGCATCGCGACGACGACCCGGGCGTCGGCCAGCGCCCGACGGATCTCCTCGACGTCGGACATGGGCTCGGCGAGCACGCGGATCTCGTAGGCATCGGCGACCTGGGACCAGTCGGCGGCCGACAGCGCGACTCCCTGGTAGTCGTCCAGCACGGCACACACCGGACGTGACTTCGCAGTCGTGCTCATCTCGGCCTCCCTTGCGCCAGTTGTTCCCGGGGGTGCAAGATCAAGGACGGTCCAGCCCTTGCGGCACTATCCCACCCGGGAGGCGTCATCCGGCAACGCACGGTCCTCATCATCGCGGTTCTCATTGCCGGCCTCCTTGCGCTGACGTCCTGTGCCGGGGTGACTCGCGGCGACGAGAGCCGCGACCTGCACATGCTGATCCCGAACAGTCCTGGTGGCGGCTACGACCAGACCGGCCGGGCTGCGGTTGCCACGATGGAGGACCTCAAGACCACGGGCGGCAGCTTCGATGTGACCAACGTCATCGGAGCTGGCGGGTCGGTGGCGATGACCGAGCTGATGAACGAGCGGGGCGACGAGCAGACCATGATGACGGTCGGCCTGGGCGTGGTCGGCTCGCTCTATTCCTTCGGCAACGACTACAAACTGCAGGACGCGACCCCGCTGGCGCAGCTGATCGAGGAGTACGAAGGTGTCCTGGTCCCGGCCAGCTCCCCGTTCAAGACGATCGGCGACTTCGTGGACGCCTGGAAGGAAGACCCGCGCAGTGTCGTGATCGGCGGCGGTTCGTCGCCGGGTGGCCCCGACCACCTGTTCCCGATGCAGTTGGCAGCCGCCGTGGACGTCGACCCGAAGGACGTCCGCTTCATCACCTACGACGGTGGCGGACCACTCACCTCGGCGTTGCTCGGCGAGAAGATCCAGGTCGGGTTCTCTGGCCTCAGCGAGTTCGAGGGGCAGATCAAGTCGGGCGACCTGAGGGTGCTCGCGGTCTCCGGCGACAAGCGTCTCGAGTCCGAGGTGGCCAAGGACGTGCCAACCCTCACCGAGTCCGACATCGACCTGGTCTTCGTCAACTGGCGCGGGGTGCTCGCTCCACCGGGAATCTCGGACAAACGTCGTGGCGAGCTGATCGAATACCTGACCGAGATGCACGACAGCACGGAGTGGCAGTCGGTCCTTAAGAAGAACGGGTGGATCGACACCTTCCGCACCGGGGCGGACTTCGACGGGTTTCTCACCGAGCAGGATGAACGGGTGTCCAGCACTCTCGAGGAGTTGGGATTGCTATGAGCGTCTCGCACGAGGCGGAGCCAGGAGCCGACCAGGCAGTCGATCCCGGAGTCGACCCAGGAGCAGACAGGGCGCAGTACGGCATGGCCGCACTACTGCTGATCCTCGGCGCCTACACGATCTACGACGCGACCACACTGAAGGTCGGGTTCGCCGATCCGGTCGGTCCGCGGGTGTTTCCCTACGTCATCGGCGTCGTGATGATCGCGCTCGGCATACTCCTCGGCCTGGCAACGGCCCGAGGTGACCGCGGCGAGCCCGAGGAGGGCGAGGACGTCGACCTGACCGCACGTCCGGACATGGTCACGGTCCTGAAGCTGGTCGGCATCCTCGTGTTCAACATCGCCACCATTGAATTCCTGGGCTGGGCGATCACCGGCGCCATCCTGTTCGCCGGCTGTGCCTGGGCGCTGGGCAGCCGGACGCTGCTGCGGGACATCGTGATCGGCGTCCTGCTCTCTGTCGGGTCCTGGTACTTCTTCTACTCCGGTCTCGACATCCCGCTATCCCCCGGCATCCTGGACGGGATCCTCTGATGGACAGCCTCGAGCTCCTGTGGGGTGGTCTCGAAGCAGCGTTCACCCCGACCAACCTGATGTACGCCGCGATCGGCGTCTTCCTGGGCACGTTCGTCGGAGTGCTGCCCGGCATCGGCCCGGCGATGGCGGTCGCGCTGCTGCTGCCGGTCACCAACGGGATGGAACCGACGCAGGCCTTCATCATGTTCGCGGGGATCTACTACGGCGGGATGTACGGCGGTTCGACGACCTCCATCTTGCTGAACACCCCTGGTGAGTCTGCCTCGGTGATGACCGCCATCGAGGGGAACAAGATGGCCAAGAACGGTCGGGCGGCGCAGGCACTCGCGACCGCCGCGATCGGCTCCTTCGTCGCCGGCACCATCGGCACCATGTGCGTGGTGTTCTTCGCGCCGGCGATGGCCGAGGTGGCCGTGAAGGTCGGCGCCCCGTCGTACTTCGCGATGATGCTGCTCGCTGTCGTCCTGGTCACCAGCGTGCTCGGATCCTCGAAGCTGCGCGGATTCATCGGACTGTTCCTCGGCCTCACCATCGGGCTCGTGGGTCTCGACCTCTCCACCGGCCAACCACGGCTGGACTTCGGCAACGACCTGCTGGCCGGGCGCATCGACGTCGTCGTGGTCGCGGTCGGCATCTTCGCACTCGGCGAGGCACTCTGGGTGGCAGCGCACCTCCGCAGCCGGCCACTCACCATCATCCCGGTCGGGCAGCCCTTCATGGGCCGCGAGGACTGGGCCCGCTCCTGGAAGCCGTGGCTGCGCGGCACCGCACTCGGCTTCCCGTTCGGCGCGGTCCCCGCTGGTGGCGCCGAGACCCCGACGTTCCTCTCCTACCTGCTCGAGCGGCGGCTGGCGAAGAACAAGGACGAGTTCGGGCACGGTGCGATCGAAGGCGTCGCCGGACCGGAGGCCGCCAACAACGCGTCCGCCGCAGGCACCTTCGTCCCGCTGCTCGCGCTCGGTCTGCCGGTCACCGCGACGGCGACGATCATGCTCGCGGCCATGCAGGGCTTCGGGATCCAGCCCGGGCCGCAGCTGATGGAGAGCGAGCCCGACCTCGTCTGGACGCTGCTCGCGAGCCTGCTCATCGGCAACACCCTCTTGCTGGTGCTGAACCTGCCGTTGGCTCCGTTGTGGGCCAAACTGCTACAGACGCCTCGGCCGTACCTCTACTCCGGCATCCTCTTCTTCGCCTCGCTCGGCGCGTACACCGTCAACCAGCAGCCGTTCGACCTGTTCCTGCTGCTGTTGTTCGGCCTGCTCGGCTTCGCGATCCGCCGCTTCGGCATCCCCGTGCTGCCCCTGATCCTCGGCGTCATCCTCGGCCCGCTGATGGAGGTCAAGCTTCGTGAGGCCCTTGCGCTCTCGGACGGCGCGGTCTCGGGCCTGTTCAACGAGCCGCTTGCGGTGATCATCTACGTGATCATCGCGCTGGCGCTGTTCGTCCCGATCGTGCTCCAGAGGGTGCGAGGCGAGCCCGACACTCCGACTCGGGAACGCGAGAAGGCGATGGAGGACAGATGACGATCGTGGCGGGATTCATCCCGAACCAGTACGGCCAGGCCGCACTGGCCGCGGGAATCTCCGAGGCGCGGCTGCGCGGCCAGAAGCTGGTGGTGGTCAATGCGACCAAGGGCGATGCCTGGGTGGACACCCACTTCGCCAGCGACGACCAGGTCGACAAGCTGGAGGCCGAGCTGGCGAGCCTCGATGCGGGCCACGAGGTCCGCCAGAGCGACGGCTCGGACATCGCCGAACAGATCCT
>Ga0136634_10000556_pt1 | contig 15983 bp, 15 predicted proteins | sample AntDrymUQ8332106_2_FD_104654 | JGI IMG/M metagenome (GOLD analysis project Ga0136634, IMG submission 104654) | Polar desert sand microbial communities from Dry Valleys, Antarctica - metaG UQ833 (21.06) | ecosystem: Environmental > Terrestrial > Soil > Desert | place: Antarctica: Dry Valley... | reverse complement strand
TGCTCGATGCGAGTCTTGTTGAAATTTTCATCGCGCTCGATCTTTGCATCCTCTGGCGTTGGTTGCAGCGCCTCTTCCACGCTCGCAGGCTTGACGGCCTTGAGCTCGCGCGCGTCGATTGTCTCGCGTTCGGCTGGCGACAGTTCGATCTTGCGACGCGGCGTGGAGGCCGAGGCTGGCGGCTTCTCCGCCTTGCCAGCAGCCGGCAGCGGCGGCGGCAGGGGAGCGGTCGACGATTGCGCGTGCACCCCCAGAGCCCAGGGCATCAACACAGCAAACACGATCGCCTTCATCTTCCACACCCCAATTCGTACAGCAATTGCTGTTGGCAAATTCTATAGATAAAGCATCTGCTCGCGCTCGCTGGCAGTCTGGGAAAACCCGCGTGCTTCGTAAAAATCAAAGATCGTATTGACCACGGCATCGCTGTCATCAACGATGGTCATCATGTCCAGGTCGGAAGCCGCGATCATGCCTTCGCTGACCAGTGTTTCGCGCATCCAGTCGATCAGGCCGCTCCAGAAGCGTGATCCGACCAAAACCAGCGGCATCATCTTGCCCTTGCCGGTCTGCATCAATGTCAACGCTTCAGACAGCTCGTCAACCGTGCCGAAACCGCCTGGCATCACAACGTACGCCGCTGCGTATTTGACGAACGCCACCTTGCGCGCGAAGAAATGCCGAAAGCGCAGAGATATGTCCTGGTAGGGGTTGCCGCATTGCTCGAATGGCAGCTCGATGTTGAGCCCGACCGAAGGCGATGCACCCTCGAACGCGCCGCGGTTGGCCGCCTCCATGATGCCGGGGCCGCCGCCGCTGATCACTGCAAAACCGGCGTCGGACAGCTTTCGTGCGATCTCCACCGTAAGCTGATACATCGGCGCATCGGGCGTTGAGCGCGCGCTGCCGAAGATCGACACCGCCGGCCGGATTTCGGACAAGCGCTCGGTCGCTTCGACGAACTCTGAAATAATTCCCCACAAGTGCCACGATTCGCGCGCCTTCTGGGCAGTAGCGCGTTCCGGCATGGTCACCGCGCGAAGGCTCGGAATATTTTTACGATGGTCGAGCACTGCGTTCTCCTGATCTTATGCATCAACTGATTGACACGTGAAAACTTTGCTGCTGGTCGATGGGTCGAGCTATTTATACCGCGCATACCATGCGCTGCCCGACTTGCGTACTTCGGGTGGCGAGCCAACGGGTGCATTGCGCGGCTTCATCTCGATGTTGCACGTGCTGCGCCAGCAGGTGCAAGCCGACTATCTGGCCTGTGTGTTCGACGCCAAGGGTAAGACGTTCCGCGACGACCTGTACTCCGAATACAAGGCGAATCGGACCGCAATGCCGGACGATCTCGGTCGCCAGATCGAGCCGATTCATGCGGCGGTGCGGGCGCTGGGGTGGCCGATCGTGCAGGTTGAAGGCATCGAAGCCGATGACGTCATCGCCACGCTCGCCCGCCGGGCCAGCGAGCAGCAATTTCGAACCGTTGTGTCGACCAGCGACAAGGATCTGGCGCAACTGGTCGATGAGCAGGTGACGCTGGTCAACACGATGAGTAACGAGACGCTCGACATTGCCGGCGTCAATCGGAAGTTTGGAGTACCCCCCAATCGCATCGTCGATTACCTGACGCTGGTAGGCGACAGTGTCGACAACGTGCCCGGAGTCGACAAGGTCGGCCCGAAGACGGCGGCAAAGTGGCTGCACGAATACGGGTCACTCGATCGCCTGATCGAGAATGCGTCGGCGGTCAAAGGCGCGGTGGGCGACAACCTGCGCAAGGCGCTCGACTGGCTTCCCACGGCGCGGCAGCTCGTCACGATTCGCAGCGATTGCGATCTTGGCAACGAGCTCGAGTCGATCGAAGAGCTCGCGATGCGGCCGCAGGATTTCGAAGTGCTGCGCGAGCTTTACACCCGCTTCGAATTCAAGGCGTACCTGCGCGATCTGGATGGCGCTGCGGTTGCAGGTGCGAGCCCCGCTGACGCCGCACCACCGGTTGCTGTCGCGCGTCCTGACACTCACTACGAGACGGTGCTCTCGTTCGAGCAGCTTGATGCGTGGCTGGCGAAAATTGGCTCGGCGGAACTTACTGCGATTGATACCGAAACCACGTCTCTTGATCCGATGAGCGCGCAGCTGGTTGGCATCTCGCTTTCGGTGGAGCCTTTGCGCGCCTGCTACATCCCGCTTTCACACCAATACGCCGGAGCGCCGAAGCAGCTGCCGTTGAACGACGTTCTCGAGCAGCTGCGCCCTTGGCTCGAAAGTCCGCATCAACGCAAGGTTGGGCACGACGCCAAGCGAGAGATGCATGTATTTGCAAACCACGGCATTCGCCTTGCGGGTATCGCGCACGACACGCAGCTGCAGTCGTACATGCTCGAAGTGCATCGAAACCACGACATGGATTCGCTGGCCGAGCGTCATCTCTCACGCAAGACGCTGACCTATGTCGAGGTCTGCGGCAAGGGAGTCAATCAGTTGTGTTTCGACGAGGTTGCGGTCGATCGCGCCACCGAATACGCGGGGGAGGATGCCGAAGTCAAACTCGCATTGCACGAGACGCTATGGCCGCGTATCGAAGCCGATGAAAAGCTGCGCTTTGTTTACGAATCAATCGAGCTCCCAACCGCGCTGGTTTTGTACGAGATGGAGCGCCCGGGTGTTCTGATCGATCGCGACAAGCTCGGTGCACACAGCGTCGAGCTGGGCAAGCGGATCGCGGAGCTGGAAGCCCGATCGCACGAGATTGCCGGGCAGCCGTTCAACCTCGGGAGCCCGAAGCAGATTGGCGAGATCTTGTTTGACAAGCTCGCATTGCCGGTGGTGAAGAAAACCGCCAGTGGCGCGCCGTCGACAGACGAAGAGGTGCTCGAAAAGCTGGCGCTCGACTACCCGCTACCAAAGATGCTGCTCGAGCATCGGAGTCTTTCGAAACTCAAGTCGACCTACTGCGACAAATTGCCCGCAACCGCTGATGCTCAGGGCCGGGTGCATACCAACTATGGACAGGCAATCGCCGTCACGGGACGCCTGTCATCGAGCGATCCGAATTTGCAGAACATTCCGATTCGCACCGCAGAGGGCAGGCGCATTCGCGAGGCGTTCATCGCACCGCCAGGTCATCGCATCATCTCGGCCGATTATTCTCAGGTCGAGCTGCGCATCATGGCGCACATCTCCGGCGACCCGGGGCTGCTCGAGGCGTTCGGCAAGGGTGAGGACATTCATCGCGCGACCGCGGCCGAAGTGTTTGCAGTGCCATTGGCTGACGTCACAAGCCAGCAACGCAACTACGTCAAGGTGATCAACTTCGGATTGATGTACGGCATGAGCGCGTTTGGCGTCGCGCAGAACCTCGGGATCGAACGCGAGGCCGCCAAGCATTACATCGACCGCTACTTCACGCGCTATCCCGGCGTAGCCAGATACATGGAATCGACGCGCGTGCTGGCCAAGCGGCAAGGCTATGTCGAGACCGTATTCGGACGCAGGCTGTGGCTGCCCGAAATCAATTCGCCGAACGGGCCACGGCGCGCCGGCGCGGAGCGGGCCGCGATCAATGCGCCGATGCAGGGTACTGCGGCCGATCTGATCAAGCTGGCGATGATCGCGGTGTCGAAGTGGATCCACGAAGACAAGCTTGGCACCCGGCTCGTGATGCAGGTGCACGACGAACTGGTGTTCGAAGTTCCGGACGACGAAGTGGATCTGACTCTGCGACGTGTGCCCGAGCTGATGTCGCGCGTTGCCGAGCTACGCGTACCCTTGCTGACGGAGATCGGCGCGGGGAGCAACTGGGACGAGGCTCATTAGTGATTACGACTGACACCCACGGCCTGACGGTTGGCGAAGTTCAGATACCCACGCACGATGGGCAGATACCGGCTTATCGGGCCATGCCGGCGGGTAAAAACCAACTGCCCGTGGTGCTGGTTGTGCAGGAGATTTTTGGCGTGCATGAATACATCAAGGACGTGTGCCGCCGCCTTGCTCATCAGGGTTATCTGGCTGTCGCGCCGGAGTTGTATGTGCGGCAAGGCGATCCTGAAAAATATTCCGACACCGGCGCCCTGATCAAAGAGATTGTCAGCAAGGTCACCGACGCGCAGGTGATGGCTGATCTGGATGCCGCGGCCGCATGGGCTGCAACGCATGGGGGTGGGGGCAGGCTGGGCGTTACCGGATTTTGTTGGGGTGGCAGGGTCGTGCCGATGTACGCCGCGCATAACCCGAATCTGGCAGCGGGAGTGGCGTGGTACGGACCCACCGTGCGCAGCTATTACCCCGGAGACAGAACCGCAGTCGATGTCGCCGCGCAGATCGAAGTGCCATTGCTCGGTCTGTTTGGCGGCGCCGATGCGGGCATTCCAAACGAAACTGTCGACGAGTTTGGGGCAGCGCTGAAATCCGCTGGCAATGTGCTCTCGCAAATGGTGATTTACCCCGACACAGGACACGCATTTCACGCCGACTACAGGCCGAGCTATCGCAAGGACGCTGCTGACGATGGCTGGAGCAGGCTGACGGCCTGGTTCAAGCAATACCTTCGATGATCCTGACCTACATCGTTCTCGCAAACCTGGTGTCGACGCTGCTCTCGCTGGGGCTCGCCGCGTTGTTGAGCTTTCGCTACCTGGGCCGGTTGATCGACCGACTGGTTCCGGTCTCTGCAGGGCTGCTGCTTGCAACTGCTGTCACGCACCTGCTGCCCGAGGCATTCGAAAGTGGCGCGGACCCGTTCAAGCTGGGATGGGTAATTTTGGCCGGCATTCTTGGCTTCTTCGTGCTCGAAAAGCTCGCGCTGATTCACCACACGCATCACCACGAAGGCGACCCTCATCGGCATCACCACGGCCATGATGCGAATGAGGCCGGACATGGAGGCTTGCCGATATTGGTCGGAGACGCGTTTCACAATTTCGCCGACGGCGTGGTTATCGCGGGAGCTTTTCTGGTCGATACGAAGCTCGGTGTCGTTTCGACGCTGGCCGTAATGGCGCACGAAATTCCACACGAAGTCGGCGACTTCATGATTTTGTTGAACGCAGGCTTCACGCGTCGACGCGCGTTTCTGTTCAACCTGATCTCGGGGCTGTCGGCGGTTGCCGGTGGTGTGATTGGCTACTTCGTGCTCGAGACGATGCAGTCATTGCTGCCCTACGCGCTGGCGATGGCGGCTGCAAGCTTTATCTACATCGCACTATCGGACCTGTTGCCCGAGATGATGCGGCGCTCGTCGCTTGCGAAGTCGCTGCCGGAAGTGGGGCTCGTATTGCTCGGAGTGCTGATAGCAGCGCTGGCGACCGGCGGGGCACACTAACTTTCGTCGCGCGAGGGCTCGTTGCCGGTTGCGATCGGGCGCGATGGATCGGCAATCCATTCACTCCACGATCCTCCGTAGAGCGAAGAACCGGGCAACCCGGCAAGCTCCATCGCAAACACGTTGTGGCACGCCGTCACGCCTGATCCGCATTGATGGGTGATCTGCGTTGCCGGCACTCTTTGCATCAGCTGTTCGAACTCGGACCGCAACTGGCTTGCGGGCTTGAACGTCTGGTCCGAATTCAGGTTGGACTGCCATGGCCGGTTGAACGCGCCCGGAATGTGGCCGGCAACGGGATCGATCGGCTCCTGCTCGCCGCGGTATCGCTCGGGTGCCCGCGCGTCGAGCAGCACGTGCTCGCGGGCGTGAAGCGAGCGCTGCACCTGATCAACTGTTGACAGCGGCACCAGCGATTCCCGCGCGGTAAATTTGCCGCGGATCAAATCGGGTTCACTGGTACTTGCCATATCTGTATTCGCCAGCCACGCAGGCCAGCCGCCGTCGAGTAGTGCGACCTGCTGATGACCGAGCCAGCGCGCGACCCACCACATTCGCGCGGCGAATTGCCCGCCTTGCGAATCGTAGGCAACGATCTGAGTGTCGGCATTGATTCCCCATCGCTGGAACGCTTCGACCGCTGCGTCGCGCGGCGGGAGTGGGTGGCGGCCGTTTGAACCGCTTTTTTTTCCGGACAAGTCCACATCGATGTTCGCGAACACCGCGCCTGGAATGTGGCCCGCCCGGTACGCGCGAATTCCTGCGTCTTGATCGAAAAGATCATGCCGGACGTCGACGACGCGCCAGCGCGGGTCGTTCAGGTGCTTGCGCAGGCGTTCGACGCTGACCAGTAGCTGAGGGTCTCCATTTGTCATCGTGATTTGCTCACTTCTCCGCCGCGGGTTCAACGCTGGTTATCTCGGCGGGGGCCGAATTGTGGCGGCGTGCGGTCACGGTGCTCGCCAGAACGCCGCTGACAATGATGACGGCAATCCCGACCCATCCAATAACCGAAATCTGATCGCCGAACAGTGTCAAGCCGATGATAGAGGCGAACACGATCGCCGAATATTGCAAGTTAGCTACGAGCAGTGTGTGGCGGCTTCCGTAAGCGCGCGTCATCGCGAGCTGCGCCAGCAATGCCGATACGCCGACGCCTGCCAGCAGCAGCACACCATCTCCGCTGTGACTCGACAAACCCGTCATTAGTGATCCTGCGAGACCCAGCACGGTTCCGGTTAGCGAGAAATAGAACACTGTGCGCCATTCGGGCTCGCCGAGCTGACCCAGCTCACGCACGTGCCAGTAAGCCACTGCTGCCAGAACTCCGGACAAAACGCCGGCCAACGCAACCACTCCCTGATCGCGCGAGAAACTTGGCTGCAAGACCAGCAGAACACCGGCGAACCCCGCCACCACGGCAAACGCCAGCTTTGCATCAACCCGCTGGCCCTGGTGAAGCGCAACGCCGACGACAGCCGCGGCCAGATACAAGGAAGACGAGTAATTCAGCGTCATTGCGGTGCCGAGTGGAAGCAATGTCGTCGCATAAAACCACAGTGCCAGCGCCACGGTCCCGGCGATGCTCCTTCGAATATGCATGCTCACGTGAGGTGTCGACAACGAAGTGCCACGCCAGAGCACGAAGACATACAGAATCACTGCGCCGATCAATGAGCGGTACAAAACGATTTCCGCGATCCCGTAGTGCCGGCCAGCCCATTTGACGCAGGCCCCCATGACCGAGAACAGAAACGCTGCAACCACCATCCAAAGCGCACTCATCGGTGCAAATTCTAGAGCCAGTGGCCTGCTCTAGAATCGGCAACGATGAAGGCAACGTCTACCACGCCCGAGAGTGCAGATCTGCAGTCGATGGAGTCAATTACTTTCGAGCAGGCGCTCGACGAACTTGATGCGCTGGTGCGCCGCATGGAGTCCGGGCAGTTGTCTCTGGACGATTCGATCGCCGCCTATCGCCGCGGTGCCGAGCTCGCGCGCTTCTGCCAGGCGAAGCTTGCCAACGCGGAACAGGAGATCAAACGACTCGAAGGCGACTTGCTCAAGCCCGTCGACATATCCGAGTTAAAAGTGAGCGTGGACAGGGCGGCGCTGAAGGATCCCGGCGCGCGCCGCAACGGATGAGCTGCACTGCCGCCATCATCCAGCCGTCGCTTGCCGCAGTGGCTTTCGAGCACTGGATGCAGGACGCGGGAAATCGATTTGAGGATGCGGCGCGGCGTGTCTTGCCACCATCCGATGTGGTGCCGCGACGATTGCACAGCGCGATGCGCTACGCGGTGCTCGACGGCGGCAAGCGCGTGAGGCCTCTGTTGGTATATGCAGCAGGCGAAGTCACCGAGGCCGACGGCGATGCACTTGATCGCGCCGCGCTCGCGGTCGAGTTTGTGCATGCGTATTCGCTCGTGCACGACGATATGCCGTGCATGGACGATGATGTCCTGCGGCGCGGCAAGCCTACGGTGCACGTTGAGTACGACGAAGCCACCGCGATGTTGGCGGGCGACGCGCTGCAAGCCGAGGCGTTCAAGGTCATTGCCGACGGCGGATTGTCGGCGCCGCAGACCGCTGCGCTGATGCGTGAGCTGGCACACGCGTCATCGACCTCGGGTATGTGCGGTGGCCAGGCCATCGACCTCGATGTAGTCGGCACCACGCCGACCCTCGTGGAGCTGGAACAGATGCATCGGATGAAAACCGGGGCGTTGTTGAAAGCCGCGGTGTTGATGGGCGCATTGTCAGGCCGCACCACGGCGCTGACAGAATGCACGCGTGAAGCGCTTGCGCAGTATGGAGAGGCCATCGGGCTTGCATTCCAGGTGGTTGATGATCTGCTCGATGTCGAGTCGAGTACCGCGGAGCTTGGCAAGACGGCGGGCAAGGATGCGCGCCAGAGCAAGCCGACTTACGTCTCGCTACTTGGTGCACAGGCGGCGCGCGCTCTCTCCCTGCGCCTGCGAGCGCAGGCATTGCAGGCGGTCGCTGGTCTCGGCGCGGGCGCTCTGCGTCTGCGAGAATTAGCTGATTTCATCGTTTGCAGAACGCGCTGATCGCGGCGCACGGCTCGGCTCATGGAAATTCTGAAGAACATCAACGCGCCGTCGGACATGCGCGCGCTCGATCGCGCTGAATTGCCTCAACTGGCTGACGAGCTTCGCGCGTTCGTGCTCGAGTCTGTGTCGAAGACCGGTGGCCATCTGAGTTCGAACCTCGGCACCGTCGAGCTGACCATCGCGCTGCATTACGTATTCGACACGCCACAGGACCGGCTGGTGTGGGATGTCGGCCACCAGACGTATCCGCACAAGATTCTGACCGGGCGACGCGACCATATGGATCGCCTGCGTCAGCACGGCGGCATGTCCGGTTTTCCACGGCGCTCTGAAAGTGAGTACGACACGTTCGGAACGGCGCACTCGTCGACTTCGATCTCGGCCGCGCTTGGAATGGCGGTCGCAGCGCGCAACCAGGGCTCGAATCGGCATTCGATTGCGGTGATCGGCGACGGCGCGATGAGTGCCGGCATGGCGTTCGAGGCGCTGAACAACGCCGGCGTGACCGACGACATTCGTCTGCTGGTGATCCTGAACGACAACGACATGTCGATCTCGCCTGCAGTCGGTGGATTGAATCGCTATCTGGCGCGACTAATGAGCGGAAAGTTTTACGCCACCGCAAAGCAGGCCGGCAAGCAGGTGCTGAAAAGCTTCCCGCCCGTGTTCGAGCTTGCCAAAAAATTCGAAGAGCACGCGAAGGGCATGATTGTGCCCGGCACGCTGTTCGAAGAGTTCGGCTTCAACTACATTGGCCCGATCGACGGCCACGATCTGGATTCGCTGATACCGACGTTACTGAACCTGAAGCAGCTCAGTGGCCCTCAGTTTCTTCATGTCGTTACAAAGAAGGGGCAGGGCTACAAGCTCGCTGAGGCCGATCCGGTTTTGTATCACGGCCCGACCAAGTTTGACCCGATCGTCGGATACACCGCGGCGGCGGCAACCAAGCCGAGCTACACCAAGATTTTCGGCGACTGGTTGTGCGATATGGCCGCGCTGGATTCAAGATTGGTCGGCATCACGCCTGCAATGCGTGAGGGCTCCGGTCTCGTACGTTTCGAACAGGAATACCCGAACCGCTACTTCGACGTCGGCATTGCCGAGCAGCACGCAGTCACATTCGCAGCGGGCCTCGCCTGCGACGGTATGAAGCCGGTCGTGGCGATTTACTCGACGTTTCTGCAGCGTGCATACGACCAGCTGATTCACGACGTAGCGATCCAGAATCTTCCGGTGGTCTTCGCGCTCGATCGCGGCGGTCTTGTCGGCGCTGACGGCGCAACGCATCACGGTGCATTTGATCTGTCGTATCTGAGATGCGTGCCCAACCTGATCGTGATGGCGGCGTCTGAGGAAAACGAATGCCGCCAGATGCTCTACACCGCGTTTACGCATGACGGGCCCGCTGCTGTGCGGTATCCACGCGGCACCGGACCCGGCGTTGCGATTAACGCGACGATGGCGGCGCTGCCAATCGGCCGCGGTGAGGTGCGGCGCAACTCCAGCGCCGTCGCTGGGCGCCGTATCGCTATCCTTGCGTTCGGCTCGATGGTCCCACCCGCGCTTGTCGCTGCCGAGCAGTTCGATGCAACCGTGGCGAACATGCGATTCGTCAAGCCGCTGGACGACGAGATGGTTGCGCGGCTGGCTCGCACACACGACGCACTGGTAACCATTGAAGAAAATGTGATTGCCGGTGGTGCGGGCAGTGCCTGCCTGGAATCACTATCGGCTCAGCGCATCGAGATTCCGGTACTGCAGCTTGGGCTGCCCGATAGCTTTATTGATCACGGCGACCATGCAGTGTTGCTGAAGGAGTGTGGGCTTGATGCCGTCAGCATTGCTGCCGCCATTCGCGCGCGGTTTCCCGAGCTCGTACGCGGCGCACGACACGTTCAGTCCGCCGCGTAACGTGCCGTAGCGCGGACATGAGGCCGGTTCTGATCGTGCAGCATGAACACGATGTGGGACCGGGTCGCTTTGAGCATTACCTAAAGGCTCGCAATATTCAGCACCGGATCGTGCAGGTGTTTGCGGGCGAATTGATTCCATCTTCCGCCGACGCTTATTCCGGGTTTTGCTCACTGGGCGGCAGCATGAGCGCCATTGACAATCTGCCGTGGATTGACACTGAAATTGCGTTGATGCGCAGCGCCGATCAGCTTGGTGTGCCGATCATTGGTCATTGCCTTGGTGGCCAATTGCTTGCCAAGACTTTTGGTGCGGCGGTGACACGCCATAGGCTGAAGGAAATTGGGTGGGGTAGCGTCGAAGTGGCCGAAGCCCAACTGGCGCGCCAATGGATCGGAGAGCCTGCCCGCATCGAATTGTTCCAGTGGCACGGCGATACATTTGCTATCCCCGCCGAAGGCCGCCGCTTTCTGACGAGCCAACTCTGCGCCAATCAGGCATTTGTTATTGAACGGGCCGCGTTCACCCACCTCGGCATGCAGTTCCACGTCGAGATGACCGCTGAGTTGATCCGCGCCTGGGCAACCGATCCGCTGGGGCGCGCCGAAATTGAGCGTGCATTTGAGCAGCAGGACGGCGTTGGCGTGCAGCCAGTCGATCAAATGCTGCGGGATGTCGATCTACAAGCGCAGCGCATGGCGGTCATCGCCGACCACGTTTACGACACCTGGACAAAGAATTTGCGACGGTGAACTAGCCGCGCAGCCGTGCCGGCTTCCATGGATCTGCCCACCGACCCGCGCCGTAAAGCTCCTGCACAGCCTTGGCGGGGCGATGCGGACAGACCTTTTGATGAAGGCTCGCCAGCACCATCAACTCCGCCATCGCGTCAGGAGCAAAATTCAACGACGGATCGCAGCCGGTGTAGACCTTCTCGAAGAACTGGTTCATCTCCGGGTAGCCCCACAGCAGCTGCAGCGTTTGGATCACCGCCGGGTGCCGTTGCTCGAGGATCGAAAGGCCGGGGCCGAGATCATGCGGGTCGAGAGCGCCAGGACGGGCCACCCGGGGACGCGCGCCGGGCGCTGGCCGGCTGTCGAAGTCCGGATCGATTGCAGCAACGAAATCACTGAAGCGGGAGGGCGTAATTCTCATGGCCGAAGCGTAAGGGTAATGCGTCCGGATGACCAAGCCGAGCCGACGATCGGTCGATGAGACCACGCTTCCGGCCGGCGTCAATCGCGAAAGTTTTCGAATGTCAGCGGAACTTCGGTGACCTCGCTGCGCAGCAGCGCAATGCACTCCTGTAGCGAGTCTTTCTTTGCGCCGCTGACGCGAACGGCGTCACCCTGAATGCTTGCGGTTACTTTGAGTTTGCGTTCCTTAACAAGCGCCACGATCGTCTTTGCCAGGGTTTGCTCGATCCCGTTACGGATCTTGATCGGCTGCTTGAGCCTGTCCCCGGAAATCTTTTCGGGTTCCTCGTATTCCAGCAGCCTGCCGTCGATGCCTCGTTTGGCCATCTTGCCGAGCAGAACGTCCCGAACCTGGCCCAGCTTGAACGCATCATCGGCGAAAGCGGTCAGCTCGAACTCCTTTTGTTCGACGCGCGCGTCCGACCCCTTGAAATCGAAACGATTGGTGATTTCCTTGTTTGCCTGGTCCAGCGCATTACGCACCTCGACCATGTTGGGCTTACATACAACGTCGAACGAAGGCATACCGGCTCCTGTCAACCAGCGCAGTGTATCGGCCCTCTAAACTGCCGGGGATGCATGCAGCACGCACGGATCAGTTGATCGAACACGATAAATCGCTTCGCCCGTTCAACACGTTTGGCGTCGACGTTCGCGCATCGATGTTTGCCCGGATTGGATCGATCGAGCAGCTGCAGCAGGTTCTATCTGACGTGCGCGTGATCGACGCGCCGCGTCTGGTCCTCGGCGGTGGCAGCAATGTGCTCTTCACGCGAGACTTCGATGGCTGTGTATTAAAAATTGAAATACCCGGCTTGCAATGCGACGACGCCGATGAACGTTGGCTCGTCCGCGTCGGAGCAGGCGAGGGGTGGCACTCGATCGTTGAGCGTCTGATCAACGACAACAAGCCCGGGCTGGAAAATCTTGCGTTGATTCCGGGCTCGGTCGGTGCGGCTCCGATTCAGAATATCGGCGCATACGGCGTCGAGCTGGCGGAGCGATTCGATTCGTTGAGGGTGTGGAACTTCAGTACATACTCTTTGGAGACCATGACGTCCGATGAATGCAGATTCGCATATCGCGACAGCATCTTCAAACAGCAGGCAGACCGCCGCCTGATCGTCGACGTGACTTTTTCACTGCCGCGCAAGTGGACCCCTGTTGCTGATTACGCGGATGTGGGCGCTGAATTGCGTCAGCGCAATGTGATGCAGCCACAGGCACACGACATCTTCAGCGCAGTGGTCGCGATTCGCCAGCGGAAATTGCCCGATCCCGCGATTGTTGGAAACGCAGGAAGTTTCTTCAAGAATCCGGTGGTGTCGCGCCATCAACGCACCGAGTTGATCGATCGCCATCCATCGATGGTGAGCTACGACATAGGCGGTGGCCGCTACAAGCTGGCCGCGGGCTGGTTGATTGATGCATGTGGACTCAAAGGTGCTGTGCGCGGCCGGGCAGCGGTGTACGAACGTCAGGCGCTTGTGCTGGTCAATCTGGGCGGTGCAACGGGAAAAGAAATACTCTCGCTCGCGCGCGAGGTACAGGACGCGGTTCGCGCACGCTTCGGCATCGAACTCGAACCCGAGCCACGCATCGTTGGCGACGGCATGGCTGTTTGAAGGCATTACAGCGTGGCGACTAGACTTACCGCCTCCTTCGCTTTTCGCATAGGGATCGCCGCATGAACAAGGAAATCATCTCGACCGCAGAGGCGCCGTCGGCCATTGGGCCGTATTCGCAGGCCGTCAAGACCGGACTGGTTGTCTTTACCTCGGGGCAAATCGGCCTCGATCCCGCCACCGGCCAGCTGGGTGCCGACTTCGAGGCGCAGGTAAGGCAGGCTTTCAAGAATCTCGCGGCGGTAGCGAAAGCAAGCGGCGGCTCGCTCGCGAATGCAGTCAAGCTCACGTTGTTTCTGACCGACCTTGGCCAGTTCGCAACGGCCAACGCAATCATGGCCGAAATGGTGCCAAAGCCTTACCCGGCTCGGTCCACTGTTGGCGTTTTGAGCTTGCCACGCGGTGCCCAGTTCGAGGTCGAAGCCGTTTTGGTTCTGTAAGGCGTTGCTTGGCTGCGCGCAAACCCCGCACGACAAAACCGGGCGCCGTAGCGAGCAACACGATTGCGGCTCGCCTCGCACGCGCCGGCATCAAGTCGGATTGGGACTTCGTGCTGCACTTGCCGCTGCGCTACGAAGATGAAACCCGCGTCACGCCGATAGCGCAACTTGTCGCAGGCAGTGAGGCGCAGGTTGAAGCCGAAGTGATCGCAGCGGATGTCGTTTACCGCGGACGCCGGCAGTTGCGTGTCACTGTGCGCGACGACAGCGGCCAGCTTACGTTGCGTTTTCTCAATTTCTATTCGTCTCAAACCAAGCAGATGAGCGTCGGCCGACGCCTGCGCATCTTCGGCATGGTTCGCGGCGGTTTGGCGGGCGATGAAATGATCCACCCGCGCGTGCGCGACTGTGATTTCGCAAATCCTCTGCCGCAATCGCTGACGCCGGTCTATCCGTCGCCTGAGGGCGTGCCGCAGTCGTGGCTTCGCAAGCGAATCGGCCGTGCATTGCGCGATGTCGATATTGACGAAGTACTGCCTGCACCCATGCTTTCTCGCGATGGTCTGGCCGGCTTGAAAGATTCGATCGAGCGTCTGCATCGTCCGCCGCCGGACGCCGATCCACTGGCGCTCGAGCAGCGCACCGATTCGGCATGGCGACGACTGATGTTCGACGAGCTGCTAGCGCAACAGCTGGCGTTGCGTGCAGCGCGCGAGGCACGTGCTGACCGGCGCGCGTATCCACTCAAGCCGGGTGGATCGATCAGCAAGGAGCTGCGCGCGCGTCTTCCTTTCACATTGACAGGCGCACAGCAGCGCGTGTGGGACGAAATCGAACGTGATCTCGCGGATGGTCAGCCGATGCACCGTTTGCTGCAAGGTGACGTCGGCAGCGGCAAGACCGTGATAGCAGCGCTGGCAGCGGCGCGCGCTATCGAGAACGGATTCCAGGCCGCGCTGATGGCGCCGACGGAAATACTGGCCGAGCAGCACTTTCGAAAAGTCGCAGAGTGGCTGGCGCCATTGGGTGTTCGCATCGAGTGGCTAGCAGGCCGCCAGTCGGCTTCGAGCAAGCGCGCCGCGCATGAAGCCGTTGGTCACGGCGATGCGCAGATGATCGTAGGAACGCACGCGCTGATCCAGGATGCGGTGGTGTTCACCCGCCTGGGCCTGGCAATCGTGGACGAGCAGCACCGATTTGGTGTTGCGCAGCGGCTGGCGTTGCGATCGGGACCAGCGACCCATGAGGTGCCGCATCTGTTGATGCTGTCGGCGACGCCGATTCCGCGCACGCTTGCAATGAGCTACCTGGCCGATCTTGATGTATCGGTGCTCGACGAGCTTCCGCCGGGCCGCCGGCCGGTCGTCACAAAGCTCGTATCGACGCGCCGGCGCGAGGAGGTGATGCAACGCATTCGCTCTGACGTCGCGGCGGGGCGGCAGTCGTACTGGGTATGCCCGCTGATCGAATCGAGCGAGACCATTGCGGCAGCGGCGGCGACCGAGACCTTCGAGCGAATCGAAGCGATGTTGCCGGATCTGCGGATCGGACTTGTGCACGGGCAGTTGCCTCCGGTTGAGAAGACCGATGTGATGCAACGCTTTACGCGGCGCGAGATCGATGTGCTAGTAGCCACGACGGTCATAGAAGTCGGAGTAGACGTGCCGAACGCAACTCTGATGGTGATCGAGCATGCGGAGCGCTTTGGTCTGGCGCAGCTGCATCAGTTGCACGGGCGGGTAGGTCGGGGCGCCGATCAGAGCATCTGTGTGCTGCTGTACGACGAACCGCTGTCCGAACTGGCGGTCGAGCGCCTGAAAGTCATTTATGAAACCAATGATGGCTTCGAGGTGGCACAGCGCGACCTTATGATGCGCGGCCCCGGCGAACTCCTTGGTGCGCGTCAGTCGGGAACACCGTTGTTACGGTTTGCCGATCTGCAGCGTGATGCACCGCTGCTGGAACGTGCGCGCGTTGTGGCAACCGAGCTGTTGAGCGCGCATCCGGCAATCGCGCAACAACATGTGAGGCGCTGGTTTGCTGGCACCGATGAATTTTTAACTGCATGATCATCTCTCCAATTGCGTTGAGCGCGGCATGACCTTAACCGAGCTTCGATATGTGGTTGCCGTCGCCCGGGAGCGCCATTTTGGACGCGCAGCAGAGGCGTGCTTCGTCAGTCAACCAACGCTATCGGTTGCGATCAAGAAGCTCGAAGACGAACTGGGTACGCAGATTTTCGAGCGCCGGACCAACGATGTGACGATGACACCGGCGGGGGAGCGCATCGTCGAGCAGGCTCAGCGCACCCTGGATGAAGCCGGGCGCATCAAGGAAATTGCGCGTCAGGGTACAGACCCGTTGTCCGGGCCGTTGAAACTCGGCGTGATCTACACCATCGG
>Ga0136634_10000555_pt1 | contig 16016 bp, 12 predicted proteins | sample AntDrymUQ8332106_2_FD_104654 | JGI IMG/M metagenome (GOLD analysis project Ga0136634, IMG submission 104654) | Polar desert sand microbial communities from Dry Valleys, Antarctica - metaG UQ833 (21.06) | ecosystem: Environmental > Terrestrial > Soil > Desert | place: Antarctica: Dry Valley... | reverse complement strand
TCTCCGGATAGAGCTGCTCGGGCGGCGTACGTGGCCAGTACGGCAGCACCACCGTGAGGCTCTGTGCGACGACGAGCAAGGGTATGCAGAGCACCCCGAGCACCCGTGCGAGACCCCGACCGCGCAGCGCGACGAGGACGGCAACCAGGGAGGCCGCTCCCCACAGCGCCGCCACGAGGAGCGCGATCTCGAACGCGCGGGGATGCTGCCCCGTGTACGAGACCCGACGCGCCAGGAATGTCACGACGGCGCCGGCGACCAGCGCGCATCCGACGAACGCGACGCCGGACAGCCGCCAGATCTGATGCCTCCGGGCCGACCAGGTGGCGACCGCAGGGCCCCGGAGCAGCGCGTCGAACCCGATCCCTGCCAGGACGGCGGCGAAGAAGCCCAGCAGGGAGCGCGCTCTGCCGATGCGGTTGTCCGAGAAGATCGGCAGTTGCTGCAGGGCCGTGAGGAGCGGACCGCCGACGAAGATCAGGAGCACGCAGACGAGTGCGGCGACGACGAAGAAGCCCCGGACGCCGCGTGGCATTCCGTGCCGCCGTCGAGCCAGCACACCGACCATGAGGAGCACGAGGGCTGCCGCGCCGACGTACGACATCTCCTCGACCGGGTTGCTCGGCCCGTACCACTGCACCTGGTCGGGGCTGGTGCCGCCGAACGCGTCGGCGGCGATGGTCAGGATGAGGCTCTCGACCGGGGAGTGCGAGCCGGCGTTCTGCGTCCGGTCGCCCGTCGCGATCGCGCCGAGCTCCTGCACGAACGGCAGCAGCTGCATTGCGGCGAGCCCGGCCCCGAGGACGACCCCGACCGCTGCGAGCGCGAGCAGACCGATCCGCTCGCGGGCGGGGCACCCCTCGACCATGAGCAGCCGGACCAGGCAGTACAGACCGGCGCACACGAGGGCGAAGCCCGTCACCGCCGGGAAGCCGCCGAGCAGCATCGACCCGACGGCCGCGGCGAGCAGCCCCGCATCACCCAGCCGGCGGCGCTGGACGATGCGCTCGATGGACCAGAACAGCACCGGGATGAACGCCGCGACGCGCGTCTGCGGCCAGTTCGTCCACGCAACCATGAACCCGCTCGACGCGAACACGAGGCCGCCCAGCACGGCTGCCGCCTGGACGAGGCCGAGCCGCCGCAGGAAGAGGTACGTCCCGCCGATGGCAACCACCATCTCGAGCAGCTTGACGTAGCCGGGAGCGACCTCCAGTGGCAGCAACAGGTAGGGCAGCGAGAGCGGGGACAGCAGCGCGGTGTTCGGCACCGAAGCCAGCTGCATGCCCCCGGAGTTGTACGGCCACCACTGCGGAAAGTCCCCCGAGCGGAGCCGGTCGAGAAACTCGTACGTCGCCGGGAGGACGCCGTCGACGGTGTCGCCGACGTACCGGTTCTGCGGCACGAACCCGGTTGGGACGAGGTCGCGCCAGGGCGGCTGCGCGAACAGCATGTCGGTCGCGGCGAAGACCGTCGTCCCGAGCAGGGGGGTGCCGATGGCCAGCACGACCCAGACGGCCGTGACGGCCGTGAGGGCCTGAGCTGCCCGGCGGCGGACAGTGTCGTCGCTGCGCAGCCCGGGCGTGGCGTCGCGCGGTGATCGGTGGCCGCGCGCGTTGCGCCCCGGCCGAAGCATCTGGGCGACGCTACCAGCGTCCGCCTTCCGCGCCTGGTCACCGTCGATCATGTCGAGGAGCGACTTGCACCTCGGCTTAGGGTGCAGCAGTGCCCCCGCTGATCACCGCGGTCGTCCTGACCTGGAACGGCGCGCACCTGCTGCGACCGTGCCTCGACGCCCTGCGCGCCCAGACCGTCCCCAAAGGCGAACTGGCGGTGTGGGTGGTCGACAACGCGTCCACCGACGGCAGCGCCGAGCTCGTACGCGCGGAGTATCCCGAGGTCCGGGTGCTGCTGAGCGACCGCAACCGCGGTTTCGCCGGCGGGATGAACCTCGCGTTGCACGACGTGCGGACGCCGTACGTCGCGCTGGTCAACAACGACGCGCAGCTCGCACCCGACGCGCTGCAGCACCTCCTCGCGGCCATGACGTCAGCCGGGTCGGAGCGCGTGGCCGCGGCCACTGCCAAGATATTGCTCGCGCCGCGCTTCGCAGCCGCCGAGAGCAGCCCAGCGGGTGCTGACCTCGTCCACACCGCCGACGGCAGCCCGGTCTGCATCACGCCCGACGGCGCGCTCGACCTCGTCAACTCCACCGGCAACGTCGTGCGCGTCGACGGGTACGGCCAGGACCGCGACTGGCTCGCGATCGACCACGACCAGCGCCCGTCCGGCGAGGTCTTCGGATTCTGCGGCGCCGCAGTGCTGCTCCGCACGGCCGCGATCGAGCAGGTCGGGGCCTTCGACGAGGACTTCTTCCTGTACTACGAGGACACCGACCTGTCCTGGCGCCTGCGGCTGGCGGGATGGCAGGTCCGGTACGTCGCGGATGCCGTCGTGCGGCACGAGCACGCTGCGTCGAGCCGCGAGGGCTCCCCCGTGTTCCGCTTCCACGACGACCGCAACCGCTTGTTGACGCTGACTAAGAACGCATCGCTCCGGATGCTGTTGCGCACCGTGCCGCGCTATCCGCTGACGACGCTGTCGCTCGCGGTCCGGGAGGCACCGAAGGTTGGTGGCACCGTGCTGCGGCTCCGGGTCATCGGGTCGTACGCGCGGTTGCTGCCGCGCATGCTCGCGCGCCGCGTCGCCATCGGGCGTCGGGCCGTCGTCAGCCGGTCAGACGTAGAGCGGCTGCTCGTGCCGGTGCCCGACGCCCCGACCTCGGCGTACCGACGCCTCCCCTGAAACCGCGGGGTCAGCGGCCCAGGCGCTCGCGGACCTGGCGCGAAACCCGGCCGCTCGCCCTGCGTGCGACCTCCGCGACGCCGCCCTGGCGGAGATACTCCCCCACCAGTGCGATGTCCTGGCGCACCGTCGACTCCTTCAGCTCCTGGTAGACCTGCGGCGCGCCGATGTCGGCATCTCCCAGCTCCGCGGCCAGGTCTGCGGCGCGGCGCGGGTTGCGGCAGAACTGCACGAGCGGCGCCGTGACGATCGGCCAGGTGAACGTCCGCGCGATCTCGCTGCTGCGCTTGGCGCAGTCGGCGTGCAGATCGGCGTCGTCGAGCAGCCGGAAAAGCGCCTCCTCGAGTGCGTCGACGTCCTGCGCGGCGACCGAGAAGCCCAGCCCCTCGGCCTCGACGAGGTCGCCGAACGTGTCGCCACCGGTCGTCACGATCGGCAGACCGGCCCACAGGTAGTCCAGGATCCGCGTGCGGAACGAGAAGGCCGTCTCGACGTGCTGCAGGTGGCAGCTGACGCCGATATCGGCGTCGAGGAGGTAGTTTGCGCGGTCGTCGTACGCCACCCAGTCGGCGTTGAAGAACACGTGTGAGTCGGTGAGACCGAGCCGGGCGGACAGCGCCCGTGTCTGCGCGGCCATGTGCATCTCGGGCACGTCCGGGTTCGGATGGCGCATGCCGAGGAAGAACAGCCGAGCATCCGGCCGCCGCTCGCGCAGCCGGTCCATCGCCCGGATCAATGTGAGCGGGTCGAACCAGTTGTACACACCGCCGCCCCAGAGGATCACCTTGTCATCGGGGCCGATCCCGGGGATGACGCCCTTGATCGCCGGTCTGGTCCGGACCGGTGCGGCGCTGTCCAGGCCGAACGGCATCACGGCGATCAGCGAGTCGAGGTTCTCGTCGTCGTCGTACGTCAGCGGGTTGATCCGGCCCAGTCCGGCCAGCTGCCCGAGCCAGAAGTCGCGCTGCTTGTGCGAAGCGCACAGGAAGAAGTCGCCGCGCAGCAACTGCACGTTGAGCGCGTGGACAGTGTCCTTGCCCGTCTGCTTGCGGTGCGCGTCGGAGGTGTCCTTGAGCTGCTCGAGCACCTCCAGGTGGAACGGGTCGTAGACATCGGCGACGAGCACCTTGCGGCTGCGCTGCAACCAGGGGTGGATGGTCAACAGCAGACCCTGGAACACGAGCACGTCGCACCACGCCTCGAGCTTGCGCAGGTCGCGGCCGGACGCGGCGCGGACGACGAAGCCCGGGTTGTCGAGCGAGCAGGTGCCGGTCGTGACGAGCTGGACATCGTGCTCGGGCGCCAGCGCCTTGGCGATCTCCCACGCCCGGATCGCCGGCCCGGCCATCTTGGCGCCCAGCGGCTCACCGGTCACGATCACGATCCGCCGCCGCCGAGCGAACAGGTCCTCGATGTCGAATGCCTCGACGATCGCCTGATGCGCCTCGAGATAGCGCGGATGCGCGTACGCGGGCTCGAGCGCCTGCCGGAACAGCGGCATCAGGTCGACATCACCGCGCTTGCGGTGCTTCTGCAGCCACTGGCGGTCGACCGTCAACGACGGCAGCTGCTCGACGAAGTAGTCGATCGCGTACGGCGCGACCAGCGTCTCCTTGTCGACCTCGATGCGTTGGGACTCGTCGCCCGGCGAGCGCTGCAGGTCCAGCGCGGTCGGGTCGTCGGCACCGCGCGAGACGCTGCGGCGGACCGCGAGCGACAGCGCGGCGGGAAACGCCCGAGCCAGGACGTCGTCGCCGTAGTTCTTGTACATCGCCATCAGCGCATTGCGCTCGAGCAGGTAGTGCTCCCGGAACACGCCGAACGTCTTCATCGACTGGTGGTGCTTGTGGTACGCGATCGAGCCCGGGACGTAGCGGACCCGGTGACCGAGCAGGTTGAGCCGCCAGCCGAGGTCGACGTCCTCGTAGAACATGAAGAAGCGCTCGTCGAAGCCACCGACCTCGCGGAACACGTCGGCGCGCGCGAACATCGCCGCGCCGGTCGCGAAGAGGACGTCCTTGGGCACGTCGTAGTCGGTCGAGTCGGGCCGCTCGACCTCCCGCTTGTATCCCATTCCGAACCAGGTGAGGGAGCCGTCGACGTAGTCGATCGTCGTGCCCTCCCAGTCCAGGACCTTGCTGGCGACGCAGGCGACGTCGGGATCGGCCTCGAGCTCGACCACGGCGGCGCTGACCCACTGGGGATGCGGCCTGGCGTCGTTGTTGATCGTGGCGACGTACTCACCGGCCGCGGCCGCGAAGCCGAAGTTGATGCCGCCCGCGAAACCGGTGTTCGTCGGTGACTCGAGGAGGCGTACGCCCGGCACCTCGACGCGGATGCGCTCGGCGCTGCCGTCGCCGGACGCGTTGTCGACGCAGATCACCTCGAGTCGCTCGGCCGGCCAGTCGAGGGCATCAAGGGAGCGCAGGCAGGTGATCGTGTCGTCCGCGCCGCGGTAGTTGAGGACGACGACGGAGACGACGCCGGCCCGGTGGTGCAGGTCCTGCGCGTCGTGGTGTTCGGCGCTGCTCTTCATGATCTCTCCGTACGCATCCGGGCTCAGGGGTCCACTCGATCGACGTGCGCGGGCAGTTGCTCGGGCCCGGTCAGGTTCCCCCAGGTGCCGCCGAGACTCACGATCCCCCCCGACTCGCGGGGTGACCCGTGGTCGACGTCGAACCGGTGGACGCGGCGGATGAAGTCGTACGTGTGCTGCGTCGTGTAGTCGACCACGGAGGCGTGGAAGTCGTACGTCCCGGGCAGCAGCATGAGCCGCGGGACCGTGAAGTCGACCGCGCCGTTGCCGGTGATGCGGTCGGGAACATAGCCCGCGTCCCGCGTGTGTGACGCCCACACGTAAACCCCGTCGAGCGTCTCGATCGCGAGACCGAACACGGGACGGTCGATCGGCTGGGTCGTGCGGTAGTGCAGGCGGACGGTCACCGTGTCGCCCGTACGCACAGCCGAGACCGCACCACCGTGTGAGTCGAGCAGCTCGAAGCGCTCGATGCGCGCCTCGCCCGATCCCCAGCGCGTGGCGCCTTCGGCCGTCGTCTCCCGGTCGGCGTGGCCGGTGTCGACGTAGGTGTCGACCAGCTCGTCCGGCTTGCCGACGGACTGCAGGCGCCCGTGCTCGAGCCACGCGACCTGGTCGCACATGGACCGCATCGTCTCCATGGCGTGGCTGACGATGATCACGGTCTTGCCCTGTGCACGGAATTCGGCGAACTTCTCCATGCACTTGGCCTGGAAACCCGCGTCACCGACCGCCAGCACCTCGTCGACGAGGAGGATGTCGGGATCGACATTGATCGCGACGGAGAAGCCGAGCCGGACATACATGCCGGAGGAGTAGTTCTTGACCGGCTGGTCGATGAAGTCCCGGACGCCGGCGAAGTCGACGATCTCGTCGAAGCGCTCGGCCAAAGCACGGCGGGACAGTCCCAGGATCGAGCCGTTGAGGAAGACATTCTCGCGGCCCGAGAGCTCGGGGTGAAAGCCGGAGCCGAGCTCCAGCAGCGCCGCCATACTGCCCGTGCTGACGATGCTGCCGGAGTTGGGCTGCAGGATCTTGGCGATGCACTTGAGGAGCGTGGACTTCCCTGAGCCGTTCTCGCCGATGAGCCCGAACGTCGACCCCCGGGGGATGACGAGCGACACATCCTTCAAGGCCCAGAACTCGTCGTAGTGCGCGCGGCCGCGGCGCATCAGCGCCGCTTTCAGTGACTGGTTGCGCTCGCGGTACATGCGGAAACGCTTCGAGACGTCGGTGATGACGACCGCGGCATCGTCGGTGCCTGACGGGGTCGCCCGTGCCCGGGTCACGTCGCGGATCGCCATCACAGCTCCTCGGCGAGCCGCGGCTCGTACCGCCGGAAGACCAGCCAGCCCAGGCCGAGAGCGACAGCCGCGGAGCCGAGGCAGTACATGACGTCGGCAAGCTCCGGGAGCCGATTGTCGTACAGCAACGCGCGGAACGCGGTGACGAACCGCTCCAAGGGGTTGAGGCGGTAGATCGTGTCGACCGGCCACGACACGCCGAGGAATGTCACGGTGTCCGGCACGAGCGTCACGGGGTAGACGATCGGCGTCGCGTAGAACCAGAACTGCATGAATATCGACAGGAAGTGCTGGGTGTCACGGAAGTAGACATTCGCGACCGCAAGCATCAACGCGACCCCGAGCGCGAAGGCGGTCAGCAGCACGACGAGCACCAGCACGAGCGGAAGCCACGGCAGTGGCATCGCGCCGAACAGCAGCAGCGCCACTGCCAGGACGAGCAACTCCATGGCGAGCGTGACGTTCCAGGAGAAGACCGTGGCGGCGACCAGGACCTCCCGCCGGAAGTAGACCTTGGTCACCAGGTTGGCGTTGGCAACGAGCGCTGACATCCCGGTGGTCACCGCGTTGCTCATGAATGTCCACGGCACCAGCCCGCACATCAGCCACAGGGCGAAGACGTCGATGCCGCTCGGGTCGCCGGGCTCGACCTCGACCCGCAGCAGCTGGCCGAACACGATCGTGAAGATCACCATCGTGGCCAGCGGGTTGAGCAGCGACCACAGCTGGCCGAGCGCGGTGCGCTTGTACTTGCCGCGGACCTCGCGCAGCGTCAGGTTGACGAGCAGCTCGCGGACGCCGCGCGCATCGGTGCTGCGCAGGGTCATTGCATCCGGCGCACGCGGCCATACAGCGCCCGCGGGATCCGCAGCGCACGCGCCGACCGCGTCGCCGCCACGGCCGCGAGCTCACCGCGGGCGGCGATCAGATCCCGCTCGAACGCGGCGACCCGCTCGCGCTCGGCGGTCAGCTCGGCGTCACGCTGCGTGAGCGTTGCCGCGGCGTTGGCGATCTCGGTCTCCAGGGCGTGGGTCCGCCGGTCGAGCCGCTGAATCCGCACGGACATCTCCGCGACAGCCTGGTCGCCATCGTCGGGCACGGCACGGACGACGAACTGGTACGTCGTGGCGTCGCGGTCCTCGAGCACCTCCTCGACGAGTGACTCGGAATAGTCCTCGGGCTTGATCGCAATCTCCGTGTCGAAGATGCCGGCGACCGTGCGACGGGTGTCGACCATGACGAATCCCGCCTGGTTCATCAGGAGCTCGAGGTTGTCCCTGGTGAAGAAACGGACGTGGGTGCTGTCCAGCAGCCCCAGCTCGCGATAGGTGAACTCACCTCGCAGCAGGGCGAGCCGGATCGCGCCGTGGGCGACGTTGGGCACCGAGACCACAACCGACCCCCCCCGGGCCAGGAGCCCGCGGCTGCGACGCAGGACGGGCAGCGGGTCGCGCAGGTGCTCCAGGACGTCGCCGAAGACGACCACGTCGAACTCGAGGCTCGGCAGCTCCTCACCGAGATCCATGGTTTCGAGATCGCCGACGACAACCCGCTCGAAGTGCTCGGCCCCCTCGGCCGCGGCACGCGGGTCCATCTCGACACCCCACACCGAGCAGCCACGCTCGCGCAGGACCGCGGCGAGGTAACCACTCGCGCACCCGACATCGAGCACCCGCTTGTTGAAGCCCACCAGGTCGACAATCTGGGCGTGACTGGTCCCCTCGTTCGCGAGGTCGACCTCGGTGTCGTACTTCGACATGCATTCCCTGTCTACGGGGCCTGTCTACGAGGGACCGACTGTGGCCACTTCGTGGAAGCCTGTCTGCGGCGGCTCCTGAGCATAAGCTCTCGGCCGCAGCGCCTCAGGAAACCCGTGGTTGTCCAGTCGGCGGTCAGGTTGCACGACGGGTGCGAGTGGACAGCGCCCGCTGGGTTTCGCGGGCGATCTGCCGGTCGGCGAGCGCTCGCCTCTTGTCGTGCTGCTTCTTGCCGCGGGCGACGGCGATCTCGACCTTGGCGTAGCCGTCCTTGAAATACAGCGACAGCGGCACCAGGGTCTGGCCGGACTCCTTCGGCGTGCCGACCAGGCGGCGGATCTCCTCCTTGCGGAGCAGCAGCTTGCGCGCGCGGCGCGGCTCGTGGTTGGTCCAGGTGCCCTCGGTGTACTCCGGGATGTGCACGCCGTGCAGCCAGATCTCGCCGTCGGTGACGGTTGCGTAACCATCGACGAGCGACGCCCGACCGGCTCGCAGCGACTTGACCTCGGTGCCGACGAGCACAAGACCGGCCTCGTACACATCCTCGATCGTGTAGTCGTGGCGGGCCTTGCGGTTCTGCGCCACGACCGTACGGCCCCGCTCGCGCGTCACCTTCGCACTCCCTCGCCGACCGGGCCGCGACTCGGCTCGTGTGGCCAGCGATTCTACGTGGCGTACCCGTAGGTCCCCCGACCTACAGGTAGTTCATCGGGTCGGTGGTCGCGCCGTTGACGTACACGATGAAATGCAGGTGGCAGCCGGTGGAATAGCCCGTGGTGCCGACGTAGCCGATCACCTGGCCGCGGTCGACATGCTGACCGGCGCTCACGGCGAAGCCGGACTGGTGGTTGTACGAGGTGGCGAGGTACTGGCCGTTGACACTGCCGTGCTCGATGACCGTCTGGTTGCCGTAGCCGCCGGCGTAGTAGGTGCTGAGCACGGTGCCGCTTGCCGCGGCGTGGATCGGGGTGCCGCAGCCGGAGCCGAAGTCGGTCCCGTCGTGGAACTTGCGGATCCCGGAGATCGGGTGCACGCGCCAGCCGTACGGCGACGTGACCCAGCCGCTGACCGGGCGGTACAGCGGGCCACCCGCGTCGGAGTATGAGGGGGCGGAGTCAGAGGAGGCGCCGGATTGGGCGGCGGCCTGGGCGGCCGCGGCCTGGGCGGCGGCTCGCTCCGCGAGCAGCGTCTCGAGCCGGGTGCGTTCGATCTCGAGCGCGCGGTACTCCGCCTCGTCCGCGGCAAGCATCGACTGGGCGTCGGCGAGGACCGTGGCCCGCTCCGCCTGCAGCCGCTCGATCTCGGCCTCGGCGGCGGCGGCCTCCTGCTCGAGCCGAACCTTTTCGACGAGGTTCGCTGCGGCCGCGGCTCGTGCAACGGTGACCCGCTCACGTACGTCCTCGAGCGTCGCCTGCGTAGTTGACTGCTGGGCGCGGTCGTCGGCGAGGGCATCGACGAGTGCGCTCTGAGCTCTGATGACGGAGCGCAGGCCCTCCGAGCGCTCGGTGTAGTCGCCGAACGACTCGGACTCCAGCAGCGCCGAAACCTGCGAGAGCTGCCCGCCTTGGTAGGCCGTGCGCGCGAGACCGCTCAGGATGTCCCGGTCATGCTCGATCGTGGCCTGGAGCTCCACGAGAGCTGCTTCGGCCGCCCGCTCCTCGGACTTCGCTGCGGACAGGTCGGCGGCCAGACGTTGATCCTCGAGCGTCGCGGCGTCGAGCTGCGCCTTAGCAGCGGTGAGGCTCTCGCGAGCAGCGGCGAGTTGGCTGTCCACTCGCTCGAGCGCGGTGACCGCGGCCGCGACCGCAGCGGTCGACTCCAGCAGCTCGCCGCGGGCCTCCGCGATCTGCTGCTCGACCACCGCCTTGTCCTGCGCCGGGTCGTCCGCGTTGGCTGCAGGCGCGACCGCGAAGGCCACCGACATGCTGGCGGCGACGGCGAGGAGCAGACGGGGCTTACGCATGCACGCGCCTCCTGGAGTGACCCGACGTACGAGGGCCGAGCTTGATCGGATCCGCCGCACCGCACCACCGGTCGGCGAACGAGCGCATTTGTCGTCGCAATAGTCACGCTAGAAGTCAACTGTCACACTTGCATCACGGGTTGGCATGAGCAAGAACCGACGCGCTTGCGGTTCTAACGGTAGGAGACACCGGGAAGTTTCGGCGAGGCTTTTAACAGAAAGTGATCGCTCGCAACTGAAAGTGTCCAAGATCACACCTTGAGATAGCGCCTAAGGGTGAAGAACGATGCGATCACCGCGATCAACACTCCCGTGAGCAACAGCACCGGCACGATCGTCAGCACACTGTCCCACCCCACCCACTGGGGGATGAAGGCGAACTCCGGCTTGATCAAGCCGAGAACCAGGAACTGGTACGCCGCCACCAGGAGGCCCGAGGCGACGAGCGCGCCGAGGAAACCGGCGATCGCTCCCTCGAGGAGGAACGGCACCTGGATGTAGAGGTTCGATGCCCCGACGAGGCGCATGATCCCGGTCTCGCGGCGCCGGCTGAACGCAGCCACCCGGATCGTGTTGACGACGAGCAGGATCGTCGCGATGAGGAGGAGCCCGGCCGCGGCCAGGGCACCGATGGTGATGCCGTTGAGGAATCGGAAGAACGGCTCGAGCTGCTCCTTCTGGTCGATCACCTGCTCGACACCCGGCCTGCCGTCGAACGCGGACGAGACGATCTCGAACTGCTCGGGGTCGACGAGCTTCACCCGGAAGGACTCCGGCAGCTGGTCGGGGGTCACACCGTCCACGATCGCGTTGCCTGCGAAGTTCTCGACGAACGCGTCGTACGCCTCCTGGCTGGACTCGTAGAAGACCTGCTCGACCTCGTCCATCGCGCGGAGCGCAGCCTCGATCTCGTCGCGCTGAGCCTGGGACACAGCTCCACTCGCGCAACCTGGCTTGGTCCCCGCGTCGATCTCTTGGCACAGGAAGATCGAGACCTCGACCCGGTCGTACCAGTCGTCCTTCATCTCCGCCACCTGGGCACGGATCAGCAGCCCGGCTCCGAACATTGCGAGTGACACCGCAACAGTCACGATGACGGCGATGGTCATGGTGAGGTTGCGGCGCAAGCCGACGCCGATCTCTTTCAGGACGAACTGGGCACGCATGATGTCCTAGCGGGTCGGGGTCAGGTCCTGGTGCGCCTCAGCTGGCACGGGTTCAGTAGGCCCAGTTCAACGGGCCCTGTTCAATGGGGCCGAGTCAGCGCGCATAGCCGTAGACGCCGCGGTTCTGGTCCCGTACGACCTCGCCGCCCTCGAGCTCGATGACACGCTTGCGCATCTGGTCGACGATTGCGGCGTCGTGCGTTGCCATCACGACGGTCGTGCCGGTGCGGTTGATGCGGTCGAGCAGTCTCATGATGCCAACGCTCGTCGCCGGATCGAGGTTTCCGGTGGGCTCGTCGGCGATCAGGATCGTCGGTCGGTTGACGAACGCTCGCGCGATCGCCACCCGCTGCTGCTCACCGCCGGAGAGCTCGTCGGGCAGCCGCTGCTCCTTGCCGTCGAGGCCGACAAGCTCGAGGACCTCGGGCACGGCCGCCTTGATGTGCGCGTTGGGGCGTCCCAACACCTCGAGCGCGAAGGCGACGTTCTCGTGCACCGTCTTGTTCGGCAGCAGTCGGAAGTCCTGGAAGACCGTGCCGATCTGGCGGCGCAGCGCGGGGACCTTCCAACTGGCCAGCTTGTTGACCTCCTTGCCGGCGACAAAGATGTGACCCTTGGTGGGTCGCTCCTCCCGGAGAAGGAGCCGCAGGAAGGTCGACTTGCCGGAGCCGGAGGCGCCGACGAGGAACACGAACTCGCCCTTGTCGACGTCGACGGAGATGTCGCTGAGCGCCGGCCGGCCCTGACTCGCGTACAGCTTGCTGACGTCGTCGAATCGGATCACGAAGGCATCACGGGGGCAGAGTCTACGTCGGACCGGGCCTTCGGTCGGTGATCCAGGCGTTTACAGGCGACGCCTGCGGCGCGCCTGCACGAAGCCCGGAGCAGCCAGCGTCACATATCCCCCGAGGGCCAGGACGACCGCGAGCACGAGAACCGGACCCATCGGGAAGCGCGCACCGCCGACGAGCGCGACCGACTCAGAGTCGACCGGAGTCGCGGCGGCGAGGTCGGAGTCGGCCGGTCGCACCGTACGGGTGGGAGGAGCGGCCGTCGCTGCCCCGCCCGCGGAGTTGGCGGTCGTCGAGCCGTCCATCGCACCCGCCGAGGAGCCCGGTCCGGGGGTCGGTGTCGATTCGGACCCGTCGGCGGCAGGGTCCGACGGCACGTCACTCGGCGGGGGGCTTTCCTTTGCTGCGGCGGAGGCGGACGGCACCGGATCGGGCGCCGCAGACGCCGAGGAGCCCTCGGTCGGAGCGGCGGTCGGTACGTCCGTCACGTCCGTCGTCCCGGCCCCGTCCGCACCGGAGTCCTCGGAACCGGGATGCGGCACGGTCGAGCAGGCACCGGCGATGACCGCGTCCACACCGGTGCCGAAACTGACTCGCTCGCAGAAGTACAGCTCGGCTGCCGGGGCCTCGGTCCACTCGACGAACGCGCCCGCGACCGTGAAGAGCAGGTACGACGACTCGGGCGTGCACGTGTATTCCACGTCGGCGGCGGACGAGTCGGTCGTACCGCACATCATCACGCGGCCCTCGGTCGCGGGGATTCCGACAGCCGCGTAGTTGTAGAGGCGCACACCGTCGACGTCTCCCCACGTCCACGCCTCCCCGACCGACTTCCCGTCGACGCTGAGCTCGACGCAGGTGGCCTCCAGCGGCACCGGCTCACCGTCCGCCGGGTAGCTGCTCGGTCGGGTCGCGCAGGAGCCGTCATCGCTCGGTCCCGACGGAGATGTGGGTGGCGGCGACGGAACGGCTCCGCCGGCGGACGCAGCAGGGGCACCGGCAACCAGGAGGATCGCTGCGAGCATCGGCGTCAGCAACCAGCCGGCAATCGTCTTTGCGAGACCCGCCGGCGCGTGCTTCAGCCCCGCAGCGCGCTGGACATCCGGTGGCTGCGTGGTCGTCGAAGGCCGTCCGATCGTTGACAGAGCAGGCCCGCCGTTCCCGTGCTCAGAGCCCAAAATCCCCCACGGCTCGGATGGCTGTGGTGCGACCGTCCGAACGCTTCCGATTCTCGCACGAGCGGTGGGGCCGGACGGTTCGACGCAGCAGGTTCCTCGGGCGGATTCGGTCGTCGCCGACATTTGCGTCTTGGCGTACATCCCGCGGGGGCTCGGTAGTTCGGTCGACCGCACCGCACTGACCGTCGAGGTTCCGGTGCGGGCCTCCTAGCTACGCCGTGGCGCCAGCCTGGCGCCGCCACCGGATCCCCGCCTCGATGAAGGCGTCGATGTCACCGTCGAGCACCGCCGAGGGGTTGCCCGTCTCGAACTCGGTCCGCAGATCCTTGACCATCTGGTACGGGTGCAGGACGTAGGACCGCATCTGGTTGCCCCAGGAGCTGCCCTCGTCGCGCAGGGCGGCCATCTCTGCTTTCTGAGCCTGCTCCTGCACCTTGAGCAACCGCGCCTGCAGCACCCTCATCGCAGCCGCGCGGTTCTGGATCTGGCTCTTCTCGTTCTGGCACGACACGACGATGCCGGTCGGCAGGTGGGTGATCCGCACCGCAGAGTCCGTCGTGTTCACGCTCTGACCACCAGGACCGGACGAGCGGAACACGTCGATGCGGATGTCGGTCTCAGGGACGTCGACGTGGTCGCTCTGCTCGACGACCGGCATGACCTCGACCCCCGCGAACGACGTCTGGCGCCGGCCCTGGTTGTCGAAAGGCGAGATCCGGACCAGCCGGTGGGTGCCCTGCTCGATCGACAGCGTGCCGTACGCGTACGGAGCCTTGACGGCGAAGGTCGCGGACTTGATGCCGGCCTCCTCGCCGTACGACGTGTCGTACACCTCGGTGCCGTAACCGTGTCGCTCGGCCCATCGGAGGTACATCCGCATGAGCATCTCCGCCCAGTCGGCCGCGTCGATGCCGCCCGCCTCCGCCCGGATCGTCACCAGCGCATCCCGCTCGTCGTACTCGCCGCTCAGCAGCGTCCGGACCTCCAGGGACTGCACCTGGTCGCGGATGCCATCGACCTCGGCCGCGACCTCCGCGCGTACGCCCTCGTCGTCCTCGTCCTCGGACAGCTCCAGCAGGACCCGGGTGTCGTCGAGGCGTCGGCGCAGCCCGTCGAACCGGGTCAGCTCACCCTGCAGGTGTGCCAGCTTGGACGTCACCTGCTGGGCGTGCTCCTGGTCGTCCCACAGGTCCGGCGAGGCCGCCTGGGCGGCAAGCTCTTCGAGGTCGGTGCGGCGGGCGGGGAGATCGAGGACCTTCTCCACCGAGGTCAGCGTCGCGTCGAGGTCGGCGAGCTGCTGCGCGAGGTCGGGGTTGGACGTGGCGCTCACGCGGTCGAGCGTACGCCCGGGGACGTCGTGTGCCGATCGCGAAGCCTCTGGACACGGAGTCGACGGCCAGCTCGCCACCTTGCCGCGGCGCCACGCGCGCTCGACCGCCGGGCGGGCCGTCAGCCGCCGACGATGAGGGCTGTGCAAGCTCTCCGGCGTACCCGGCGACGGGCCGGCTGGCCGGTCGGCTCAGGGGCGATAGACGTCTCGGCGGTGATCGATCCGCACGACGTCGACCACCCGTCGGTCTTCGTCGATTCTGTAGATGACGCGATAGCTTCCGCGTCGCGCGGAATGGAGCCCGGCCAGCTCGCCGGAGAGAGGCTTACCGAGCCGACGAGGGTTCTCGGCGACAGGTCCGACGAGGAACTCCCACACGGCAGTCGCGACACCGACGGGAAGACGCTCGGCCAAGGAGTGGCTTGCGTCGCGCGATAATCGCACGTGGTAACCGAGCGGCACCTGAGACCCAGGTGTCACACGGAGCCGGACTCCTGCTCGCGCCGCTCCGCGAGGATGCGGCCGATCTCCTCAGCTGTGACGAACTCGCCGCGGGCGATCTCGGCTTCGGCTCGCCGGATCTCGCCGAGTGCCCCGGGGGTCGAGAGAATGTCGATTGTCTCGTCCAACGCCGCGAGCTCGTCGGGAGAGATCAGAATCGCGGCCGGTTGACCGTGTCGCGTGATAATCACCCGATTGTGGGTGCGCTGCACGTCGGCGACGTACTCCGAGAGATGGTCACGGGCATCACCCAAGGGCACCGCAGTCATTTCCAAAGTGTAGCCAGACTTCCCGCCAAACTTGCTTCGGCACCGCCGATGCGGCGCGGCGCCGGCTGGATGCGGCACGACCACCGTGGCGATCGGTGTTTGTGCTACCCGCCGGTAGGTCGCAGGGCGGCGGATTCGCCGCGACACAAGCGGTCCGCCTCGCGTGCGCGGTCGAGGATCTTCAGTGGCCGGCGAAGCGCGCCCTGCCTGGGCCCTCCTCGACGAACGACGTCATGCCGATGGCCCGGTCCTGGGTGGCGAAGAGCGCGGCGAACTGGATGCGCTCGATCTCCAGGCCTGTGTCGAGGTCGACCTCGAGACCGCGGTCGATCGCCTCCTTCGCGGCACGGAGTGCGTACGCCGGGCCGGCGGAAAGTCGGGCGGCGAGCGCGAGCGCGGTCGGGTAGACCTCGGCC
>Ga0136634_10000554_pt1 | contig 16038 bp, 25 predicted proteins | sample AntDrymUQ8332106_2_FD_104654 | JGI IMG/M metagenome (GOLD analysis project Ga0136634, IMG submission 104654) | Polar desert sand microbial communities from Dry Valleys, Antarctica - metaG UQ833 (21.06) | ecosystem: Environmental > Terrestrial > Soil > Desert | place: Antarctica: Dry Valley... | reverse complement strand
GTTAACGGAAGGCTACCAGAATCTAAGAAATGATTACAACTGGAATATCAGATACACTCAACTTGTTAGTGGTAGCAAAGATTTTGATATACCGCGTGAATTCACATCAGGAATCATTGCAGTATTAGGAGATACTACTAACATTAATCCAAGCAATGTAGTTGGGCATATTGTGCAAACCGTGGACTTGTTTCAAGTCGGTGGCATAGCACAAATCAACAATAGGGTTACTATTCCCAACAAGATACCTACGGTGATTGTATTTGAAAATTCTATTAATCCGTATCGGCTTAGATTCAAGTTTGCCTTCCCCGTGGGGCATTGCACATTAAAAGTGTGGGAAGCTATCCCAAAGTAGGCTTGTTTTTAAATGAAGATTGACATTAACAATGCTCTAACTATTATTTTGGGACTAATTGCTGTCATTGGGGCAATCTACCGATTAGCCCAGGTTGAAGCAAATATTATTTCTAAAATTACTTCCCTTGACAAGAGAATAGATGTTCATCTCGCCGAATACAGCAGTAAGAAAGAATTAATTGAGTATCGCCTGCATGGAAATGATGAACTTATCGATCACAAGTTTGGTCGCTGTTGGAATGAGATTAAGGATATTCAGGATTATCTTGCTAAGAATGGGTTTATCCCCCGATCAACGACTCGGTGACATCTAGAAGCGTTCGCAGTTAGGTCGCTAGGGATTCAGGGTAACTGAAACTTCATGTAGCAGACTGGGTAAAGCAAGTCTCTGCCCACCAACTTGAGTTCTGGCTTGTACTTGCCGCACTTGAAGCAGTTGCCTTCAATCTTGACAATAAATAACACGATTTGCCGACAAGCTCAGTGTCTTTAGACCTGAGTAGAGGCAAACGGCAGTTTTAACTGCCTTGAATATTCAGCCGTGGTGTGGATCATCGATATACTTTTTGATGACTTCACTGCTTACATTTCCGGCACTACTAACAAAATAACTTCTAGACCACAGACTTGGTAGTTTAAGGAGTTCTGGAAACTCTTTTCTTAGATAAAAACTAGAACGACCTTTAAAAGCCTTTACAACTAGATGCGGTGTGTCAGTGGGAGTTACACCAATAAACAGGTGAATGTGATCCAGGGCTACTTCTAAAGCTAAGATATCCCAACCTTTCTCATTTGCTAGTGAGTAAAATATTTCTTTAGCTCGTCTAGCAATATCACCAGTCAATACCTTTTTACGACGCTTCGGACACCAAACATAATGTAGGTTAAGCAAATACTTGTGATGGTTGCCGCTCTTATACTCAGATAGTTTTAGCATAATCTTTTGTCGTTTTACTTATAAATATCAACATTTTTCTATTCTAATATGGTATTGTTGATATAACAACAGAAAACGACATAGAGGCTTAAGTGTTCGGCTGTCAGCAAGTATTGATAAAAGCAGATAAAAACCTACAAGCTATCCTAGAGTTTGTGTGCGAGGAATCAGCTAAACTAGGTAATTGTGGAACGTATTACGCAAGGCAACTGTACTTCAAAACAGGTAAAATACCAAGCAAATTTGATTTACATAAGCTGCTAAAAAATAACCCACATTTTCAAGCGATGTACTCTCACGTTGCCCAGCAATGCTTAACAACAGTAGCCGAGTCTTTTAGGTCTTATCTAGGATTACTAAAAGCAGTAAGCACTGGAACTATCGCCCAGCGTCCAAGGCTTCCAGGTTATCGCAAAGGTGGTTTAGCTCTGGCTACTTTTCCTCGTGCTGATATTAAATTAAAAAATGGCTTATTGCGTTTTCCCCTCGGAAGCAAAGTTAAGGTATGGTTTGGGCTAGAGGCTTTTTATTTACCAATGTCATCAAACTTAAGATTTTCAGACATTAGAGAAATACGTATTTTACCTCGTAATCAATGCTTCTATGCTGAGTTTGTTTATAAGATGCCTGATGTTCAGAAACCAATAGTTAACAAGGACAATGTTTTAGGCATCGATCCAGGCATCAATAATTGGCTAACTTGCGTCTCGAACGTAGGAACGAGTTTTATTATTGATGGCAAGCATTTAAAATCACTGAATCAAAACTACAATAGACGGATATCAACATTAAAAGAGAATAAGCCTCAAGGGTTTTGGTCTAAACAGCTAGCACATATCACCGAAAGACGAAACCGACAAGTGCGCGACGGTGTAAACAAGGCAGCGTGTAAAGTCATTCGGCATTGCCTAGAAAATCAAATTGGCACAGTAGTTTTTGGATGGAACAAAGGACAGCGACAAGAAATAAATCTTGGTTCTAAAACTAATCAGAAATTTGTACAAATTCCTACAGCTAGACTCAAAGACAGAATTGCTCAATTGTGCGATTATTATGGAATTCAATTTGTAGAAACAGAAGAAAGTTACACTTCTAAATCCTCATTTTTAGATGGTGATCTGCTACCTACATTCGGCGCAAAACCCGAAGGGTGGCAACCATCTGGAAAGAGAGTTAATCGTGGATTATATCGGACTGCAAATGGTTGCAAACTAAACGCTGATTGTAACGGGGCGGCAAATATTATCCGCAAAGTAGCGATGAAACTGGGATTTAATCTCAGTGGAATCAGTAGGGTGTCTTTGTCAGCACCATTGAAACTTCGTTTGTGGAGTCTTCAAGAATCCCTGTCCCTTTAGGGCTGGGAGTGTCAATTTTCCAACTTTAATTTTTGCTTTCATTTGGGGTTTGGGGATTCACTCTAGTAATTTATCGTGGGCTTGAATCAGTTCTCTAAATAACAGCCGCGCTCCTTTGGCTGCAATCCGATTTCTAACCAGCTTTACCGGACGACCCGCCAATTTTTCAGCGTCTAACTGTTCACCAAGGGTTTTACCAATATCATTTTTGAGTCGCGATCGCTTCGGCTCAATGCGAGTAAAAACCCACTGCCACAAAGACTTGCGACACAAATCCGAACCGCCCACTACTTTAGATTTACGGCTATCGCCTGATGCTTCCATTGAGGGAGCAGCGCCCAAAGCTTTTTGAAATCTTCTCAGTGAAAGGTGACGCTTGGTGGGCTTTTTAGAGTTTCGCCCCTGGCGTATCCTCACCTCTGGTTTACCATCTCCATCTAAAAATCCCTCAATGGGGTAAATCTGAGAGATGATCACCGACGAAAGGCGATCGCCAAATCCAAACCGTTTAAAAACTGTGCGGTAATGCTCGAACCGTGGATCAGCAAGCAGTTTTTGTAACTCTGCCTCGATGACGTGTTCCTCCCTTTGAAGGTCACAGATCCGTTTTGCGTGTTCTCGAACAGTGTCGGTAATGCCCAGCCCGACAGTTTGGGAATAAAGACGGTCGTAGCGCGTACTTTTGCGTTCTCCAGCAAGCCAACCCCACAGCAAAGGGGGTTCACCAGATTCACCCCGCCGAGACTTTACTAGTGCAACTTCTGGGAACTGCCACGCTAAATCCTGACGCGCACGATTCATGATTGGGGACTGAACGCGGTTAAGGTGAGCAAGTCTCAGCACCAGTTCCCGAATTTTAACAATAGTGCGATCGCGAATTTGGACAAATCGACGCGGTTCTTTTTGGTAATCGAAGTAGTAGCAAGCCAGTGCCAAGGCATCGGCATCATCGTCCTTATCAGGTAATGCAAGATGATTCGCCCGATAATTTCTAAGTTCTTTATGACCTACTAGCCGTACTTCTACCCCGGCGCGGGCCAAGTGAGTGCCCCACAGTTTGCTGTAGTTATTACCAGTTGGCTCTAACAATGCGATGTCCGCATTAAGTGCGAGTAAATTTTGAATTCCCTTTGCATCAGCGCTCAACTTAAAAAACGGACATTCATAATAAAATTGACGTGGATCTTCGGGTTTCTCCGTAAGCAGACAAGCTGAAACTGAGGACTTGCTAACATCAAGTCCCAAAATTCTAATCATTCAGTTCTCCCCTGGGTGGTTTCGTCTTGTCCCTGATGCCATGCCTGCGAATCACCCGAAGGCCACAACAGCCTAATTCACTCTCAAGGCAATACCAGAAGCGGTAACTTCTGGTGACATAGGGAGAAAACAGCGCACTTACAGCAGCCGAGCTTGTGAAATTTCAAAAGCTTTAAGCTTGTTTCCGCCTAAAAGCCCTAAGCTGTTGTGTGTATGTGCTGTACGAGTGCTTTGGACACAACCCGCGACGGTGGGTAATTTCCACCGTTTCGGCTACTGTGTCAGGTAGCCCGCGCTGTGGTTAGCGCGATCGCAATTGCGATTCATCAGGCGGAATTCTCTTTGGTTTTTAAATAATTAATAGTTAAAAATTCTTGTTGACTTCATCAAGTTGAGTTTGAGTCATTTGCTCAAAAGGGATGTCGTCCGGGTCAGGCTCCTCCACAGTCGATACAGTTTTTAGTGCTGATTCAACAGCTTTATATTCCTTTTTGAGTTCACGCAACTCTTTTCTGCACTGTCCAATTTCCTCCTCAATTTTTGTGAAAGTATCTTCCCTAACTTTTCGCTCTACCATTTCCATCAGGCGAGAGATTGCCTCTTCCTCCCCTTCTCCTTCCGAAATTTCAGCAAAGAGTTCTAGACGTTTTGATTCGTAATTCCCTAGGTTAATCACACGTTGGTAACTAATATTTTTGATTCTCATGATTGCGTGCTATTTTTTACTTGTTTGAATCGATTAATCAATTGCGATCGCGATCGCACTCTTGCTAGCGCGATCGCAATTGAAATTATCCCCCGAACTGTTTTCTTAACCGCTCCAAGAGCGCCGCTCCATCCCCATAGCGCTTGCCAGTGAAGCCAAGGACTTCCGTCACGATCGCGCTATTACTTTTTCCCTCCCCAGTTTGCTGAATTAGCCGCCAAAGTACCCGGTCATTATCCGAACAATTTGCCTCTAAATCCTCTCCTGAAGCGGGTTTGAGGTCATTTTCAACCCGTTTTTGGGGGTTGATCGCGTTGTCATAGCATGGTTGTACTATGGTTGAACCATTGCGAGTTATTACAGCTTTCATCTCCCGGTATGGCGGGAGTTTAAAAGGGTAATCGTCGAGTAAACAGTGTGACTGGTCTTGTTTTAACCAGCTAATAAGCTGCTCATTTTTCAAGGATTTGGCGTGGGCTATCGCCTTTTTACCCAAGCGAATACGGAAGAAAGCATCAGCTAAATCTGATTTACCTTCCAGCCCCCAGGCGGCTACTCGGTCATACTGCGATAACAGTATGGTGAAGCGTCGGGCTTTTCTTCCCCTCCTGGCGTGACGCTCAAGCCACTCGCCGGAACTGCCTACTTTTGAAACCAGTTCGGGGTACTCCTCAACGATGATCACCCGCTCGGTTCCGACTAATGCAGCGTCCCCGCGTTCGTTGCGGATCTTCATTTGGTTGCTCAAGTCGTCCAAATCAGAAAGCATTCCTTGGTCGATCGCTACCCAGTTTTCACCGCGACCGATGACTTCCAAGCCTGACCAGTCGGTTGGAGTGCCTTCACACTCATACACTTTCACCGCACCGCCCACGGTGTAAGCGAGGTATTGGGCCAGAGTTGATTTCCCAGTGCCCATTTCACCGATGATCATCATCTGTTTGCCTTCAATGGCAGTGATGATGTCGGTGATGATTTCCAGTGGTTCCTCAATTACAGCAGCGCTGGCAACGATTACTTGAGACATGGGAACCCCCGCGTAGGGCAAGGCATCGTAGACCTTTAGGAGTTTCTTCACGGCGTTTTCTGTTGATTGACAGATGGTAATGCCCAATTTCAGCGCAGCGGTAACACCATAGAGACTAAACAGCCCAAGAGAAAATACTACCCGCCCTATTCCCCAGGCACAATAGCGCCCAAGGGTTTGAGCATTGGGTAGATGCATCTCAACCCAGGTGTGGGCATTGGCAGTTTTGGGAGGGATCGCAACTTTGATATCTATAAAGTCATTTCCCATACTGCACCTCAATTTTTAAGTAAAAAGGGTGCTGAGTTTGCTCTTTATAAAGTGCAATGATGCCGATGATTAGCGCTGCTAGGGTGAGAACGAGAACGAAAATTTGGTTTATCATTTCACCTCAACTTCAGCGATTTCGGGCACTGTTGCTAACGGATCGACCACCCAAGAAAGGTAAACCAGCGCTGTACAAGCATCAGCGATGTTTAAATCTGCGCTGTATCCCTCATCTACCAAAGCTCGATAGTCTGGATGGTCGGCAATCTCACTAATTATTAGTGAGGCTTCAGTTATTAGCTGGGTGAGTGTTTTCATTAGCCGATCCTCTTGTACATAAAGGAATTGCTAGCAGAACCCTCACGGGCTACCAACTCGGATTCTGGAGTGTCGGCGATGATTTCGGCCCAGCCGGTTTTGTCGTTGTGGCGGATGTTATTTTCTGCGATCGCGCCCAGACCTGGACGGACTGCTTCAAATTCATTAACTACTTTTTGCTCTTTAGGTGTTAGTTCTCGGTTACTAGTCATTAGCTGTAACCCCCTTGTTTACTGCATCCAAAACGGTTTGACGTTCTGCTTCGGTGAGATTAGAGTCAGCTTTGCACTCGATTACTTCAAGGTGTGTACCCAAGCGGTAAAGTGCATCATCTTTTCTGGTTTGGGATTCGGCTTGGTGGTAAACAGCGAGTTGGCGTTCAACGTATCTGTCTTTCATGGTAAATTTTGGTTAGGTAGGTGATTAAAAACAAGCTTGCGTTGAGCTTGTTCGGTATCAGTGGTTAGACAACGAGACGCGGTAACAGCGTCCAGAACCGACCATCATTACTTGACGGTCGGCAAGTCTGACCGCTTTGGAGCGGCTAACTTTCATCATCGGAAATGAACCATCAGGCGATAAGCTGAACATTTCGTAATTTTTTAAAGAACTCCATTCCACAGCAGTTTTGTCTGATAGCCCGGAAAAAGTTACCGGGTTCATGTCTGCGGCAGATGCGGCACTTGGCAACGATGGCAAGTGCCGTTTCTGTTTGTCTTTTTTGGGCTTATCCTCGGTCTTTGATATTGCTCTAATGCCATTAGTAGCGGTTTCTAGTGCTTCCATAGTCATTGCAAAAAGGGGTCATAGTGGGTCTTAATCCCTGCATAGTCACGCTTAAGCTGCACTTAAATAGGTCTTAAGTGGCACTTATTGCCGTGTACGCAGGTGTTTAACTACTGCTAAAGCAGTCAAGTTATTTTGGTGAAAAGCTTGTTATCACTGGCTTTTAGTCGCTTTTAGTGTGTTTTAGTCGGGGTTTACCTCCTCGTCTTCGGTTTCGCCGATGACTATTTCCACGGTGTTAATCACAGATTGGTAATCAACGATCGCAAATTCCACATCGTCAACATCTCTTATGACTACTACCGTTTCAAGAGGATAATGTTTCAGGTTTTCGATCAGTTCTCTGATTGTGGTTCTCATGTTGGTTCATAAGTAAGTTATCTGTTGTTAGACATCAGGTACAGGGTGTTTCCGCGCCGGGCACTGGGCAATGGCGCGGGTGCTTGCTCCGCTTTGACCACGCAAAGGGTTAGGCGTGGGGGAGCGAGATCACAGAAGCTTTACGTCAGAGTGAGAGACTAGCAAAAGACCAGTCAAATACCGTCTTTGGCAAGCCAGGTTACTGGCTGGTCTTTTATTGTCCTCTTACCAGACATTATGTCTAGACGCATGATTTTTGTCAAGCGTTCTAGACAAGCTGTCTAGAACGTGTATCATGATAAAGAAAAGAACAAGTAGAAACGAACAGGAAGGAGAATCCCCATTGCGGAGTCTAAGGCTTGAGCTAGATATGTCTCAAGAGGAATTTGGACGCGCCATTGGAACGACAGCTAGAACTATTAGCCGTTGGGAAGCAGGAGTTAGCGTCCCTACTTTTACAGTCACTCAGATGAAAGCTTTAGACCGCTTACTGCGTTCAAAGGGTAGAAGTATTCAAGATTTGCCTGACGACTTTGGCCCACCAAAACGACAGTCAGGGGAAGAAGGATAGCGCAAATAAAACCAAAAAGCCACCCAGATTTACAACTTCGGTGGTGGCTTTCTGATTCAAATTAAACTAACAATATTATGCCAGAAAATAGCATACAAAATCAAGCTTCTTATCCACGACCCAAAGTTATCTCTATCTCTAAGAATGCTGAGAAGAGAGAACCGATTAAATACAATAAACCTCATTGCATAATCCCAGTAGCGGATATGACATGGGTGTTAAATCAAGCTAAAAGCATCCAAAGTTTGTGGAATGAATGCTGGCAGTCAGATCCATTTGGCAGTCGATTTGTCAAGCTATCAACCACATTAAAAGAGTCAGCTTTTAGATTAGCTAGACGTGCATTATCCGCCGCAGGTCTGTTTGAATTCAAGCGTGAGACTTCTACAAATGATTCACGCAAAACAGAGTCATGGTCAATCATCAATTTGCACGGTGCTAGGCGAATAAAAGACTTTTGGAATTCTGAGCCGATAGCCGCCACAGATTCACCGATAGCCGCCACAGATTCACCGATATCCGCCACAGATTCACCGATATCCGCCACAGATTTAACGATATCCGCCACAGATTTAACGATATCCGCCACGAATTCACGGTCTATCTGTAGTGAAACCATTGCAAATACTGGGGTTCCAGAGTCCCTCAGTAACTCTTCATTATCTTCTCAGGAACTTCTCAAAGAAGTTCCTGAAGAAGTAAGCCCGACGAACGAACTTTTTGAGAAAGTTCGTTCTCGTGGCACAAAAATTGCAGAAAAATTAGCCAATGCTATGGAGCGCTGTATGAAAAAAGCCGCCGGTGAACAACCCGAACAGTCTTTTAGGGAATTATTTATTAGCAGATACAAATGGAAAATCGATGATCAGAGATTTAAACAACTACTTCAACTCACCAAAGAATGTACGCTTTCATTCTTTCAAAAATTCAAATACCTATACCAAAATGATGGCATGAGCGCTCCTAGAACATTTGATAAAGCTATGAACCTTGTAATAAAAAATGCTTCTAGCATCGATGAAGCAGTGAAATTACAATTAGAAGCTTTTAATTATCAACCTACAAGTTGATTGATACAAAAAAAGGCCGCTGTCACGGCCATGAATTTTATAATCCACAAACATTATGAAACATAATTCTGATGTGCCAGGGCAATTAGCATTATTTGCTGTTGCACCAGTTGAACAAAGGATTACCATTCACGATCCTTACTGGGATGAAGTAGTTGCGCCCGAACATCCCCAACCAGACCAGAGATGGAATCCTGAAGATTTTGGAGAAGTAAAGCGCAAGTTAGACAACGACGGTCAACTGACAATTTTTTATGATGACAGCCATGAACCACCAGACCCAGACGATTTTAAAAACCTGGATGATTATCATCAAGCCTGGGCCCAGTGCGAAATACTTGTTCGGGCGCAAGTTACAGCAAGCACTGTTACAAGCACAGTAGAATCACCTGTTGGGGCGCAAGTCAAATTAGATACTAAAAAAGTTGCGCCCGAACACATTACCCACTGGGTAGAGAAGTACTGGGTAGAAAGGTCAGGTAATAAATATTGGTACTACCGCTATTGCTGGATGGTAGGCAGGAAGAAAAAGCGGTGTCATCTTGGTAGCGTGGACAGTATCATCGCCAAACGGAAAAAAGCAGATATAGAAGTTTGGATCTCAGATGGTAAATTACCAATTGAGATTGAAAAACTAATCCGAGGCTGGAAGAATGATTATCCGCCCACCATGCCCAAAGTGCGAGGGAGTGCTTGTTTTTAAACACGGTAGCTACACCAAGGTTGACGGCGACTTTGTGCAGCGCTGGTTTTGTCAAACTTGCCGCAAGGGGTTTAACCCAACAGTTCAGGAGACTCCTGAATCAATCTCTGAAACTTCCGCAGCTCATCCCAAGCGCGGGTACTAGTGTCTAACTTCCTAGAATTCTGGTTAGGGTGATAATTGTGGCGCTTGAGTTCTATATAGCGGTCAATCAGCCCAAGGGTGAATTCCTGTAAAAAATCCCCTTTCAGCATGGGGATATTTCTAGATTTGTCGCTTATCAGTTTGGAATCTACCGCTCTAGCGTAAGCCAAAATATCGCTCCTCAGCACAATGGGCACACGAATTGTAGTTGTTTTCCCGCCGTTCCAAGTGCTACCTGATTTCCAGGTTGTATTATTCCGTGCCATAGATTATGCCGTGTTACACGGCAATATTACCATTCTCTCCTCAATGTCCAATGCCCAATGCCCAATAAAAAGCGATCGCCCAATAAAGCAATTAGGAGGCGATCGCAGTTGTTGCTATTTTGTGAGTAACATCTACTGGCCCCGTGCTTATCTGCCTATCACAAATTTGGGTAGAGTCGGTCTACCTCATCCCATGCCTGGTTCGCCAAGCATTCCAGAGCCATAGCTAACAAGAGCGGGTGATTGTACTTCCCATCTTGAAAGCACTCGCAGAATATTTCGATTTGCAGGAATAGGATTTTGGGGTTCATAGAGCGTTGATAGCCCCCTTGACGCGATCGCTGTCAATTTCTACATACCTTTCCAGTGATTTAAAATCCTGGTGTCCCGTAATCTGCTTGATTGTGTACAAGTCCGTTCCGTTGCGGTGCAACTTAGTGATAAAACTCCTCCTGGTGCTATGAGTGCTGATACCCTTAACAACTAATCCGGCTCGTGAAACAGCTACACGCAAGATTTTGTCAGCCCAACGAGCGCTAATCGGCTCATCCCCTTCACGGTTAGGGAACAGGCACAGAGAATTAGTCTCAGCTTTGTAAGCCAACAGTGATTCAGCCAATATTGTATGCACAGGGACTTGGCGAGTTTTGCGCTTGCCGTCTGGTGTAGCTTTGCGAGTTCTGGCCCGAAAATTGATATATTCGCGGGGGCTACCGTCTGGATTGTAGACATCTTCAACTTTTAGCTTTACCAAAGCTCCCCACCTTTCCCCGGTGTACCAAGCCAGGTCTAAAAGTAGTTTATATTTTTGGCTTTTTATCTGGTTGCGGATCTTAGAATATTCCGTGTTAGATAAAATAGCCGCTTGACCATTGCGGTTATTTTTCATTCTCTTTCAAGATATAGATGTTCTGGTTTAACCATTGCAACTGGTTAAACCAGAACATTTTTAATTTTGACTATTAGTAAAAACTGGGTCAATCCTATACACTGCAACAGTTACACGACATCAGTAAATGTTCTGCTTTTACATAAAACTGGAACATTTACGATTTTTCAAATCAGCCATACAACGGATTTATCACTTCATCAAATCTGCTGTATGGCAATAATTACAGACCTAAGTTTTCAGCAACTAGAAACGGCTGCTGGCATTGCGGATTTATTTTCAGTCAACCAATCATTAGGATTAATGATGAGACTCTCGGCACTCATTACACCGGGCGTTGATGCTAAATCTGACAAAGGTGTAGTACAAATTCTTTACAAGTTGAGAGAGATTTGTGCCCTTGCTCAAATCACCGCAAATCAAAACGCTTTGATGGGTGAGAGACTAGCAGCATTTCCACAAGCTCAAACAGGTACAGCTATTAACGGCTATGTAATATCCAGTGGTCAGATAGTTGTCAAGACACCTTTATCGGTCACGGGTATTTTAGGAGCGACCAATTAATGTCCACACCTGGTATTTTTCGTAATGTAAACATCCTAAGAGAGATAAATGTTTCACACGGATCAGACCTTATAGACATTTATCAACCAGGATGGTTGAACAGTTTAGATGTAGTAGGGAATCTTAAATACTCAGGATTTATTAGCTCACTTAGGTTAACTGTTGATATCACAAGTATTCAAGAATTATCTGTTATTCCAAGTGACATTTTGGCATCCGATGAGGTACTAACGGCAAACAGAAAAGCTACTTTTGACGGTAATCAGAAAAAAAGCATCTCATTCTACATGAAAACAAGTGATACACCACTGCTAAAAATAGCTGACGTGTATCTCTTTAATCAGCGACCATATTATTACATCGACCTACTGAAATACTTCACCCTATCAAGTACTTTTGACATAGCACCAGACGCACAGCTATCAATGAGAATGTCTAGTACTGATACTGGTGCATTGCAAGGAAATGACAGAATTTTATTGCTAGGTACGGTAATAGAAGAGTCACCAGTGTATGACCAATCCTTTATTATTGCGGAGTAAAACAATAATGAAAATATCTAAACTTAAAACAATGACAAATCCCAACCCAGTAGATGTACTTTTAGCACTAGATATTGATGGTGGTATAAGCCAAAATCCTACACTGAGATTGGTGACAGTAGCCAGTATTTTGTCGATGATACAGTTGCCAGAGAACCCCGTTACTCAGTCTGCTATCGAAGAATTAGAAAATAACTTAAGCAGCTTAGGTGTTGCTTTGAATGACTATATTGTACTCAATAACACCAACATTCAAGCGATTGAAACTTTAATACAATCATTGGAGAGTAACAATGGTAACGATGAAAGGCTTGATGCACTAGAAGCCACTGTAAATAATCTTCCCATTATACCTAGTGGACTTGTATCGCAAGTGGATAGTCTACAGAGTAACTATAACGGTCAAGCTAATACAATGGCCACACTGCAAACTGGACTGCTCGACCAGCAAAATTTTGCTAACTTTTTGAATTCACAGATAGTAGCGCTAACAAACCGAGTTAATACTATTGATATTGCAATCGCAAACATCAAACTACCTACGACATTTCAACATTTCCATGACACATCAAAGGTAGTAACAGGCGCTTCATTGTCGAGAGTGCAGCTTGCCGCAAGTATTTATGTTAGTCAATACCAACAATCGCCAGCGTCATTAAACGATAGCTTCTCGTTTTCTCAACTACTAGTAGCAGGGACTTATGATCTGAGAATGAATGTAACAAAAGCTAATAACAAAGGGGATTTAGAACTGAGAATTAATGGTTTATTAGCTTTTGATGATGTTAGTGGGTATAACAGTACAGTATTGCATGAAGATATTATTCGGACTATTACAATACCTTCGGATGGATTACATGAATTTGTGTTCAAAGTGAAAGGCAAGAATGCATCGTCATCTAACTACTTCTGGCTAATGAGTAAAGTTTCAGCACACAAAGTCTAGTTTCAAAACACATGGCTGAACTGCAATTTGCAGAACCTACTACTACGATGGATGCTAATACTCAAAAGGTACTTAGCATCCTACCTCCAATGCAGGATGCACCTATTGCACCTCCAGCGCCAACACCAGCACCAATATCGCGACCATCTGACAATCACGCAAAACCACATTCACTACCTCCAGTACAACAACAAATAAGGGAAACAGGTCAACCTTATACGCCACCTCAACCAGGGGCAAGGCCAACATCTAGTACTATCGGTGGTGTTAACAACTTAAGAACTTCTGACCAACAAAAAAACTTCACTCTTGACCCATTAAGGGAACAAGCTAATCCCGTGGCAACTGATGCTACAGGTAAGTTTGCGCTAGGGTTATATGACCAGTTGTCAGGCGCTAATAGGTTACAAGAAAATAACAATCCTAATAGAGATGCAATAACAAGTGGTGTCACGGGTGGCGAAAATTTGATTGCTTATGAAGTAGGAAGACGTGTAGGGGATGAACTGCAAAACCTGGGAAAAGACATCAATAAAGTAAGAGAGAATTTATGGAAGGATAGACCAAAGTTTGAGTTACCAGAGATAAAAATTCCTGAGTTTGAACGACCTGAAATACCAAAAATTCAACTACCTGAATTACCAGAATTCAAAATACCAGAATTCAAAATGCCGGAGCCACGGGACAAGGATAAACCAGTCCCTAATCCCATACCACGACCAATAATTACCGACAAAGAACGCATTTTGAGAGAGTTAGACATATCGCCTTGTGGGGGTATATCTTTTGGAATTACTTACGTTAGTAAAATATTGGGAGTCAGGGAAGTTCTTGATGGTAATGGTGGTTCATACACCGAGCGAATAAGTGTTCCCAGTACCTTGGATGAAATATACGGAATGTGGGTTGGATGGTGGATATCGCAGAGAAATCAAGATTATTATACTAATGCAATTGAATGGCTGGAATCGGGTGGCGGTACGGGTAGTAACCAACTTGTAGACCTTGGAAATGGTGTCGGTTACAGGCATTACCAGGGTATTGGAAATGGTGTGTATAGCGGTGGAAATCCATACGGTAATGGATACCCTAGATGGTTTGCAACTCAGTCAGTGATAGAAGTACAAGGACTGAGAACCAAGACTGCAATAAACGCCATATTAGATTCTTTTTCTGCTAATGGCAGAGCACCTGAAATATATAAGTTAAGTGTCTCACAACCCAATAATAAGGATTGCCCAATAGGTAAACCAACTCCTGATAATCCACCGCCTCCACTACCACCAAAAAAGAAAATGTGTTGTCCCGAAATTGATTACAGACGTATCAAGGCAATGATTGATGATGCTATCAGCAAGCTTGACTTGGTAGCAGCTATCCCAATGAGTTGGCAGATTAGGAACGAAGGTAACAAACCACAACTTGTTATACAATGTGCCGAAGAGAATGGTGTGGATAAAGATGGTAATAAAAAATATAAATCAGCAATGTACCCAATTAGCGTCCCCCATTGGGATGGGAGCGCTGGCGATAGGATTTCACTACCCTCTTATATCAAGGGTAATTATGAAGGTATATATACTTTAAATGATAATTCTAAAGTTACGATCAACGCTCAAAACGAGGTTGAATGCAAGCGTATTTTAAACGCAATCAAACCGCGGATTCCTAAACAATATACAACTGATGCTTACTTCAAAGGTGGCATGATTGTGCGCGATAAACCTATCAAAGAATCACGGGTAAAGCCAAGATACGGACGCTACTTTAAAGATGGGCAAAAAAATAATAAACCCGATTGGAGAGTAGATTTTTCATAATGCAAAGATTACCTCACCGAGTGCGGCGGCAAAGCGACAAAAGCAACAAAGGTGATAATCACATATCCTTGCCAGAGGCTTGTAAATTATTATTTTTAAGTGAAAGTACTGTTAGATACCATATTATTCGCCAACGCTTGAAGGGATTCAAAAGCGGTGGTAAATGGTATCTAGACAAAAACAGCGTAGAGACTTTTAAAAATTGGCAGTAGTAAGAGTCAGATGTAATCGACAGAAAACCCATTAAGGGTTAAGGCCCAATCGGGATAGTTAACGGTGAACGATGACAGCGCTAGCTTCTAGGCACTAGTTTTGGTGTATAAACCGAAACTACTTTTGGGGACACACTTATGGCAGCTTCAGTAACCACCACTGCAACCACTCTCGAAGGACAATTGTGGGAAATTGCTTTAAAAACACAGCTTGCAGAATTAGCGGTTCCTATTGAAACACGTCCTAACAATATTCAAACCGCTGTTGACACAGAGAATCAAACTGTTTCTATTACATTTTCTGTTCCCGCGACCTTTTCCGTGAGTGCTGCTGGTGCTTTAGTTGCTATTCCTACTCAGTACTTGCCGTAGTTTTAGCTGTGGGGTGAAATTCCCCATATAAGTTAGGAAATCCGGAAAAACTATAACGCGAATAGGGGGAAAAATGGCAACGGAAGCTAAAACGGTTATTTGGTTCGTTAACTTAGGTGGAACTCTCGCGAACGTGGGTTCAATGAAATATGCTTGGCGCGGTCACAAGGACACCTACAAGAATATTGGTGCTGCCCTTGGGGTGACACAAGCGAAAGATACAGACAAAGGCTTGATGTTTGGTTCAAATAGCCCGACACCAGCACTAGTTCGCATTGGCTATACAAAATCTAACGGTAGTTCTGCATCTGCTGTCAGATTTTGCGAACCCGATAAGATTGGTGGCGTCACAACTGGGGGTACATTGAATGGCAAGAAAATTGTCATTAAGGGTACAGAATACAACATCAACAAGGTTACGCTAAAAACCAACTAATGGCGTTAACGGAAGGCTACCAGAATCTAAGAAATGATTACAACTGGAATATCAGATACACTCAACTTGTTAGTGGTAGCAAAGATTTTGATATACCGCGTGAATTCACATCAGGAATCATTGCAGT